>ERZ1292640.3753-Hain-H43-02um-R1-3753-length-11761-cov-7_pt1 | contig 11761 bp, 7 predicted proteins | sample MGYA00564404_ERZ1292640 | MGnify/ENA primary metagenome ERZ1292640 (study PRJEB36523, sample SAMEA6512636) | groundwater metagenome | collected 2019-01-08 | study: AquaDiva: Metagenomics assemblies of 32 groundwater samples | reverse complement strand
TACATGATCGTTTCGCCGCCTTGGCCGGGGGGCAGGTCCTGCCGGTAACCGAGGCCATGCCAGAGTTCTTCCGTGATGAACGGAAGGAAGGGATGAAATAATCGCAGCGTGTGCGACAAGACAAAATCAATGACGGCGAGCGTGTTTGCTTTTTGAGCGGGGTTGTGGCCGAAGAAAACCGCTTTGCTGGCCTCCACGTACCAATCGCAATACTCGCTCCAGAAGAAGCGGTAGAGGGTCTGCGTCACTTCGTTGAAGCGGTAATCAGCGAAGGCCGCGTCGATCTCGCGGATGGCTTGGTCAAGCTTGAGCAGAATCCATTTGTCGTCGCTGGTGAGGAGCGAGGGGTCGATCTCGCCTTCGATTTCGCAGGCGTCAGGCGGGGCGACCGACGCGGCAGGCGAGGCGCCTGCGCTGCCCTGCATCTGGCGGAAGCGGCAGGCGTTCCAGAGCTTGTTGCAGAAGTTGCGGCCCAGTTCGACGTCTTTCTCGTCGAACATCACGTCCTGGCCGAGCGGCGCGCTGCGCATCGTCCCGAAGCGGACCGCGTCAGCGCCGTATTTGGCGATGAGGTCGAGCGGGTCGGGCGAATTGCCGAGGCTCTTGCTCATCTTGCGGCCCAGTTTGTCGCGGATGATGCCGGTGAAATAGACATTGCGAAACGGCAAGGCATCCGGGAGGCCGAACTTCGGCTCGCCCATGAATTCGTAGCCCGCCATGATCATGCGCGCGACCCAGAAGAATAGTATCTCCGGCGCGGTGACGAGGTCCGTGGTGGGATAGAACTTCTTGAGCGTGTCGGTCTGTTCCGGCCAGCCCATCGTGGCGAAGGGCCAGAGCCAAGAACTGAACCAGGTGTCGAGGACGTCGGGGTCTTGGGTCCAGCCTTCGCCCGGTTTCTCTATTTGACACCGGGTGAACGCAGGATCCTTGTTGACATGGGCAACCAGATCGGCGAGTGATAACTGCGAGCCTGATGCAGGCCGTGAGGTTTTGTCCTTCGGGACTTGCACCTCCGGAGACTTGTTACCGTCAGGCTCGTTTGCTTTTTCCCGCCAAAGCAACACCGTTTGATGGTCATAGAGCCGGAAATTGGGTTGAAACACTTTCACCCGAAACTTCACGCGGAAGACCTGGTCGCCGATCTGGAGCACGGCAAAATACGTCTCCACGGCAATCACATCGTCGCTCGGCGGGATGTGAGGTTCGACTGAGACACGCAAGGCGTGACGCAGCAAGTCGGGCAGCGCGGGTACAAGTTTGACATTCGCCACACCGAAATTGGAGAAGCCGTGTTCGAGGCCGGCTTTGTGGACCGTGACCGCTTGGCCCGTGTCAAGGTTCAGGAAATCCTGGCCAATGATGCCACGTTCTGTGGCGAACTTCATGGCGGAGCTGCGAAGATCTTTGATGTTGCTCCCGACCAGCTCCTGTCCGGTGAGTTGCACGAGGACCAATCGGCGGCTGAGTTTCTTCCATCCCTCGCTGTACCACACCGGCACGCGGTGTCCCCACCAGAGTTGGCGGCTGATGCACCAGTCGCGGAGGTTGTGCATCCAGTGCGTGTAGGTCTTGGCCCACCGCTCCGGATGGAAGCGGATGATCCCTCCGACCGAGCAGTTGACATCCGCCAGAAGATCACCGACAGTCACGGTGGCGATCGGTGCAGGCTGGATGCCCAACCTCTCCTCCCGGAGATGCGCCACCAGAGGTTTACCACCGAGCGCCGTTTTTTTTGCCTTGTGGTCGTAAAGCATCCAACTGGCGGAGTTGACATCTGCGAGCAGATCGCGCACCTTAATGCCAGCGTTCGGTGCAGGCTGGGTGTCCAACTTCCCCTCGCGGGGATGCGCTTCCAGAGATTTACCGCCGAACGCGATTTTTTTTGCCTTGTGGTCGTAGAGGACGGTGCCGTCCCAGAACTCCTTGGCCGTGATCTGCACCCGGTAGAGTTCACCTCCCAGCAGGAGAGCGGCGACGAAACGGTGAACCAGCTTGACCAGCGGGTTGGGCGGGGAATGGGGCTGCGAGGACAGCCAGATGGCTTTCTGAATCAGCTCCGGCAACACCGCCACGGCTTTGATGTTCGCCTCGCCCCGGTTGCTGAAGGCGTGGGACAAGCTTTCTCGACCGACGCGAATTTCGATCCCTGAATCCGCGTTCTTGAACGGAGTGCCGAGGAAGCCGTGTTGGCGGGCGTAAGCCAAGGCGGCTTTCCTCAGTTCATGGATGGTAGGCGCCGCAAACTCAGCCCCCGTGGCCGACACGATGACGGCAGTCTTCCCCATGGTCCCGGTCTGCTCCACGCAAGCCGTGGCCTGCTTCACACTCGGATACTTGAGGAACCATTGCTCGCTCAGATACGGCTCGATGGGCACATGGCTGCGCTGGCTGTAGCCGACGTTGTGGAGGTAGTCCTCGGTTTTGAGCAGCAAACCTTGCCCGGTCAGTTCTTCGACCACGGCCTGGCGCGCTTCCATACGGTCCAGGCCGTCGAAATCTTCACCGGCTTCCTTGGTCATGTGACCGTCGGGGCCGATGACAATGGTGAACGGCAGGTTGTGCCGCACAGCCATTTCGTAGTCGGCAGGATCGTGCGCCGGCGTCACTTTCACGCAGCCGGTGCCGAATTTCGGGTCCACCAGTTCGTCGGCAATGACCGGGATGTGCTTGTTGCGCAGTGGAAGGAGAACTTTCCTCCCGACGATCTTCTGGTAACGCGGATCGTCCGGGTTTACCGCCACGGCTTCGTCGCCGAGCATCGTTTCGGGACGCGTGGTGGCCACGACCACGAATTCATCCGCCTTGGGCTGGCCTTGGTCGTCGAGCAGCGGATACTTGAGGTGCCAGAGATGGCCCTTCTCCTCGATCATCTCGACTTCCTCATCGGAAAGCGCCGTGCGGGCGGCTGGGTCCCAGTTGACCATGCGCTTGCCACGGTAGATAAGGCCTTTTTTGAAGAGATCGACGAAGACCATTTGCACGCACCGTGAATAGGCCGGGTCCATCGTGAAGCGTTCGCGGGTCCAGTCGCACGAGCAGCCGAGTTTTTTGAGCTGCTGGATGATGATGCCACCGTGCTTTTCCTTCCAAGCCCAGGTCTGCTCGAGGAATTTTTCGCGGCCGAGGTCGTCCCGGTGCTTCATCACGCCCTGTTTGCGGAGCGCCTTCTCGACCACGGCCTGGGTGGCGATGCCGGCGTGGTCGGTGCCGGGCAGCCAAAGGACCTCCTTGCCATCCATGCGCGCCTTGCGGGCGAGAATGTCCTGGATGGTGTTGTTCAGGACGTGGCCCATGTGGAGCATTCCGGTGACATTTGGAGGAGGGATGACGATGGAGTAGGCGGGCTTGGGAGAGTGCGGATCAGCAACAAAACAACCGCGGTCGAGCCAGAATTGGTACCACTTGGTTTCAACGGACTGCGGTTCGTAGGCTTTGGGGATTTCCGACATGATCAAACCTGTTTCAGAGTTTTAAAACTGACTTCAGTGTTCAATTACTTTTTCATCAGCCGGTATTCCATGCTGTCCGCCAGTGCTTGGAGGCTGGCTTCGATAATGTTGTCATGCACTCCGACCGTGCCCCATTCCGCTTTGCCGTCGGAAGATTCGATCAAGACCCGCGTTCTGGAAGCGGTGCCGGTAGAGGAATCGAGAATGCGGACTTTGTAATCGGTCAGCTTCACGTGCTTGAGTTGGGGAAAAAACTTCTCCAGCGCCATGCGCAGAGCGGAGTCGAGCGCGTTGACCGGGCCGTCGCCTTCAGCCACTTTATGGGCGACCTCGTGGCCGACGCGGACTTTGATGGTGGCTTCGCAAACGGAGCTGGCTCCGTCCCGTCGCATGGAGACGTGGTAGGCTTCCACCACGAAGGGCAGCTCCTGGTGTTGGAGAATCTTGCGGATCAACAGGGCCAGAGAGGCTTCGGCGGCTTCAAACTCGTAGCCCTGATGCTCTAGTTCCTTGATGCGGGCCAGGATCAATTTCAGCTCGGGCGTGTCATTATTAATACGGAAGCCCAGTTCCTGCGCCTTCATGACAATGTTGCTGCGCCCGGCCAGATCGCTGACCAAAACACGGCGCGCGTTGCCGACGGCGGCAGGATTGATGTGCTCAAAGCTGCGCGCCACTTTCTGCACGGCATTGACGTGCATGCCGCCTTTGTGCGCAAAAGCGGTGGCGCCGACCCACGGCTGGCGAGGGTCATGCCGGATGTTGGCAATCTCGTCCACAAATTGCGAAAGATCCTTCAACTTGGCCAAAGAGGATTCCGACACACACGATTTCTTAAGTTTAAGCGCCACGTTGGGAATCAAGCTGGTCAGATTACAGTTGCCGGTCCGCTCGCCGTAGCCGTTGATAGTGCCTTGCACATGAGAAGCCCCGGCCGTCAACGCCGCCAAGGCATTGGCCACTCCCAGGCCAATGTCGTTGTGGGTGTGGATGCCGAGCTTCACGTTTAGTTTTCGGCGGGCGCTCTCGGTGATCCGGCGGATTTCTTCCGGCAGACAGCCGCCATTGGTGTCGCACAGAACCAGGATATCAGCTCCGGCTTTTTCCGCCGCCTGCCAGGTCGTCGAAGCGTAATCGGGGTCATTCTTGAAGCCGTCAAAGGCGTGTTCGGCGTCGTAAATGACGAATTTTCCGTGGTCTTTGAGGCAGCGAACGGTATCGGCGATCATGGCCAGGTTTTCTTCCGGCGTGGTTTGGAGGACCTGCCGGACGTGCAACAACCAGGTCTTGCCGAAAACAGTGACCACCGGCGTTTCCGCATCGAGCAGGAGACGCACTTGATCATCGCTCTCCACGCGCACGTTTTTGCGGCGGGTGGACCCAAACGCAGCCAGCCGGGCCCGCTTGAAGTGCCTGCGTTTGGCCTGCTCAAAAAAGGCAATGTCCTTTGGATTGGAGCCGGGCCAGCCGCCTTCGATGTAATGCATTCCGAAGGCATCGATGCGCTCGGCAATGCGGAGCTTGTCCGCCACCGAGAAATTGATGCCTTCACCCTGGCTGCCATCGCGCAAGGTCGTATCGTAGATTTCGACTTCAGGTTTCATAAGACCGATGAGCCGCAACTCTTACGATACAACGGCAGGGTTTGAAAAGCTCAAACCACGGCCTTGACGGCCTTTAATTCAGAACGCAGCAGTGATTCGCTTCTTTCGCGCTGTATTCAGGCCGCGGCAACGGCATGTAGGTTTGCTCCGGGCGCACCGGCGGCGGGGATGATCCGTCCAACGCGCGATCCACGAGTCGTCTCATTTGGGTGAACCACCAGCGGGCGCGGTTCAGGCGGCGCGGCTGGCCAAGGTGCGGGCGAATTCCGCAGGCACTATTCAGACTCAATTCCAGTTGTTGGGTTATCATAAGGGCCATTCGATTTAGTTTGTGCGCAGCGTAACCTCCAGGGTCGGACAAAAAGTGTCTGAGGTGTGGCGAACAATGGATCGGGGCGTGGAGCGAGGCCATCGGCGAGGAGAGCGAATGAATCGGACAAATTGGACAACCGCGCTTGACGCACCGGAGTCCCTTCGTTAGCTTGCCCCGATTGAGAGAAGAAAGTCTTTGAAGCATGCAAAATTTTCTAGTTCCGATGGTGGTCGAGCAGACGGGCCGGGGTGAGCGCGGCTATGATATTTATTCCCGTTTGCTGGTGGACCGCATTGTGTTCCTGGGTACGCCGGTGGATGACATGGTGGCCAACGTGATCATTGCTCAGTTGCTTTTCCTGGAGATGAGCGATCCGAAAAAGGACATTCACCTTTACATCAATTCTCCGGGTGGCGGCGTGACGTCGGGGTTGGCGGTTTACGACACGATGCAGTTCCTGAGGTGTGATGTGAATACGTATTGCATTGGCCAGGCGGCCAGCATGGGGGCAGTGCTCCTTTGCGCCGGCACGAAAGGGAAGCGATTCGCCCTCCCCAATTCCAATATCATGATTCATCAGGTGTTGGGCGGCGCCGAAGGTCCGGCCAGCGACGTGGAAATTCGGGTGCGCTACATGCTCCGCCTGAAGCAGCGACTCAACACCATCATTGCCAAGCATACCGGCCGGAGCATTGAGCAGGTGGAAAAAGACTGCGACCGCGATAACTTCATGTCGCCGGAAGAAGCCAAAGCCTATGGCCTGGTGGATGAAGTCGTGCAATCTCGCAAGGAAATCCCTGGGCTGGACGCAAAAAAAGACGCCGATAAGAAAGAGGGACCATTTCCGGCACTGTAATCCAAACCTGCCTCCAGCCTCCTGAATTCATGGCACGCCCTAACCATCTGACGCTCTGCAGCTTCTGTGGCAAATCACATGCCGAAGTCAAAAAACTCATTCAGGGGCCTGGAGTTTATATTTGTGACAACTGCGTCATTGTCTGCAAGAATGTTCTCGACAAGGAACTCCGGGCCGAAAACAAGAAGAACGCGCTGAAACTTGTTGTTCCAAAGCCAGCCGAAATCAAACGTCAACTTGATTTGTATTGTGTTGGACAAGAACAGCCTAAGAAAACTCTGGCTGTGGCTGTGCATAATCATTACAAGCGCATTCAGCAAGAGTGTTCGGCCTCAAACCGCTCAACAGGCGCTGAATTGAAGGCCGAGCGCCATGCCGACGTTGAGATTGAGAAAAGCAACATCCTTTTGATCGGGCCGACCGGTTCCGGCAAAACGCTCTTAGCTCGGACAATGGCCAAAGTGTTGGATGTCCCTTTTGCGATTGCCGACGCCACCACTCTGACTGAGGCCGGGTACGTGGGCGAAGACGTCGAGAACATTATTTTGCGACTGCTGCAAAATGCCGATTACGACGTGAAACGCGCGCAGATGGGCATCATTTATATCGACGAGATCGACAAGATCGCACGCAAAACCGAGAATGTTTCCATCACCCGGGATGTTTCCGGGGAGGGCGTGCAGCAAGCGTTGCTGAAAATCCTGGAAGGAACCGTCTGCAATGTTCCACCCCAAGGCGGACGCAAACATCCGCAGCAGGAGTACATTCGCGTCGATACCGGCAACATCCTTTTCATTTGTGGAGGAGCTTTTGTGGGCCTGGACAAGATGATCCAACGCCGCCTGGGCAATCGGGTGATGGGTTTTGCGGCCATCGATCAAGCGCTGAAGGTCGCCCCGGTCGAGCGCCGTGGTATCATGCAGCAAGTGGAACCCGAGGATTTGTTGACTTACGGCTTCATTCCTGAGTTCATCGGACGCCTGCCCATGGTGACAGTCCTGGAAGAACTGACCCGGGAACAACTCACCTTGATCCTGACGGAGACGAAGAGCGCCCTGACCAAGCAATACGCGAAACTGATGGCTATGGAAGGAGTGGAACTGGAATTCTCTCCCGACGCGTTGGAGGAACTGGCCGTGCAAGCCTTGAAAAAGGGGACTGGGGCCCGGGCTCTGCGCGCGCTATTGGAGAAGCTCATGCTGGATTTGATGTACGATGTGCCTGACAACGACGATATCCTCGCCGTGAAAATCACTCGACCCGTTGTCCTGGAACAGTCAAAGCCGTTGATCCGCCGCAGGCAAAGCCAGGCTGCCGCGTGAGACATTTTGAACTCTGGAGGGCGGATTTTCGATTGAAGAGCGCCCCCGTTTTTGTTCTACTGACCACCACTGACAATCAACAACGGATAATAGGATCATGGCCCCGCCTTTCCAGCCGCAGAGTTTCGTCGCCGCCAACGTCCGTGATATTCCGCGCTCGGGCATCCGTGAGTTTTTTGAACTGGTCCAGAGCCAGTCTGACGTCATCTCGCTGGGCGTGGGCGAACCGGATTTCGTCACGCCCTGGCATATCCGCGAAGCGGCCATCTATGCGCTGGAGCGCGGCAAGACGAGTTATACCTCCAATCTTGGCTTGCTCAAGCTCCGCGAGGCTATCAGCGGGAATGTCGAAAAGAACTTTGGGGTTTATTACGATCCCGCCAGGCAAATCCTGGTTACGGTGGGGGTGAGCGAGGCATTGGATATCGCCTTGCGCTCCCTGATCAATCCCGGGGATGAAGTGCTCTATCACGAACCGTGTTATGTGAGTTACTCTCCGAGCATCTCCATGACTCATGGTGTGGCGGTGGCCATTCCGTGCCGGGCGGAAAACGGGTTTGCCGTCACGGCCGAGGCCGTCGCCCGCGCCATCACCCCGCGCAGCAAGGTGCTGATTTTGAATTTTCCGACCAATCCAACCGGAGGAACGATGAATCGGACCGAGTTGCTCAAGATCGCGGAGGTCATATTGCGGCACAATCTTGTGGTGATTACCGACGAGATTTATTCGGAGCTGACGTTCGAGGGCGAGCACGTCAGCATGGCGTCTCTCCCAGGCATGCGGGAGCGGACCATTTTTCTGCACGGATTCTCGAAAGCGTATGCCATGACTGGCTTCCGCATTGGTTATGCTTGTGGTCCTGCCGAATTGATCGAGGCCATGATGCGCGTTCATCAGTATTCCATGCTGTGCGCCAGCATCATCAGCCAGGAAGCGGCGGTGGAAGCTCTGCGCCATGGCGAAGCCGATACGGCCGAAATGCGCGAGCAATACCGGATTCGCCGCAATTTCATCGTCAAGGCCTTTAACGACCTGGGCCTGGCTTGCCATTTGCCCCGAGGTTCCTTTTACGCATTTCCTTCGATTGCCTCGAGCGGGCTCGACTGCAAGGAATTCGCGCTGAGACTGTTGCAGGAAGAAAAAGTTGCCTGCGTTCCGGGCAGCGCCTTTGGCCCCAGTGGTGAAGGTTACTTGCGGTGCTGCTTTGCCACGGCTTTGAACAAAATCGAGGTGGCCACAGAACGGATCGGCAATTTCGTGCGCAGGATTGGATCGAGTCGCTAACGAGGATCCCATCTCTTTCTCCGCGTGGCTGGCCGCAGGAATCTGGTGTCACCGAGCGAAGATCTGGCGAATGACCTCTTCAATGGGCACTTCCTGAATATCAATGTCGCTCACAGGCAGTTCATCGAGCAAGGCCTTGCAGACGGGGATCACGCGGTCGCGCTTGACTTTCAACTTGATGCTGGCCGGCGTTTGCTCCACCACTTCGCCATACTTGCTCAGGCTGGCGGCGGAATGATCGGTAGCTCCCGCACATTGGATGGTAACCAATTTGAAGTCGGCGAAGCGATCCAAGACCTCGCTCAGCCGGCCATCAAAGAAAATAGTGCCTTGGTCAATAATGATCACGCGCGGGCAGAGCTCCTGAATGTCCGCCATGTAATGGCTGGTCAAAATGATCGTGGTCTTGCGCGTGGCATTATAGTGCCGCAAAAACTCCCGCACCGTTTTTTGCGAGACCACATCCAGGCCAATGGTTGGCTCGTCCAGGAACAGAACTTTGGGCTGATGGAGCAGGGCTGCGATCAGCTCCATTTTCATCCGCTCGCCCAGGGACAGCTCGCGCACCATCACATCGAGCTTGTCTTGCACCCGCAGCAATCCGGTCATTTCCGACAGCGTGCGTTCAAAGACAGGCCTCGCGATGCCATAAATCTTGCTGTTTAACTCCAGCGATTCCCGCGCGGGCAAATCCCACCAAAGTTGGTTTTTTTGGCCCAACAAGAGCGCGAATTGGCGGCGGTACCCGTCTTGGCGCTCCCAGGGCACGTAACCGAGGACTTGCGCGCTTCCGCTGGTTGGGTAGAGAAGCCCGGCCAGCATCTTCAGCGTGGTGGTTTTCCCGGCCCCGTTTGGCCCCAAAAAACCGACCAACTCGCCTTCCGCAACGGAGAACGTTACGTTCCTGGCCGCCTCGGTCAGTTTGTACTCCCGGTGAAACAGTCCGGTCAAGGCTCCCCGGATTCCCGGCTGCTTTTTGTACGTCCGATAGACTTTAGTTAGGTCCTGAACTTGAATGACAGGCATGGGAGAACAATTTCAAATTCCAAAACTTGAATTTGAAATTTGCATTCGGCTCTCTCAGCGCTGCAACTGCCGTTCCAGGTAATTGACCTTCTGGCGGACGCTCGGATCGACTTCCATCCGGTCTTTGACCAGCCGGCAGGCATGCAACACCGTGCCGTGGTCCCGCCCGCCGAAAGCTTCGCCGATGGTATTGAGGGAACTCTCGGTCAGTTGCCGCGACAGAAACATCGCGATCTGCCGAGGAAAGGCAATGTTCTCCGGGCGCCGCTTGCTGGTCATGTCGGCGAGGCGAATGTCAAAATGCTCCGCCACCTTCTTCTGGATCGTTTCGATATTGATGGAGAAACGGCCTTCTTCATTGAGCACGTCCCGGAGCAGCCCTTCCACCATTTCCACGGTCAATTTCTTGCCGGTCAGCGCGGTGTAGGAAGCGGTGCGAATCAAGGCTCCTTCCAGGCGCCGAATGTTGGCGCGAATCCGGGCCGCCAGGAAATTGAGGATTTCTTCGGGCAGTTCGACCCCCATCAATTTCTCTTTTTTCCGCAGGATGGCCAGGCGGGTCTCGATATCGGGAGGCTGTAGATCGGTCACCAAACCCCATTCAAAACGCGAGACCAGCCGATGCTCCAGGTTTTGAATCTCGCCGGCCGGCCGATCACAAGTGAGGACGATTTGCCTGTGCGCCTCGTGGAGAGCGTTAAAAGTGTGGAAAAACTCCTCCTGAATCCGCTCTTTGCCGGACAGGAACTGAATATCGTCGATGAGCAGCACATCGCTTTGCCGGTATTTTTTCCGGAAGCGGACCAGTTGATTGTTTTGAATGGCGTCGATATATTCGTTCGTGAATTTTTCCGAGGAGACGTAAGCCACGCGAGACCCTTTTTTATGGGCGAACACGTATTGCCCGACGGCGTGCAGCAAATGCGTTTTGCCCAAACCAACGCCTCCGTATAGGAAAAGCGGATTGTACGATTTGCCGGGCGCCTGGGCCACCGCCAAAGCTGCCGCATGGGCAAAGTTGTTATTATTCCCAACGACAAACGAGTCGAAAGTGTTTTTAGGGTTGAAGACCCACTCGCGGGTGAGAGCGCCTCGATCTGGTGTTTCGTCGGCTTCTTTGATTCGGTTGATTTTATTGTCGTTGAACGGAACGGCAACGGCGGGGCCGGAGGTGACCAGGAATTTTACTTTCAGTTGCTGTCCGGAAGCGTGCATTAAAACGTCCTGGATCAGTCCCAAGTAATTGTCCTTTAGCCAGAGCTCGCAAAAGTCATTGGCTACTCCCAGGGTGATGCAATCACCTTCCCAGCCCAAGGCTTGGATAGGGGCAAACCAAAGATTGTAAATGTCCCCGTTGAGCATTTTACTCAACAGTTCTTGCGCAGCAACCCAAGCTTTTTCGGCGGACGAATGCATAGGTGATTTCTCCCAACTGCCCCTCAAAGAGGCAATTTATTCACTTTGATTTGTGATGGGCTCGTAACATCCAGTTTCACAGCCGCTTGCATCGCCATAGAAATGCCGAGGCTTTCAAAACATAACCGCCAGCGCAAACGCGCCCCATCGGGCATGCTAGTGACATAATAAGCGATTGGTGCCCAACATGTTGCATGGCCAGACATTCCTGTTATCTTTTCCATAAGGTTTTCGTGATCAGTCGTACTACAACCTTCAGACAAGGCAGCACCGTTTCTAGTCAAACTCACCCTGCCTTGCGAGGAGAATATATTAACTCTTGTTCACGAGTTATTCACAAATGGTTTTCGCCCTGTAAAACCGGACTTTTTTTGAGTTTCTTGCCCCAATAGGCGCCTCGTGAAAACACGGTGCTCGTGTCAACGCAGACTCTTTACACGTCGTAATAGAGGAAGAATTCGTAGGGATGCGGACGGAGGCGCAAGGC
>ERZ1292640.917-Hain-H43-02um-R1-917-length-24441-cov-8_pt2 | contig 11763 bp, 11 predicted proteins | sample MGYA00564404_ERZ1292640 | MGnify/ENA primary metagenome ERZ1292640 (study PRJEB36523, sample SAMEA6512636) | groundwater metagenome | collected 2019-01-08 | study: AquaDiva: Metagenomics assemblies of 32 groundwater samples | reverse complement strand
ACAATCTTCTTTTGTAAATAATCCTGGTTTTCGGCCAAAAAATTGAACAATATAAGCTCCCGGAGGCAGTTCTTTTTCGCCGGGGCCAAATTCAATTTTTGCTCCGTTTTGCTCTCTTTTTACATTTGGAGAACTATCAATAACTCTTCCAGAACCGCTTAAAAGAGTTGCTCTTAAAGAAGCAGGAGACTTTGCACTAAAGAGAACAGACGCAAATTTTATATCATTGGGAAATCTTTTTCCTTGGCCATAAATTCTAATTGGTGGGAATTGGTCTCTTAGTGCAGTATAATTTTCGCATGCGAAAATATAAACACTGCCGAATTGAGAGCTTCGGTATATTCTCCCTCCGTTTTCTATTAGCTTCACTTTTTCTTCCTCCTGCTTTCTTGCTAGAATCATTGCTTCGGCTAATGCTTTTTCTTCTGCCTGAGCTCTCACTCTATCTTCTATTGCAATTGCTTCTGCTTGTGCCTTCGCCATTGCTTGAGCCCTCGCTCTTTCTTCTGCTTGATTCCCAGCAATATTTTTCTGTTGAGAATAATTTGCATTTTCTAAGGGTTGCTTGGAATAATTAACATTTACTTCTGATTTTCCTGCGACTGCAGAACCATATTGCGTTAATCCTTGACCAGCAATCATCGCGCCTGAATTGCCTTGCTGTGCGCCTAAGCCTGCAAGAGTTATTCCGCTAAGTGCTTCAAATGCTCCTGGCTTGAAATTACCTGTCGTGTCACAGCCAGTAAGCACAAGAAGTGTTGCTCCTGCACTAATTGCTATTTTAAATTCTCTCCCAGTTTTGCATACTGCATTTTCAAGTCCGCTTATCAGATTTCTCATCATATAAATTATTAAGAAATCTAACTATTTAATATTTCTGGCGGGATTGTTGCCACCAAAGCAAGAAGAAAATTCAATAGAAATAACGTTTGCTGCAAAAAAGTTGCTCTTATGACTTTCTGCTCCCAAATAATTATTGCAATTATTAATCACCCAATTTTTAACCCATCACAAGTAGTCACCGATGAAAAGCAAAGTTTAAATATCTAAGATGTTTTAATCTATCTTATTATGTCATCAAGAAACCTAAGAGGTGATCTTGAGCAAAGAACCTCTGCGCATGAGAAACCAGAAAAATTCTTCAAAAGAGCAGCTATTGTCGGTTCTTTAGCAGCTTCTCTTTTCTCTTTTACAGGATGTGCAACAGATCCATTGACATTTTCCAGCAGATTCGCTGGTGGAATACTGGGAAGCGTAGCAAAAGGAGCAGTTTTTGAGTACAATAAGGGAAACAACAGCCAAAGCCAAGTTCCTCCAGGAGGGCATGCGAATTTTTATATAGGGGTTTGGAATGACAAAAATCTCAATGAAAAAATAGATTATGGAGAGACAGAAAAAAGAGCAACTGCACTCCTAACAGAAAAAGCAGGAGCATTCATAGAGAACACAATTCAAGGATATTTTAAAGCCTATTATGAGGTTGTAAATGAAAGTGGAGAAACAATAAAAAAAGGAGAAGTGCAATGTGTTCCGAGCAAAGAGGGGATTCCTTCTCTTGCAGGCTTTACTTTAAATGCCCCAATTGGAGTATATAGAATTAATTGGCTCTCTCCAACGGGAAATATAGTATCTTCCTTCAATTTGAATATTGTTAATAGCCTAAGGGAGGTTATTAAACAACAACCCTCCGATATAGAAATAATTGTTGGCAGTTGGACAGATTCAAATGGCGACGGCGGTATTGAAGTCGGCGAGATTAAAATTGGAAACACCTTTCAAATTGGTGAAACCGCAGGGGTTTTCTTTAGAAATCCAACTATGCATACTTTAGATTTCAATTATGAAATTGTTGATTCTGCCAATTGTTCTCATGGTCGAGGAATTTTATCTGCGCAAGGATCAATGAGTTACTTTACTGGGTTATCTTGCGAAAATTTTTTAGCAGATAAATACACTTTTAAAATTTCTACGAGTGCGAATAGCCTTATAACAACCAAAGAGATTACAATCATTCACCCGCCAAATATCACAGGAGATTCTCCAGCCTATGAAGAATAGCTTATTAAGTATCAACCGTAATTTTTTAATAAATTAAAAGAAAAAATTCCTGCAAGTCAGTCGCCTTTTTTCTATTTAAAAATTATGAAGATTTAAACAAAAATGGAGGGGGTGAGGCAGACGAATATTTTGGATTCGGTAAAACTTTTGATTTAAGGCAGGACAATGTTCAATTTCAATATTACGCTTTACTTAATGAGGGAACAAATATCTTAGACTTTAAATTATGGGATGACTCCGGTAAGATGCTTGCTGAGACAACGGAGACAAATGTTGCAACTGCAAGAAAAGATTTTAAATGTGGTTTACAAAGAATATGCGATCCTCAAAAAAGAATAACTTCTAATCCTCCAGATATTATGGATAGATGGGATGAGTTTGGTTCTGGGCATTATGTTATTACTGCCACACTAAACGGTGGACAGCTTAGAAGAACAGAATTCGATTTAATTTCTAGCCCAATTCTCTCAGAGAAAAGGTAAATACTTTATGCCTTTTCTCTTGTATACTCAAATCCAGGTTTATAACCCTCTGCGCCAATCCAATTTGTCTTTGAGCCGCAATCTCCCAAGGCTGTGCAAACCTCTTGGCGTTGCTGCTGCCAGTTATTTTCAATACACTGGCAGTTTTCCTTGCATTCTTTTCCGCCAGTCAAACTCTCTTCCCAGGTCACAATGCAAGTTGCACTTGCCTGCGCGCAAATATTTCTTGCTTCATCCCCTTCCCAGAATTTTAATCCCGGAGAATTTTTAGGCACACAAACTCCACTTGCTGAAGCATTAAAAGAAATTCCAGGCTTCCAAATGCAATCTCTTTGGTCTTGATTTTCGCAGTCTTTTTGATTGTCCTGAACAAGGCAAAATTGCCATCTATTAACTCTGCAGGCAGCCTGCGAGAAGCTTCCCGCACCAATTGAAATTGTATCTGATATACATTCCTCTTGCCTATAATCAGCACACTGCTCCAGAACTTCCTCTCCATTAATACAAATGTGCTTGTAAAATCTACTGCCAACAGCGTTATCTCCTTTGCCCTGATTGCCTGCATCGCTGTAAACGCACCACGATTCTCCATGTTTTCTTTCTTTCCCATTTATCATGCAATTAAGATTAGCGCAAATATTATCTGGAGCTCCACTCCCCTTTTTCGCAGCTCTGCAAATGCTTCCTGAAAGGTAATTGCAGTTTCCGCAGGTTTTTGAATTTGCATTGCTTAAACCAGGATTGCACGCCTCTGTTTTCGAAGCAACATTTGACCAATAAGCTAAGTCTCCTCTTTTATTAGCATCATAGATATTCGCAGGATTTCCGCAATTATCTACAAAATAAACTTCTTCTTTTCCAGGAACACAAATTGTTTTATTGGTGGCTGCGCACTTTGTTCCAAGCTCGGGGGCAGTGCACAATTTTCCATTAAAGAATTCTCCCTTGCTTTTAGTTCCATTTATATTTCCAGAACACTCCTCTCTCGTCGTGAATTTGCATAATTTTTCAAATTCAGATTCATAAACGCATGCACCCTTGTCCTGATTCTGCACACTTAACACGCATTCTATTTCACTTTTGATTGCTTTATTATAATTAGTTTGCAATCCCAATTTTCCAGCAAGGTATTTGCATCTTGCCAAAGGCACAAAAGCTGCCTGGTCTCCTAATATGCAGCATCCTAAATTGCATTGCGGCACTGTCTGATTAAACCATTGCCCACTTGCACTATTGCACACAATTTGAGGAGTATTATCTGTGCAAGTTCCTTGATTGGGATTATAGCAAACTCCCGGTCTGCAAAAGCTCGTCGATGAGCAGGAAGTTGGCGCCTGCGGAGAGTTAGATGCACACTCGCTTGCAGGAACATTCTGGCAGTAAAATCCGCTTGTTGTTTTCTGGCAGCAAACAGTTGCTTCTGAAGCAGAAACCTGAACAGCCAAAAGCAAAATCACACCAATTATTATAATGCTGATTTTCATTTTAATATCCTCCCGGAGGCCATGAAAGGCTTCTCGAAGCAAACCTAAAACTCTCATTTGTTATAACATTTCGCAGCGTATAAATCTTACTGCCTTCGCTTAATTTAATTTTTTTCATGCTCAAATCAGGATAATAAGAGATATAATCAGTTGTTTCTGAATCTCCAAGAGTTGATTCATAATCAATTATGCTTGTTGTCAGCATCAGCAAATCATACATCTCGCTTTTTATTTCAATATTGAAATTATTAAAAGTTCTTGTAGTCTCCTTGCTTATAGTCATAGGCGCTTTAAATTCAACAATTATCTTATGAGGATCAATAGTTACATTTATATCTGACGGCAAAAGTGAAACAGAATATCCTCTTTTTTCATATTCACTTTTAAGTTCTTGAAGGCATTCTTGAGACCCAGGAAGTATAATTTCATTAATTTCTTTCTCCATATGCTCTTTAATCATTGGCTGCTGCACAACACAAGTTTTATAATATTCAGAAGTCCAGCAAAGATATTTTATTTTTTCTCCTTCATACTCCAAAACTCCTTCAGGATTTGAATATCCTCCCTGCTTGGCAAGATTTTCAATAGCAGGCTTTATCTCCGGCTCTATGCAAGATTTAAGATAGCTTTCAGGAGATAGCTCTTTTGAGGTCATCTGCGGTAGCCCAATCTTTGGATAAAGCAATAAGATAATAACTGCTCCAACTATGATTAAAGCAATAATAACAAAAATAGCCAACTGCCCTCTCTTATTAACCATTTCAAAAAAAGCATTCCACTCTTTATAATTGTTGCGCCTCATATTTTTCCCTCTCTAACTATTATGCTGCATTCATCATTAATGTTTCCATTGCCATAAACATCCTTGCACTTTATATAATAAGCTGATTTCTCATCAAGCTCTGTTGTATGAACAAAACTCGCGCCATTCATTAATGTTCCATTAGAAAATTCAAATCCGCATTTTTCACTATCTTTTTTTCCGAAAACACATTCTGCCGGCTCGTCAGTTGCAATGACTAAGCTTTCAAAGTCTTTATACGCTCTGGTTATTTTTGGAACTTCTCCATCAATTTCAATATTGACTTTTGCAGTTCTTTCAGCACTATTCCCAACAGCGTCTTCGCAGATTATAGTATAATTAAATTCTCCCCCAATCATCTGATTAAACATATATTTATGCACTCTTGCAGAAGAATCAGATGTCAGCTGCTCCATAAATTCTTTAAATGAGCATATTGCGCCTCCGTTAAGACCGCCAGAAGTCCTAACAACAACTTCTATTGTTGCTGGCTCACTTCCAAATTTAATGGCGGTATCATCAGGATAAATTGAGTCTATTTTAAGAGGGCTTGCAACTTTTTTTAATTTGAATTCATAAACATCAGGAGCAAGAAGATTTCTTTTTGTGGCATTTTCACCAAGAAGCCACGGCTGGTCTAAGCAGGAAATATAAAAAATACTTTCATTTTTAGTTATGGGAAAATTAGCGTCACATTTAAATCCGTAAATAGTGTAATCTCCAATTTTATTTTTGCACTTAAGCTCATTTTCCATATTGCTGTAATTCTTATTGGAAACATCCCATTTGCATTCAACAGGCTCACTTGCAAAAACAGAGGCATTTATTTCTTTTGCGCCAAATGCTATTTCTTCCCCTGCAGGTATTGTTTTTGTTATTTGAGGAGGGGTAATGTCAGGTCCCTGTTTTATGCAGAAGCTAATTGCATAATCTCTTTCATTTTTATTTCCGCTTTTATCTTGGCATCGCAGATATAGATTTACACTTGCCTTAGCATGAGGATCAAAAGGCAGTAAGCCAAAACTCTCTAAAGTTGGTATTGATAAAGGAAAACTATGATTAATCAAATACCTATTATCTCCAAAACTCGCCATGCTATCAAAAGGTGTTAAAGGAACTTTACTCATGCCGCATTGCGCGGGCTCATTTAATTCAACTCCAAATGGAATAAGTGCATAAACATCTTTTATGCACCCATCTGATTCAGAAGATTTTATTTTCACTCCCCCATCAAATTCTTCATATGCATATCCAAAAGGAAGAACTCCTGGCAAAGATTTAATTATCGGGGCCATTGTATCATTGGGGGCAATATTCACGCATGCTCTTGTTTTTGGTTCGTCTTCATTTATAATCTGGCAGTTCTGCCCAAGAGAATTGCAAGAATACTTTGAGCAAGGCAATCCATCTTTTCCGCATTTATCACAGTCTTTTCCTCCCGCAGGCGGTTGCCAAGGCAGGCAGGTGAATCTGACATCTTTTTCTTCTACATCCCCCACTCCGAGAATCGCGCATACAGCAATAAACAAAGCAACAGCAACAACAGCATAAATTCCAATAACTCCAAGCGCAGGACCTGATCCTCCAAGTAAGCCGCTAATACTTGCGCCTCCGGTAACTGCAACTCCTGCTGCTCCTCCCCCAACTGTCGCTATTGCTAAAATAGCATATGTTGCTTCAGGCGGAAGACCTCTATCAACTCCTGTTATTGAAAGAAGCGTTGACGCTATTGAAAATCCAATAGCTGCACCAGCAAGAGCTCCTCCGAATGCGCTAAGTCCTTTTGCTGGAGCAGCTTTTGCCAAGTGCATGGCTCCTAAAACTTTTGCTCCTGTAGCAGTATGCGCAGCTAAAGGTAAAAGTGAGCCCAAAGCACCAGCAGTATACCCTCCCATTTTAAGAACATTCGCAGTTGTACTATCCACGCCAGGAGCAGAGGCACTTCCAAGAGCTCCCGGAATTCCCAAAATGCCAAAATAATTTTCAATACTTCCAGCTTCTGCGAATTTTCCAGCAAACTTTTTTTCATCAGAATATCTTTTTAAATCATCCAAATATGCCTTGCTTAGCACAGGAGCATTCGAGACTTCATAATTTGCTGTTCTTGTTGAAGAATCGCTTGTCGCTCCAATATAATTGTAAGAAGCACCGCAATCTCCAAGGCTCATGCAGAAATCATTCATCTGTTGGGTAAATTTTTCTGTGAGGCATTCTTTATTTATTTCATCATCATCAAAAAGACCTTTTACTTTAACATACTTGCAGCTCAATGTTCCCATATTGCATATCTCTGCGGCGCTTTCAGTCTGCTCTCCAAGATTAAATCCTGGCTTGTATTTTGGAGCACAAAACTCAAATTTAAAGTTTTCAGCGACATCCACTTTTTTTATAAAACAATCAGGATTTTTTTCACATTGACCTTTTTTGTTCGCTTGATTGTAGCTATAGCATAAATATCCCAGATTTGTCCTGCAGGATGCTGTTGAAAAATATCTCCCATTGGAGATAGGAGTTTTTGTTTGTTCGCAAATTCCATTTCTGTTGTCTTCACAAGATTCAGTTATTATCTCTCCATTGATGCAAGTTTTTCTAAAATCTCTGCTTCCAGGAGTATCACATGACCTTTCAGTTGAAATTCCCTTGTCAACTCCAATGCATCCCTGATAGACACACCAAGATTCTCCATTTAAACGGGCATTGCCATTTTCATCTCTGCAATTAATATTTCTGCAAACTACATCAATATTCTGGTTGTTCGGATTATCTAAAAATTCTGTTGCAGTTTTTTTATTGCAGATGCTTCCTAAAAAGCGATTGCAATTGCCGCAAATGTTTTGGTTTGCAAAATCATTGCTTCCAGAACCAAGAGAACAGCTTTGTTCTTTGCTTAAAACTTTTCCGTCATTAAAACTTTTTGCTTTATTAGCATCATAGATATTTTCTCTATTCCCGCAGCTGTCATACCAATAAACTTCATCTCTTTTATCCCTATTTTCAGGTGCGCAGCCAATAGACTTTTGCGGTTCGCATTTTGTATTTAGCTCTCTGTTAGAGCACAAGATTCCAGGATGGAATTCTTGACCTCTTTTTGTGCAATCTCCCTTAGTTGTAAATTTGCAGGCATTTAAAGGTTCTTCATAAAAAATGCATGCTCCTTCGATTTCAGAGCCAGATAAAGCAGAGCATTTAAAATAATCATTAATATTTTCCCTAAAATCTTTTTGCAAACCTCTTGCTTGCGTTTCTTTAGCACATTCTTGATTGCTGACAAACAGAGCATCATTCTTTAGCACACAGCATCCAAGTTTGCACTCTTTTATGTTGCCAAATTTATCATCAAACCACTGATTATTTTTATCAAGGCATGCTTTTTTAGGGGAAGCTAACTGGCATATACCTCTGAGAGAATCATAGCAAGTTCCGAGTTTGCAGGCTTCAACATCTTTCATCAAGCTCGGAATGCAGGCAGTTTTGCACCTTTCATTGCAGACATCAGACGGATATTCTGCGCAAATGCTCCCATTTTTTGAAGCCATGCAGGTAGCAACTCCACCTTCAGCACCAAATATCTGCCTGCTGCTTAAGTTTATGCATGCTCCATTTAAGCAGCCATTTGGGCAGGTATATACTTCAAAAGCAGATTGTCCAGAGACATCGGTTTTGCAATAGTATTCAGCCAGCCTCTTTCCATCTGAGCTGCAGTAATCTAAGACAAAATTATTGCATGCTTCGCTAGTCGCAGGGCTTCCTATGGGACAAGGCATAACTCCTCCTAAAGTATTATAATCTTTACCCCCGTCGCTATCAGCGCATTTGCCGGCATTAGGATGCACATCTGCCGCCGAGGCAAAATTAGAGTCATCTATAATAATTTTCACTAATTTTAGCATAATTTTTCCTAAAGGTCCAAGTTCTTTTTCACCATATTCATTTTTATTTTCAGCTTTAGAATTATCATTAAGCAAATATGAAAACGCAAAAATTGCACTAACTAAAATAATTATTTGCAGCCAAGAGCTGAATATTTTATTTTTTTTATTCATATTACAATATAAGCGTTACACACCCCCTTATAGCTATATTCATTTCTTTTTCTGATTTAATATCCTTTATTGAATATATTTTTGTTGAATCTCCAGCTAGCTCTTTAGTTATTCTGAACTCTGGATACATCATCATATATCCCAGATATTCAAAATTGCAGTACTGAGCTTCCTGATTTGCAATTTCTATAGCAACTCTTCCCAAATCATAAATCAGGCTGTTAATCTCAGAATTAAATTTTTCAAATTTCTTAATTTCTTCGTCTTTTGTTACTAAAACTTCTCGAATTATTACAGCATAGACTTTTCCTCTTGATAAGCTAATATTAATTTCCTGCTGTCCAAGTTCAACATGCATGTTCTTTTTTTCAAATTCTTCTTTTATGCTTTGAAAACAATTTTCTATTTTTTGATTTATATAATTATGAATTTCTTCAGTCATTTCTTTTAATAAAGCAGGATGCTGCATTGTGCAAGATTTAAAATTCCACTCGCTCTGGCAGATATAACTAATATTTTTTCTGTCAAACACTTTAAAATTTTTCGGTTCAATAAATCCTCCCTGCGGAAGCATAATATCAACAGCTTCATTGACAGCATCCTTAACGCATTTATCAATAATTATATTAGGGTTTTCAGTTTCAGTTGCTTGCAGATCAGGCTTTTTGAGCATTGCAAAAATCAGAAAAACCAAGACTACAAAGGCAATTGCGAGTATTATCCACAAGGCCATCTGCCCTTTTTTTCTTACTTTCTTTGTATCAATCATCTCAGCATCCACAAATTCAACCCTCCCTTTTTCTTTATTCTCTCAATTTTGCCGTTAATAAGCAATTCTTTAAGCCAGCTGTCAGCAGTATTCCAGGAGATTTTTAAGAATTCAGCAACTTCATAGCTGGTTACAACTTTATTTTTCTTGATAAATCCCAATATTTTGCTACTATGACTATTCATATCATTAGACCTATTATTAGTAATATGATTAATCATAACTATTTAAATGTTTTCAGAATACAAATATATTTATACATTAAACCGCGCTTGGAAGCAAATGGTCGAGCAAAAAATAGGCATTGTCCAGATTTATTATGGCAATGGCAAGGGAAAAACAACTGCAGCGTTAGGGCAGGCAGTGCGTGCTTTAGGGCATAGATATAGAGTTCATATAGTTCAATTTTTAAAAAATGGCATAGGAAATGCAGAGTTTGATTATTCGGGAGAATTAAAAACATTTGAGAAAATTCCAAATTTTTCGTTTAGAAGATTCGGCATAGGTGAATGGGCTAATCAGAGGGCAACAGAATTGCAGATAGAAAAACAATCAGCTGAAGTAAGAAAAGCGTTTAATTACTTGTTAAGTTGTTTTGTTAAAGATTATGATTTAATTATTGCTGATGAAATTCTTTACGCTGTTCAGATGAATCTTCTTGATGAAAAGGAGGTTGTTTCATTAATAAGAAAAAAACCTAAATATCTCGAACTTATCTTAACTGGCTCGCATCAGGCATTTCCGAAAATATTTCAATTGGCTGATTTAGTGACTGAATTCAGAAAAATAAAACATCCTTATGATTCTGGAATCTTAGCAAGAAAGGGAATTGAATATTAATAAAGATTTATCCTGCTAGCGCTTCTAACGTTTTTAAATTCTGCTCAAATTGGCTCAAATCATTCGCAGTATAACTTTCTGGTTGTTTTCGGCAATAAGGAATTAAAGCTCTAAAAAAATCTCTTCTCATTTTTAAATAGTCAGACTTTAATTCTTCAGGAACTAATTTTAATTCTTCTTCTAATGCTCTTCGGCATTTATTTTGAACATCTGCTTTAGTTTCAACAAACTCGATAAATTCATGCACCAGTGCATATGGCCTATATTTTTCATTAACTTCATCAGATATTCCAAGCACATATCCATCAGATGGCTCTCCAGTTAATCTTACAACAAAATTTGGCAGATTTGGTTCTATTGAGTGAGGAATTATAAAATAGCTAAATCTACGGGCGCCAAGCGTTGCTTCTGCTTCTTGGAATTCTTGCTTTCTAAAATAGTTTCTTGCGCCTTCAATTTCTGCCTTTGTAAACTTCTTCATATTTTTTGGATTAGAATTAGCCTTATAAATACTTCGATTCTTCCGGCAAATTATAAATCAATCAAACTTCAAAATTCGCTTCTTTCACGCTTTTCCTGCCGTCAACTTCAACTTCGCGCTTTAAGACGCCCTTTCTTTTTGAAAGTTCGCGCAATTGCACAGGATCGCTTACTTCTGTAGGCAGGATTATTTCATTGATTGTAATTGAATGTTTTACCTTAACTTCTTTGAATTCCTGCACATCAAATAAAATATCCCTGACAATGCTCGCATCCGAAGTTTTTAGAGAGCAAAATTCAGCTTTTGGTTCTTTATCGCCTGCTGATGTGGGCTTCGCACTTTTTGGCGCCTTTGCTTTAACTTTAAGCTGAAAAAGCAGAGTAGAAAACGAAAGAGCAAAAAACGCTCGCGGATATTTTTCCATAGCAGCCAGAATTTTAGCTGGCGCAATTTTCGCATTTATCACTGCCTGCTTGACGCCCATAAATTGCTTTATTCTTTCAATTGGCAAATCAGAATTTTCAATTTTAAAAGTCGACACAATAACTCCTGTAACCTCAACTTCATCAGTTATTTTTTGCAGGCACATTTTAACAATAGAGTTTACAAATTCCGGACCCGTTTTTATCGCCCACGAATCTTTCTGTTTTTTTGCTTCAATTAAATATCTATAATTAAAAAGACCTTTGCTGAATTTGATAAACTCCCCATGGTTTTCTGAAGTTGCATTTCCCTCGAAAATATCCTTTATTATATTCATTGTGTCTAACAGACTTAACAAAAAGTTGCTTTATAAATATTTTT
>ERZ1292640.3751-Hain-H43-02um-R1-3751-length-11766-cov-44_pt1 | contig 11766 bp, 6 predicted proteins | sample MGYA00564404_ERZ1292640 | MGnify/ENA primary metagenome ERZ1292640 (study PRJEB36523, sample SAMEA6512636) | groundwater metagenome | collected 2019-01-08 | study: AquaDiva: Metagenomics assemblies of 32 groundwater samples | reverse complement strand
AGCTTGGCCAATTCCGACCGTCCCGAACTGCCGCCGACACCACCGCCTTCCGGCCCTCCGGCCAGCCAGATCCCGCTCGGCAAGGGCGCCCAAAACGTGGTCCCGATCAACATCGAAGACGAGATGCGGCGGTCGTACCTGGATTACGCCATGAGCGTGATCATCGGCCGTGCGCTGCCGGACGTCCGCGACGGCTTGAAGCCCGTGCACCGGCGCATCCTCTACGGCATGCACGAGATGGGGCTGACCTTCAACCGGCCCACGCGCAAGTGCGCCAAGATCGTCGGCGAGGTGCTGGGCAAGTATCACCCGCACGGGGACACGGCCGTCTACGACGCGCTGGTGCGCATGGCGCAGCCGTTCACCATGCGCTATCCGCTGGTGGACGGGCAGGGCAACTACGGCTCGGTGGACGGTGATCCGCCGGCGGCGATGCGGTACACCGAGGCGCGCCTGTCGCGCATCGCTTCGACCTTGCTGGCCGACATCGACAAGGAGACCGTCGATTTCCGTTCCAATTACGACGACAGCGAGCGGGAGCCCGAAGTGCTGCCCACTCGCATTCCGAACCTGCTCGTCAACGGCTCTTCCGGCATCGCGGTCGGCATGGCCACCAACATTCCGCCGCACAACCTCAGCGAGATCATCAACGCCACCATCGCGCTGATTGAGAACCCCAGCACTCCGCTGGCCCGGATCATGGAGATGGTGCCGGGGCCGGATTTTCCGACCGGCGGTTTCATCCTGGGCCGCGAAGGAATTTTCGAGGCCTACATCAAAGGGCGTGGGCAACTGAAGCTGCGGGCGCGGGCGGCCACCGAGCGGATGGGCAAGGACCGCGACGCCATCGTGGTGACCGAGATCCCCTACCAGGTGAACAAGTCGCGGCTGATCGAGCATGCGGCCGCGCTGGTCAACGAGAAGAAGCTCGACGGCATCAGCGAGATCCGCGACGAGAGCGACCGCGACGGCATGCGCATCGTCTTCGAGCTGAAGCGGGGCGAAGAGCCCGAGATCGTGCTCAACGCCCTGTACAAGCACACCCAGATGCAGATCGGCTTCGGCATGATCATGCTGTCGATCGTCAATGGCCAGCCGCGCGAGCTCGGGCTGGTGGAGATGATCAAGCGCTTCATCGACCACCGCGCCGAGGTGGTCCGCCGCCGCACCGATTACGAGCTGCGCAAGGCGCGCGAGCGTGAGCACCTCCTGCTCGGCTTTCGCAAGGCGCTGGACAACCTCGACCTGGTGATCGAGACCGTGCGCGCCTCCGGCACGCCCAGGGAAGCGCGCGAGCGGCTGATGGGCCTGCTGCCGATCCCGCCGCGGGTGTTCGAAGAGGTGCTGGTGGCCGAGGACTTCCGCTTCGACTTCACCGAGAAGCAGGCCCAGGCGATCATCGAGCTCCAGCTCCAGCGGCTCACCGGCATGGAGCGGCAGAAGATCCTCGACGAGCTGGCCGAGATCCTGAAGCGCATCGCCGAGTACGAGGAGATCCTTGGCTCGGAGACGATGCTGCGCGGCGTCATCGTCAAGGAACTGCGCGAAGTGCAGAAGGACTACGGCGACGAGCGCAAGACCGAGATCGTGGACGACACCGGCGAGATCCGGCTCGAGGACCTGGTGGCGGTGGAGGACGTGGCTGTCACCGTCACCCACGGTGGCTACCTGAAGCGGACCGCGGTCGACAGCTACCGGCGCCAGTCGCGCGGCGGCAAGGGCCGCATCGGCATGGGCACGCGCACCGAGGATTTCCTTGAGTACCTCCTCATCGCCTCCACCCACAGCTACTTGCTCATCTTCACCGACAAGGGACGGGTCTTCTGGCTGAAAGTGTACGAGATCCCCGACGCCCTCATCGCCGGCCGCGGCAAGCACATCCAGAACCTGATCAACTTGCAGGAGGGCGAAACCATCAAAGCGTTCCTGCCGGTGCGCGACTTCGAACCCGGCCGCTTCGTGGTGATGGTCACGCGGCGCGGCGTGATCAAGAAGTGCGAAGTGACCGAGTTCGACAACCCGATGTCGCGCGGCATCATTGCGCTGACGCTGGACGCGGGAGACGAGCTGATCGCCGCCCGGCTCACCACGGGCGAGAACTACATCTTCCTCGGCTCGCACGACGGCAAGGCGATCCGGTTCCACGAGGGCAAGGTGCGGGCGATGGGGCGGCAGGCCCGCGGCGTGCGGGCGATGAACCTGGCCGAGAGCGACTACCTGGTCGGCACGGAAGTGGTCGAGCAGGAGGGCCTCATCCTGTCGATCGCCGAGCTGGGCTTCGGCAAGCGCACGGCGCTGAACACCTACCGGCTGACCGCGCGCGGCGGCAAGGGCGTCATCAACATGAAGGTGACCTCGCGCACCGGCGGCGTGGTCTCGGTGCTCTCCGTCAAGGAGGAGTCCGACCTGATGATCATCACCAAGGAGGGCAAGATCATCCGGCTGGAGGCAGCCGAGATTCGCCAGATCGGGCGCTTGACGCAGGGAGTCCGTCTGGTACGGATGGAGGAAGAGGACCGCGTGGCCGCCGCCTCGGTCGTCCCCGAGGCCGAGATCGGAGAGGGCAACGGCAAGAACGGCGAGGCCCCCAACGGCCAGCAGACCCTACCGCTCCAGTAGGATAGGCCTCCTGGCCTGTCGCGTCTGCACTGGCCGGACCGAAACCGGGGACAGACGGAACCGTCCCCGGTTTTGTGGGCCTACCGCACGCCCAGGTAATAGCTCGTCATCGGCACATGGTCGTAGCCCATCGACTTGAGCGCCACGTCGCGGCGGTAGATGGGGTCCTGCATCAGGCACACGCGGCGATCGGCGGCCGGGATCACCGTCGTGTAGATGCGCAGCTCGCCCTGGCGATAAGTCAGAATTTCTTCGCGCCAGTCGCCGAGGATGTCGGCCCATACCATCACGGGGCCCTCGATGCCGCTGGTCAATGTGGGGCCGCGCCATTTGGATACGGTCCCCCTGGTCTGTAACTCGCGCAGCGGATCGGCGTCCCACCACACCAGGCCATCCTGCGGCGGCACCGGCGCGCCGAGGCTCTTGCCCTTGGAAGAGAAGAAGTACTTATCGGCCCAGCATTCCATGCCGGGGCTGCCGGGGTCGATGTCGGCGCAGAGGCCGCGGGCGATCTGGTTATCGGCGGTCTCCTCCCGCAGGCCCCAGATGAGATCGCCGGTGCGCGCGTCCCACAGGCTGACGCCATACTGAGGGTGAGGGTCCTCAACGATGTAGAACACCTCCAGGCCGGGGCGGTCCGGGTCCACATCGGTCACGTAGAAGCGGTCGCCGTGCCCGAGGCCGGTGCTCCACATTATGCGGCCGTCGTGGTCGATGGCGATCGAGCCGTTCAGGATCTCGTCGCGGCCGTCGTCGTCGATGTCGGCGACGTGGATGGAGTGCTGGCCCTGGCCTTGGTACTTCCAGCCGGAGGTCAGATTCGACCACGCCCAGGCTTTCTCGAGCGCGTTGGCGCGGAGCAGCCAGGCGTCCATCTTCATCAGGCCGTAGATGCCGCGCAGCACCAGCAGGCTGGGCGTCTTGCCGTCCAGGTAGGCGATGCCCATCATGTGCCGGCTCATCCGGTTGCCCGAATAGTCGCCCCAGTCGCTGGGCTTGCCGCGCGGGATCCAATCGGCGCGCGCGATCTCGCGGCCGGTCTCGCCGTTCCACACCGAGACGTACTCGGGGCCGGTGAGCACCTGGCCGTTCTCGGCCCGCGGATCTCCCTCGCCGGTCTTCAGCGCCACTTCCGCCTTGCCGTCGCCGTTCAAATCCCAGACCACCATCGGCGAGTACCAGATGCCCAACTCGATGGACCAGCCCAGATCGTTGCGCCACAGGAACGTGCCGTCGCGCTTGTAGCCTTCGACCTTGAAAGTGTCCGGGCTGCGGCGGATAGTGCCCGGGTCCACCGGCCCGCCGGGGCGCTTGACGACGAAGTCGTATTCGCCGTCGCCGTCCAGATCGCCGATGCCGACCTTGTGAATCGAGGCAGTCGGGATGTCGTCGCGGATCTTAATCGACAGATACTGCCGCACCGGCGCGTTGGCTTCCAGCACGGCCCGCCCTGACGGCTCCTGCTCCCGGCCATTGAGCACCGGCCGCACCCACCAGGCGTTCTCGCGATCCAGCGGCGCGTTCGCGTCCACAAAGTCAGTGGTCTTGGAAACGGGCTCCCGGTTGAGCTTTGCGGCCGCGCCGCCGGCGGTGGACCGGTACACATTGAAGGCGATGCCAGCCGGATCGGCCTTCAGCAGGCGCCAGCCGAGATAGACCTTGCCTTCGCCCATCGAGACCGCCACCATCCCGCGGCCGAGTTTCTCCTCGACGCGCTGCTCGGCCCAGCCCAGCACCGCATCGGGCTTGTATTCCGGGTTGAGCTTGTAATAGCCGTAGTTGGGCGGGATGGAGCCTTTCTCCTTGCCGGGTTGAGCGATCGCCATAGAGGTGGCGATGCTCAGCAACATGATTCCCGACAACGCTGTGTTCATCATCGTTCCCGGTTCGCCGGCGACCTCCAAGAGGTCACCCTAGTGGCCTCGAACAGAAATCAGCATATCAAGCCAACTCGCTCCCGTCTGCTTCGCGAAGCGATTCGAGCAGTCTGGGCGACGCACGAAAGCTCGTATGCCGGAGACGGTCAACGGCTTCTGAAAGCCTGATCATGCCCTGTCGGGCGGCACGTTCCAGTATGCCGAGGGTACCGGCAACCGCCAGGCCGCGCTCGAGGGCCATCCGCCGGCCCCTCGCTTCGTCAAGCAAGACCAAGCTGGCATTTGAATGCAGGCCCAGGGCGATCACTTCCCGCTCGCCGGCCCCGAGGCCCATGAGGTCAGGAGTGATCGCCGGCGCGGCCTCGATTCTTATCCATCGGGGTGACGTACCGAGCCAAGCTCGCAGCTTCTCCGGGGCCGCTGCCGAGTGTAGTTCCTCGAAGACGGCCGTGGGAAGGACAATTTCTCCAAACAGCGCCGGCAGGATCCCCTCCAGCTCGATCAGGACGAGGTAGTTCAGGGGCGAGGTGTCCGAGATAACAATCATTCGGACAACGCGTGTTTGATTGCGCTCCGGTCCTGCTCCAGGTCCGCTTCGTCGTAAGGCAGGTACGCCTGCCTCTCCTTTAGGAACGTCTCCACTTCCCAGAAGGACAAACCAAGCAGGCGACCGACCTGAGCGTGCGTTAAGGCGCCGGAACGGTAACCCTCGACCGCGATGGCTTCCAGCGCACGGCGCGGCATGTCGTGCCATGCAGCTTCGAGCTGCTTCGCAATATCTTCGGGCAACTCGATCGCGACATTCATACCCTCATTGTATGGCGTTTCCCAACCAGGTGGTACCGCTCGAATCCGTCCCGTAGCCCCGGCCGTCTGCTCACGGGGGCACGGGGCAGTACCACCTACTTGGACAGCAGATTCTCCAGGGCCCAGACTTCGGAGCGGTCCTGCCCGGCGGTGAAGGCGATGCGACGCCCGTCGGGATGGATCGCGATATCGCGCAGGTCTTCGGCCGCGAGTTCCAGCTTTCGCGGCGCGCCGCCCTGGACAGGAATCAGCCACAGATCGGTTTGCGGGTCGGCAGGCCCGCGGCGCCTGGTGATGAGCAGGCTCCGGCCATCAGGGGCCCACTCGATTGGCCTGGGACTCAGTCCTGTCGGCCCGCGCCACACCTCGCGCGCTTGCCCCCCCTTAGCCGGCGCCACCTTCAGGATTAGCGACTGGCTCTCTGTGTCACCAACACCAAAGGCCAGTTCCTGCCCATCCGGGGAAAGAGCCGCCCCGCCCCGATAATGGGAGGGATCACTGACGCTGTGGATCTCCTTATCCTGCCCGGATTCGAGGTCCCGCCTCACAAGGAGACTTTTCTTGGCGGCAGGGTCCAGTCGATGGTAGAAAATCGCTTTGCCGTCGCGAGACCACACTCCTGGCCAACCCAGCTTCGGCTCATCCTCGCCCACCACCGTGCTGTACTCGCCTTTGCGGACGTCGATGCGATAAATGCCGAACCCAAGGCTGGTACGTCCGTTGGCAAGCAAGGACTGAGCATCAGGAGACCAGCGGACCCAACTCACCCGGTCAAGTTTGGAGACAAGTTCGCGCACTTCTCCGCTTTCGGTGGAGCGGACGCACAGCGCCCGGGCTCCCCACGCCCCGCCTCCGCGGTTCGAAAGGAATAACAGTTGCCGGCCGTCGGCCGACCAGTCCGGTCCGCTGTTGGAGCCAACAAAGCGTTCCGTGGCCGGCGCCGGCGGGCGGAGGAGTTTACCCGTGCCAAGGTCCAGCTCGGCGATGTAGACGTCGCTTTTCCCCGTGCCGACGCCGTAATAATACGACCCCTTTCGTGTGAATCCCAACGGCACGCCCGCCAGGTCAGGCTTGATTAGTTCGGGGTTTCCGCGAGGTTGGCCGTCAGCGACTTGGATAGACCAGACACCCATTCTCCCGGTGCGGTTGCTCCCGAACAGAATTCGCTTGCCGTCCGGCGTCCAGTCGAGAGCCGTGTCATTGGCCGGGTGCTGCACCAGCGGAATCTCACGACCTCCATCCATGGCATACAGGAATATGTCGTGCTCCTCAGAGGCGGGCTGCGGGGCGGTGGCATAGACGATGTAGCGGCCATCCGGTGAAAACCGGGCGCGCCCGGGTGAGCGCCGGCCGAAGCTCTTCAGCACGCGCGCGGCGCCGTCCGCCGCGGAGACCAGGACCATCTGGTTGGAGCCATCTCTCAGGTTCAAAACCGCCAGAATGCTCTTGCCGTCCGGGGACCAATCGGTGACGTACAGCCATGCCACCTCGGGATTGCGGTAAAGAACCCGAGGCTCGGAGCCGTCCAGCCCGGCAACGCGCAGGTCATAGAACTTGTCCGTGTTGTACGAGCAGTAGGCCACCTTCTTGCCGTCCGGGGCCGGCACGGAATGCATGACGAACTCCCATACGCTGCGTGGTTTCGCCAGCAGCCGCTTTTCTCCGGTGGCGAGGTCGTGAAGCGCCAGGCCCTGGCTCTCCTGATCCTGGAAAGTCAGATAGGCGCCGTCCGGCGAAGGCGCGCCAAGCAGATTCACATCCGGGCCCGCCCAGACCCGCCGGATAGTGATGGTGGTTGGCTCGGCGGATTTCAGCGCCACCAGCCTCGCGCGCGCCTTGGCGGCAACGTCAGCCTGGTCCCCAAACTCGCGCACCAGCCGTTCCCAGGCGCGCTTGGCCTCCGCGCTGCCGAGCACCTGGTGGCACTCGCCGATCCGGTACAGAGCCTCGGCCGCCAGCTTGCGGTCGCGCGAGAACTCCTTGACCACGCGCTCATACAGCGCAATGGCCCCTTTCAGGTCCGCCTCCGCGCGCTCTTTGGCGAGCGCCTTCTGGAAAAGACCCTGTGCCGTCTCGGCCGCAAACAGCGCCGCGGCCAAGGCCAATGGGCCGATCAGGATTCTCATAGCGGTTCGCATGTCACCTCTCCGCCCCTGAAGATAACGGAAGGGCGCGCCCGGGTTGTCAGGGAAGCCTTCAACATTTGTCAAATCTTTTTGAACTTACGGGACCCAGCGATAACCCACTCCGTGAACCGTCACCAGATGGGTTGGATGCCGCGGGTCGCCCTCCAGCTTGACGCGAAGGTTGGCCACGTGGGTGTCCACCGTGCGTGTCGTCGGGTAGTTCTCCAGTCCCCACACCTCGTCCAGCAGCTCGTCGCGGGTCACGACTTCGGGCGCCCTCGACACAAGAAGCCGGAGCAACTGGAACTCCTTGCGCGTCAGGTCCAACGCCCGGCCGCCCTTCCGTGCTTCGTAGGAGCGGAAGTCGACGGTGACCTCGCCGAAACGCAGCTCGTCCGGCAAGCTTCGAAGGGGCTTGGCGCGCCGCAGCAGCGCCCGCACCCGCGCGTTCAGCTCGCGCACCGAGAACGGTTTGGTTACGTAGTCGTCGGCGCCGAGGTCCAGCCCGACCACGCGGTCCGCCTCCTCCCCGCGCGCGGTCAGCATCAGGATCGGGATCTCGACTCCCTCGGCCCGCAGCTTCCGGCACACGTCGTAACCGCTCATCCGCGGCAGCATCAGGTCCAGAATCAGGAGGTCCGGTCTCCTCTCCTTGACCAGCCGGTAACCCGTCTCGCCATCTTCGGCAGTCACTACCTCGTAGGATTCAAAAACGAAGTTGTCCGCCAGCGCGCGGAGCAGGGCCGGTTCATCCTCGATGATCAGGATGCAGTTCATGAGTCCTCGCCGGCGGGCAGGAAGATGGAGAAGGTGCTGCCATTCCCGGGCTGGCTTTCAACCGTCACCCGCCCGCGGTGAGCTTTCACGATCTGGGCCACGATCGTCAGCCCCAGTCCCGTGCCGGGCACGACGCGGCCGTCGGCGAGCGGCGCCCGGTGGAAGCGGTCGAAGATCCGCGCCTGCTCCTCGGGCGCGATGCCGATGCCGTAATCGCGTACGCGGATGACGGCGTGGTCCCCATCGCGGTTCAGGCTCAGCTCGATCTCGCGCCGCTCGCCCGAGTACTTCATGGCGTTAACGAGCAGGTTTACAACGGCCTGCTCGATGGCCTCAGGATCGGCGCGCACCAGGGAGACCGCGGCATCCACGGCGATTCGCAACTGGAAGCCACCCTGCGCAAGCAGGTACTCCAGTTCCCGGGCCGCGGATTCGAGCGCCTCCTCAAGCGAAACAGGCCGGAAATGGTAGGTGCGCTCGCCCTGTTCCATCCGGGAGAAATCGAGCACGCCGGCCACCAGCCGGCTGAGCCGCGCGCTCTCGCCGGCGATTGTCTTCAGATACTCGGATGCCTGGCGTTCGTCCCGCACCCGGCCCATGTCGAGCAGCTCGGCGCAGGTGCGAATCGTCGAGATCGGCGTCCTGAGTTCGTGGGAGACGCTCGATACGAACTGCGATCGCAAGGCTGCCAGGCGCCGCTCCCGCTGGACATCGCGGTTCAGGAGCCAGGCGCTAAAGGCTGTTACCGAGAGCACCAGCAGCAAGGCGGACAGGTAGAAGAGCTGTCGCGAGCCTGCGCGGTCGGTTCCCGTGTACGGCATCCCGGCGAGCCGCAGTCCGGGAAAACGTTCTCCCAGGGCGTCCCCCTCCGCTCCTCCCAGCACCCAACGGACCCCGCCCGGCAGCCTGATCGCGTCGAGCGCCCGGCGCGCTCGGACAGCGATCAGAAGCCGGTGCGGATCGCCGGACTTGCCGGTCAGGCCCACCAGCCACCCGCCATTGCCGTACAGACTCCAAGTCTGGTCCACTGCCTTCTCCAGCAGCGCCACCTCCGATGGGAGGCCTGCCAACTGGTCGAGTTCCCCCGCGCGCGCCGCCGCAAGCTCGTGCAAGGTCCCGGGCCGCAGCCGGCCCAACAGGTCCGCGGCCATGTGTGCGGCCGTGGGCGAGAGCAGGGCGGCCCGGGAGGTCTCGGAAACGGCATCGAGGATCTGCCGCTGCTCCTCCGCCGGCGCCCCGTCGACAAGCTGCTGGGCGGCGTAGAGCAGGTATGGAACGCCGTACTCATCTGTCGCCGGCGGCTTCGCCGCCAGGAGCCGGTGCAGGACCCCGTGCGCCTCCCGGCCAGCGCCCTTCATCCGCAGGCAGGCGGCCAGCAGAAGATCAGCGCGCGCCCGCTCCGCAGGTGTGCGCGCCTTGAGGGCCGCCGCGCGTGCCTGGGCCGAGGCCCCTTCCGGATCGCGGAGCTGGTGGAGCTGCCGCTGCGCTTGCCGGAGGGCGGCGTCAAAGCCGCGGTCCGGCTCTTGCTGGGGAGCCGGGATCTCCCAGGGCATTGCGAGCCGGCCTGAGTCCAGCCGCGCCACCAACGCTACGTCGGGATCGCCCGGTGAAATCTGTCCGCCGGCGGCGCGCAGCGCGAGGGCGTCGAGCCGTCTTATGAGTTCCTGCCGAACCAGGCCGGCCACGCGGAGCTTCTCCTCGTGTTGCCGCTTTTCCCGAAGCTCCTCTTCCTGGCGAATGGTGCGGATGCCGAGGGCGACCAGCACCGCCGACGGCACCACAACGGCTCCGACAAACAGAAGAGTGTGCCGCCGTACAACGGGTCCTCGGCCACGCATGCTACGCCCATTCTAGGACAGGGGCGGCGGACAGGTTGTTATGGAAATGTCAAGAGCGGCGCCGCGGCAGAGCGCTGAGCGCCGTACCGCTGCCGGCGCCACGGCCGAGCCGCCGGCTTCTCCATGCCCGCGCCGACGTAGAAGCTCGGCTGCGTCGCCTGCATGTACCCCATCGTTTCGCAAGCGACGCTGATCCGGTAGTCGGCGTCGTGCATCAGCGTGTAGAGGCGGTTCGTCGCCGGGATCGTCGTGGTGTAAATCCGAAGCTCTCGGTTCTCGTGGATGTACCACACTTCCTCGCGCCAGTCTCCGAGAATGTCCCCATAGCCCATCGGGGCGTTCCGCGGTCCTGCTGTTCCCTGCGCAGAGAACAGCGTGCCTCCCTGGTACTTGGTGATCCGGGTGCCGTCCAGCAATTCCCGCAGCAGGTCGCCATCCCACCAGATCGCGAAGTTGACGCTGCCCGGCCTCGGGCCGATCTCTTCGCCCTTGCTGTTGTAGAGACCGCCCGCTGATGCCCAGCACTCCAGGCCTTTGTGGTGGGGATCGATGTCCGCCGCCAGCCCGCGCCCGATGTCGCCGGCCCTGGGCTTACCCCAGATGAGCTCGCCCGTGCGCGCGTCCCTCAGATGCGTGCCGTAATTCACGCCGCCTTCCTGGATGTACCAGCTCTCCAGGCCGGGCCGGTCCGGATCGATGTCGGTCATGTGCAGCCGGTCGCCGTGGCCTTCGCCGGTGATCCACAACTGGCTGCCGTCGTCGTCGATGGCGATGCTGCCGTTGATGATCTCGTCCCGTCCGTCGCCGTCGATGTCGCCGGTGCGCACGTTGTGGTAACCGCCGCCGCCGGCCGGGCGCTCCCAGCGCCAGATCTTACTAAGTTGCCCGTCGCGGAAGTTCCACGCCTCGGCGAACATCTGGGTGTACGTGCCGCGGAAGATGACCAGGCTCGGCATCTCCCCGTCGAGGTAGGCCACCGCCATCAGGTTGCGGTTCACCCGGTTGCCGTAGTTGTCGCCCCAGTCGCTGACGTTGCCGCGGGCGATCCAGTTCTCGCGGGCGCGGATCTCGCCGGTCAACCCGTCGATCACCACGAAGTACTCGGGGCCGGCGAGGACACGGCCGGCCGGATTGCGGTAATCCGTGATGCCATCGCCATCAAGATCCTCGTCCACCTCACCGATCTTAGTAACCACTTCAGCCCTGCCATCCCCGTCAAGGTCGTACACGATGAAGGGTGAGTACCAGATCCCCTGCTCGATGTTCCAGCCCAAGTCCACGCGCCACAGGAACGTTCCGTCCCGCTTGTAGCGTTCCAGCTTGAACGTGTTCTCGCTGGCGATGCTTTGCGACGGATCGATGTCCTGCGACCCTCGCTTGACGACGAAGTCGTACTCGCCGTCTCCGTCAAGATCGCCGACCGCGACATGGTTGCCCCCGTATTCAAGATCGGTGCGCAGCCGGATTGCGAGGTAGTTACGTTCGGGCGGGTTGGCCGGCAGCGTGAACGGCTCGCTGGGGGGTTGCTCTTCGCCATTGATGACCGGCCGAACGAAGTAGGAGTTCCGCCGGCTAAAGTCGGCGCCACTGTCGAGGAAGTCCGTCGTTTCCCGCAGGGCCTCCGCGTTGAGCCGCACCGGACTCTCGCCATCGGCGGAACGGTAGAGCTTGAGAGTACGGGGTTCCAGCCTATCAGGTAGCCTTGGGTTCCGCAATCCGCAT
>ERZ1292640.1831-Hain-H43-02um-R1-1831-length-17407-cov-17_pt1 | contig 11767 bp, 11 predicted proteins | sample MGYA00564404_ERZ1292640 | MGnify/ENA primary metagenome ERZ1292640 (study PRJEB36523, sample SAMEA6512636) | groundwater metagenome | collected 2019-01-08 | study: AquaDiva: Metagenomics assemblies of 32 groundwater samples | reverse complement strand
CGCGCCCGCCAATGCGCCATTTCGAGGTTCCCGTGCCCAATGAACGCTTTGCGCGCTAGTTTCCTGTCGGCCGTGACGCTCGGCTTGGCGTCCGTCGCGCTGGCAGCCTGGGCACAAACCGCCAATTTCGACGACCGCCCGACGGGCTTTCTCTCGGTGCGTACCGGCGGCATGCCACCCGATGCCTGGGCTGGCACATCGCTCGGCACGGCCAAGCGGCTGGTCTCGGCGCTGCAAGCCGCCCCGCGCAGCCGCGCGCTGCGCGATCTGCAGTTCAAGGTCCTGGTCAGTGAACTCAACCCGCCGGCAGCCGACGGCAGTTCGCCGCCCAGCCTGTTCGCCCGCAAGGTCGACCGCCTGGCCGCAATGGGCGAGGCCGAGAGCCTGAACGAGATGGTGCGGTCGGCGGGCGGCTATGTCGATCCGGCGATCGCCGCAACCGTCGTGGATTCCCTGATGATGGCGGGGGAAAAGGACGCCGCTTGCGGGATCGTGCGCAGCCATCCGCTGGTCGAGCCGTTCAAACGCCGCGCCGACGTCGTCTGCAAGCTGGTGGCCGGCGACAACGCTGGCGCGGTGGTCGCGGCGGCGGCACTGCGCGGCAACGATCCGGCGCTGGCCAAGCTGGTCGAGGTCGCAGCCGAGGGCCTGTCGCCCTCGGTCGCGCCGCCCACACTGCTCGACGGCCCGGCGATGGTCATGCTCGATCTCGCCTATGTTCAGCCGCCGGCGTCGGCGCTCCGGTCGACGCAGCCGCCGTTGATGCGCTCGCTGGTCGCCCATCGCACGCTGCCGATGCCGACGCGGCTCGACATCGCCGAACGTGGCGAGGCGCTGGCCATCATCGAGGCGTCGAAGCTCGGCGATCTCTATATCGAGGCCCTGCGTGACGGCGTCGTGATGCCGCCGGCGATGGCGCGTCGGGCGCGGCTCGTCGACGCCGCGCGCCGCGCCTCGAACCCGCAGGAGGTGGTGAATTCGATCATCGCCGTCTATGGCGAGGCGCGGGGCAGTGCGCTGTTTCCCACCATCGCGCGCGCCAGCGCCGCCGGACTGCTCAATATTCCGGCGCAGCCGCAGTTCGCCAACATCGCCCAGGAGGCGATGCGTGGGTTCCTGCTGCTGGGCGACAAGCAGCAGACCAAGGCGTGGACGAAGCTGGCGCTCACGGATGCCCTCAACAACGGCCGTGCCATGGCCGCGCTCGACCGGCTGCTGCCGCTGGTCGCCATCGCCGGCGTCGACGACCCCAAGCGGCTGCCACCCGAAGAGGTCAACCGCTGGTACGACGTGATGCGCCAGGATGACGCGGCACGCGCGCCGCTGCGCGGCTACCTGCTGCTCGAGCTGTTCCGCGCCACCGGCATCGACGTGCCGCGCGGCTCCACCAACCTGCCCGAAACGCCGCCGGCCGGCGTCCGGCTGGTCTCGCCGCCCGCCGCCACGATGCAGGCGCTGCAGGCCGCCGCCGCCGGGCGTCGACGCGCCGAGACGGCGTTGCTGGCGTCGATCGCGATCGGCGAGACGCCGCTGGTCGACCTCAATCCCGCCGCGGTCGGCGCCATCGTCCTGGCGCTGCGCCAGATCGGCGAGGACCACGCCGGCCGGCTGTTCGCGGTCGAGACGGCGATCGCCCACGGCCTGTGAATCGCGGGCCGTGAAGCGCAAGCCCGCTCCGCCGCTGGCCCACGAGGCCGAGGCATTCATCGAAATGCTGACGGCGGAGCGCGGTGCGTCGAAGAACACCGAGACCGCCTATCGCGGCGATCTGCAGGACCTGTTGACCTTTCTCGCACGCCGCAAGCAGGGACCGGCGACTGCCGACGCCGCGGCGCTGCGCGCCTATCTGAAGGCACTCGACTATCTCGGCATGACGCCGCGCACGGTGGCGCGCCGGCTGTCGGTGATCCGCCAGTTCTTCCGGTTCCTGCTGGCCGAGCGGCTGCGCGATGACGATCCGGCGAGCACGCTCGATTCGCCCAAGCTCGGGCGGTCGCTGCCCAAGGTCTTGTCGCGCGTCCAGGTCGACAGCCTGATCGCGGCGGCGCAGGCCAAGGGTGCTTTGGATGGCGGTCGCATGGAGACCTTGCTCGAGATTCTCTATGGCTCGGGCCTGCGCGTATCGGAGCTGGTGTCGTTGCCGCTGGCCGCGGCCGAGCGCGATCCGACCATGCTGATCGTACGTGGCAAGGGTGACAAGGATCGACAGGTGCCGCTGTCCGATCCGGCGCGCGCCGCCATTGCGAAGTGGCTGCACATCCGCGCAGGCACGCTCGCGGAGGGTGCGACCTCGCGCTATCTCTTTCCGTCGCGCGGGCGTACGGGGCATCTGACGCGCCAGCGTTTCGCCCAGCTCCTGAAGGAGGCCGCGTTGGCGGCCGGCGTCGATCCGGCGCACGTATCGCCGCATGTGTTGCGCCATGCCTTTGCCAGTCATTTGCTGGAAGCCGGCGCCGACCTGCGCAGCGTCCAGCTCATGTTGGGTCATGCCGATATTGCGACAACCCAGATCTATACGCATGTCATCCCCGAAAAAGTGCGCGCGCTTGTGGAGGATCATCATCCCCTGGCCCGCCGGAAGCGCCGGCCCGCCGGGTGAAGTCGGGGGCTGAAGACGGCCGGTTGACAGGATTCGGATGCCGGGCGACACCTGAAATTCAATGACCACTTATCTCGAATTCGAGAAGCCGATCGCGGAGCTCGAAAGCAAGATCTCCGAACTCAGGCACCTTCCCAACAGCGGCGATGTCGACATCGCCGAGGAAGTCATGCGCCTGCAGTCCAAGGTCGACAAGCTGCTGCGCGCGACCTATGCCAAGCTGACGCCGTGGCAGCGGGTGCAGGTGGCGCGCCATGCCGAGCGGCCACACGCCCAGCGCTACATCGACCGGCTGATCACCAGCTACATGCCCCTGGCCGGCGACCGCGTCTTCGGCGAGGACGCCGCCATCGTGGGCGGCATCGGCCGGCTGGACGGCCGCAGCGTCGTCGTCCTCGGCCAGGAGAAGGGCGAGGATACCGACGGCCGCATCAAGCACAATTTCGGCATGGCGCGGCCCGAGGGATACCGCAAGGCGCAGCGCCTGATGAAGCTTGCCGACCGCTTCGGCCTGCCGGTGGTGACCCTGGTCGACACGCCCGGCGCCTTCCCTGGCATCGAGTCCGAGGCCCGCGGTGTGGCGGAGGCCGTGGCCAGCACCATCGATACCTGTCTGTCGCTCGGCGTGCCGCTGGTCAGCGTGATCATCGGCGAGGGCGGCTCGGGCGGCGCGCTCGCCATCGCCTCGGCCGACCGCGTCTACATGCTGGAGAATTCCATCTATTCGGTGATCACGCCGGAGGGCTGCGCCTCGATCCTGTGGCGCGACAACGCCAATGCCCAGGATGCCGCCGAGGCCATGAAGGTGACGGCGGGCGACCTCAAGAAGCTCGAGGTGATCGACGAGGTCATCCCCGAGCCGATGGGCGGCGCCCATCGCGGCGCCGACGAGACCATCGACCTGGTGGGCCGCGTCATCGTCGAGGCGCTGACCCAGCTCGGCAACCTCGACGGCGACACGCTGCGTCAGCGCCGTCAGGACAAGTTCCTGGCGATGGGCAAGAAGGGTCTCTGACGCCGTTGTCCCTGCGTCTCAGCGTTCTCGACCAGTCGCCGATCGCCAAGGGCCGCACGCCGGCCGACGCCGTGGGCGAGACGCTCGAACTGGCACAGCTCTGCGATCGCCTCGGCTACACGCGCTATTGGCTGGCCGAACACCACAGCAGCGAGGCGCTGGCGGGCTCCGCGCCGGAGGTGCTGATCGCGCGCGTGGCCGGCCTCACCCGGCACATGCGGATAGGCTCGGGTGGCGTGATGCTGCCGCACTACAGCGCCTACAAGGTGGCAGAGAATTTCCGCATGCTGGAGACGCTGTTTCCCGGCCGCATCGATCTCGGCATCGGCCGTGCGCCGGGCAGCGACCAGCGCACCATGCGCGTGCTGGCCGACGGCAAGCCCAACTGGAGCAGCGCCGACAACTATCCGATCCAGGTCCGCGACCTCACGGCGTGGCTGCACGATACCCTGCCCGCCGACCATGCGGGGCACGGCGTGGTGGCCCAGCCGGTGGGCGAGAGCGCCCCTGATGTCTGGCTGCTGGGCTCGAGCGACGACAGCGCGGCGCTGGCCGCCCACTTCGGCCTGCCGTTCTGCTTCGCCCATTTCATCAATCCTGACGGCGGCGACGGCGTCACGCGCGCCTACCGGACGCATTTCCGGCCATCGGTGCTGCATGCCGCGGCCATGCCGCTGGTCGCCATGGGCGTCATGTGCGCCGAGACCGACGAGGAAGCCGACCGCCTCGCCAAGAGTCGCGACGTCTGGGCGATGCGGCTGCGCACCACCGGCAATCCCGGCCCGGTGCCCTCGGTCGAGGAGGCGCTGGAAGTCGCCAAGGACCCGCGCACCCAGAGCTGGCTCGCCAGCATGCGCCGCCGCGGTGTCGTCGGATCGCCCAAGACCGTTCGTACCGCGCTCGAGCGCCACGCCGCCGACTACCAAGTCGACGAAATCATGGTGGTGACGATCTGCTTCGACTTCGAGAAGCGCAAGCGCTCCTACGAGCTGCTAGCCGAGGCGTTCGGACTGACGGTCGCCTAGCTATTGCCTGCGCTCGGCTTCCACATCGGCGCGGCAATCGTCTCGGCGAAATTCGTGAACATGAGATTGAAGGCGATGCTGATGCGCTCGGTCGGGCCTTCGTTGGAGGGAACGTGGTGCCGGAGCCAAGACGGGAAAAACACCATGCGACCCGGCCTGACCTCTGCGACGGCGGCGTTGGCGGTGACGCGGCCGAGCTTGGTCCGAGGCATGATCATCACCGGCCGCGGGTCCTGGAAAAGCAGATGCGAGCCGGTCGGGGGAACGGCCACGTAGTAGACGCCGCTCAGGTAATTGTTCGGGTGATTGTGGGTGGGATGGTAGCTGCCGGACGGATTGATGTTGGCCCAGCAGCCCGTGATCATCATCGGATACTGCTCGACCTGCAGGTACTGCGCGACGCTCCCGGCGGCGATCTCGACCAGCTTGGCGAAGTCGGCGAAGGCCGGGCGCGTGTGCAGGTCCTGCGGCGTCTGCCAGTTGCTGCCGCTCGGCACCGTGGGACGCGGCGAGATGATCTTTTCGATTTCGGTTTTGAGCTTGGCGTTGAAGGGCACGGCGTCTGCTGGCGGAAGGTCGACGGTCCACAGCGGCGTGGGGAAGAGTTCCTGGACTTCCTGCTTCAATTTCATGTTTCTGACTATACTGAAACTTCACTTGTTGGGCATGCGCTAAAGCCGGTCGACCGCGACGGAGCGGCTAGAGGCCCGCCACCGGGAAGCCGCTGCCTTTGCCGTTCTGCGGCCGCCGCGTCGAGATCTGGCGCCGTGCCGCTTCGGTCCGGCCGGCGCGCACCATGGCTGCTGTCACCAGGTATTCGAGAAGATCGCGCTGGGCGCGGCTGCCGCCCAGGCGCTCGTGCGTCGCAAGCAGGGGGTCGATCTCGTCCACCGCGCGGCTCCAGTCGCCGCGTGCGAAGGCATCGAAGCCGCGGCTTAGTGGCGCCAACATGTCTGCCGTGGCGCCGCGCGGACTTTCGACGAATTTCGCCAGCGCTTCGCCATCGCCTGCCATGGCATAGGCGAGTGCCGTATGCATGTCGGCGAAGCCGAGGCCCGATCTTGAAAACCACTTGGTGGCGTAGTCCGCCAGTTCGCGCCACCGCTCGGGGCTGCGCGGCTCGCCCGCCACCTCGGTGCGTGCGAGGAAGGCGGCGCAATCGGTGAGGACGTTGATCTGCGGCCCCCAGGCGGCGCCGGGACGCAACGCGTCGTCATAGATGCGCCAGGCTTCCTGGTGTTGTCCCGTCTCCATCGACCATAGCGCGAGATGCCAACTGTTGTGGCAATGCATGAGGCCGTCGCGCGGGTACTCCTTCATCCAGTCCACCAGATAGGCGAGGCCCGCCTCGCGCCGGCCCGTCTCATAGAACAGGTGGCCGCGGATGTGCGCGGCATGGGCGCTGCGCGGGAAGCCGTCGAGCGCCGCTTCGATGTTGCGCGAACCCTCGTCGAACATCTGCAGCTCGATCTGCGCGAAGGCGAGCTGGGTGCGGTACCACCAGTCGTCGCCATAGTGCTTCTCGAGCGGCGCCAGGATCGCGAGCTGCTCGACTTCGCGGCCAACCTTGCCCGAGAAGCCGATGAGGCCGAACACGCTGGTTGCCGGCGCCAGCGCCATGGCATCGCGCGGCCAGCTCTTCAGGTGCTCGTGGATCGCATCCAGTGCCGCGGCGCCCTGGCCGGTCAGGATCTTGTCGAAGATGGCGATCTGGCTCTGCTCGCGTTCGGTTGCGCCGGCCGCCAGCGCGCGCGCGCGCGCCAACGGCGCTTTGGCTTCGTGGCCGCGCCCCAGGAGCTGTTTTGCGCGGGCCAGCGAGATGTGGCCGAGGGCAAACCCTTCGTCGGCCGTCACCGCCGCCTCGAAGGCCGTGTCCATGCCGGGCGTGGCCGCCATCAGGCTTTCGACGCCCGCCAGGTAGGCGTCGCGCGCGGCGGTCGACGTGGTGCTGAGCTGGTTGTCGTAGCGATCCCGCAGCATGCTCATGGCTTGGCCTTGCCTGCCGTCGGTTCCCAGATCGGGGCGGCCATCGCATCGGTGAAGTTCTTGAACATGAAGTTTATCGCGATGCTGATGCGTTCGTCGTTGCCGTCGTTGCTGGGCACGGTGTGCTTCAGCCAGGATGGAAAGAGCACCATGCGGCCTTCCTTGCTCTGGGCGTTGGCGGCGTTGGCGGTAAGTTTCGTGTACTGCCGCGGCTTGGGCATGATCATCGAGGCCTGGCCGCGCGGATCCTGGAAGATGATCTGCGAGCCGGGCGAGGGCACCGACACGTAATAGACGCCGCTCAGGTAATTGTTCGGGTGATGGTGCATCGGGTGATAGGCGCCCGGCGGATTGATGTTCGCCCAGCAGCCGGTGATCGACATCGGGTACTGGTCGACCTGCAGGAAGCGGGTGACGCCCCGTGCTGCCATCTCCGCCAGTTTCACGAACTCGGCGAAGGCCGGCCGGGTGTGCAGGTCCTGTGGTGTCTGCCAGTTGCTGCCGGCGGGGATGACGGGGCGCGGCGTGATCAGGCGCTCGATCTCGGCCTTCAGTTGAATATTGAGGGCCGCAGCTGCGACGGGTTTGAGATCCACGATCCACAGCGGGGTCGGAAAGATCTCCTGGACTTCCTGCTTCTCGATCATGGGCTCACTATAGCCGAATTCCGCGGCGGGTGGCGCGCTTGCAGGCCGGGGATAGTCCCGCCCGGCGATTTGATGGAGATCTTTGACGGAGATCAAAGACGGAGATCAAAGTCATGGAGTCATCGGGCTGGGCGACCGCATCCTGAAAATCCCCGCCGGGCGTTGCCGCGAACGCAATTGCAGCCCCGCCGGTTCGGTGGTCCAATTGCGTTGGAATACAGGATCGGGAGGAGCCGATGTCTATTACCGTCCAGCCGGTCACGCCGGAGTTCGTCGCCGAAGTGGGCGACGTCGATCTCGCCCGGCCGCTCGCCCCCGACGACCTCGCCGCGATTCGCGCCGCCTTCACCAGGTACGCGGTGCTGGTTTTCCCCGACCAGCATTTCGACGACGACAGCCAGCTCGACTTCGCGCGCCATTTCGGGCCACTCGAGACCACGGTGTTCATGGCGCGCAAGGGCCACAATCTCCGCCTGCACGAGAACTTGGCCGATGTCGGCAATCTCGACGCCGAGAACCGGATCCTCGCAATCAACGACCGCCAGCGCCTGTACAATCTGGGCAACAAGCTCTGGCACACCGACTCCTCGTTCAAGCGCCTGCCGGCCTACTGCTCGATGCTGCATGCACGCTCGATCCCGCCGATCGGCGGCCAGACCGAATTCGCCGACATGCGCGCGGCCTACGACGCACTGCCCGAGGCGACCAAGCGCCGGATCGAGCAGCTGGTGGCCGAGCACTCGATCATGTACTCGCGCGCCAAGCTGGGCTTTGCCGACTTCGACGACAGCGAACGCGAGGCTTTTAGGCCGGTGCCGCAGGTGCTGGTGCGTCGGTTGCAGGATTCCGGCCGTCTCAGCCTCTATATCGCAAGCCACATCGGCGCGATCCGCGGCATGGCCGACGACGAGGCCAGGAAGCTCGTCGAGGAGCTGACCGCGCACGCCATCCAGCGCCAGTTCGTCCATAGTCACCGCTGGCGGGTGAACGACCTGGTGATCTGGGACGATCGCTGCACCATGCACCGCGGCATGGACTTCGACGACCAGCGCTACGCCCGCGACATGCGCCGCGCCACGGTCTCCGACGTGGCGCCGACCTGCGAGCAGATGGGGATGGCCGTCGCGGCCGAATGACCCCGCGCGAGCGGGCGGGTGTCGGAACCGGTCAGGGCGAGATCGGGTTTCCGGCGTCGGTCAGCACCTTGCCGCCCAGCCCGATGAAGCAGACGCCGGCCGCCCGTTCGATCCAGTGCCGCGCCCTCTGAAAGCGACGCATCACGGGGGCGGACGACATGAAGACGCTCACGCACGAATACCAGACCAGGGACGAGGTAGTCACAAGGCCGATCATCACGCCCATCAACCAGGCGGGTGTGGAGGCGGTGACGGCCGTGGCGAACACGCTGGCGAAAAGGACGATTGCCTTCGGATTGGTGAGGGTCACGAGAAAGCCGAACAGGATCGCGCGATTCCGCGAGGGCCGGACCGACTGGTCGAACTCGATCTGCCGCGGCTTGGTCCGCAGGAGCTTGATGCCCAGGAAGATGAGATACGCTCCGCCCAGGACGCGCACGGCCCAGGTCAGCCATTGATATTGCGCCAAAATTGCCGACAGGCCGACCAGACTGAGTGTCGCGTAGAGGCAAAGCCCCAACGACACGCCGAGCGTCGTCAGCAGGCCGGCGCGTGTGCCGTAGGTCATGGATGAGCGGACGACGGCCACGAAATCCGGCCCCGGAAGAATGAGCGCCGGGATGAAAATCGCGAAGACGCTGATCAGAACAATGGCGTAATCCATGAAAACTCAACTCTCCCATGGGGCGATCCGAGGTTGAAGTGCCATGGTCTTACCGCCGCTGCAAGTACTCGTCCTGGCTGTCCCGCTTCATGATCGTACGCTGCCACGATGGATGGCCGTGGCTGTTCTCCGTCATGAACTGAAACCGGAACGCCCGTGACCATTTTCCGCGCGGTACCTCGACGAACCCGCGGCGTGCGTAGAACGGCGCATTCCACGGGACGCGCAGATAGGTCGAAAGATAAAGCGTGTCGAAGCCTCGTCCGCGGGCGGTTGCCGCCGTGCGGTCGATCAGGGCGGCACCGAAGCCGCGGCCCTGCCAGCGGTCGAGAACCGACAACTGGTCGAGCCAGGCGGTGCCGCTTTGCAGCTTCATGAGGGCAAATCCCGCCAGCCGGTTGAGGGGCGAAGCCGCCACCCATAGCCTGCCATCGCGCCGGCCTTGCTCCAGTGAGGCGATCGTGGCCGGCGGCATGTCGGTCACCCGCGGCAGGCCGACACGTGCGTAGCGCCGGTCGGCAGCGTTTTCGATCTGCGGCAGGAACGGGATTTCGTGGGCGCGCGGGGCACGAATCATGGCGGCGAATTGGATACGCTCAGCCGACGCTGGGAGGAAGAGCCATGACCATCGACATCGAACCGCTGAAGAAGCAGCTCGGCCGCAAGATCGAGGACGAGGACACCGTCACCGAGGCGCCGCTCAGGGGCATCATTGCGACCTTCGATCGCAACGAGAAGGTGCCGGGGCCGGGCGAGGCGATCGCACCGGGCTGGCACCTCTGCTACCTGCATTCCTACGCGCGGCGGAAGTCCTTGGGCGAGGACGGGCTGCCGGTCGAGGGCGGCGTGCTGCCGCCGATGCCGTTGCCGCGCCGCATGTATGCCGGCTCCACCTTCACCTTCGAGGGCGACATCCGCGTCGGCGATAAGCTCCGCCGCGAGACCGAATTCTCCGACGTCCAGCTTCGCGGCGGCGGCACGGGCACGCTGATCGTCACCAGCCAGACGCGCCGCATTTTCACACCCCGCGGACTGGCGCTCGTCGAGGTGGCAAACACCGTCTTTCGCGAAGAAGTGAAGCCCGGCGAAAAGAGCGGCGTTCCCGTGCGTGACGCCGCTCCGACCGACGTGCCGTGGCGGCGCACCATAAATGCCGATCCGGTGATGCTGTTCCGCTATTCGGCGCTCACCTTCAACCCGCACCGCATCCACTACGACCGGACCTACTGCATCGAGTCCGAGGGCTATCCCGGGCTGGTGGTGCACGGCCCCTTCGCCCAGCAGTGCCTGTTCGACCTGCTGCGCGATTCGCAGCCGGGACGGAAGATCAAGACCTTCGCCGTGCGCGCCCGCGCGCCGCTGTTCGACACCGCGCCATTCGACGTGATCGGCCGGCCGACGGCCGATGGCAAAGGCGCGGAACTCTGGACGGTGACACCGCAAGGCACCATCGCCGCCCAGGCGACGGCGACTTTTGCCTGAGTCTGACGGTCTAGTCGTTCGCCGCGCCGTAGCGCAGCGGACGGAAGAAGGCGCGGATATCCTCGACCAGCAGGTCGGGTTCCTCGAGGGCGGCGAAATGGCCGCCCTTGGGCATGATCGTGTGGCGACGGAGATTGTAGGCCCGCTCGATCCATTCCCGGGGCGGCGGTGGCGCGAGGTCGGCGGGGAAGGCGGCGAAGCCGGTCGGCGTCTCGACGCGCTGGCCGTCGGGCAGGCCGCGCGGTGTCTGCTCGGTGACGCCGCGATAGAGCCAGGTCGCGGTGCCGGCGGTGCCGGTCAGCCAATAGACCATGATGTTGTCCAGCAGCAGGTCCATCGAGAAACGGTTGCGCGGGTCGCCACTGCAATCGCTCCAGCCCTGAAACTTCTCGACGATCCACGCCGCCAGCCCGACCGGTGAATCGCTGAGCGCTACGCCCAGCGTCTGCGGCCGCGTCGCCTGGATGCGCTGATAGGCGGTCTTCTCGTCGCGCTCGGCCTGGACCCGGGCGAGCCAGGCCTGCTCTTCGGCACTGAACCTGGTCTTCTTGAGATCGATGCCGGGCCTGAGGCCGATCATGTTGAGGTGCAGGCCGAGCGTGCCCGAGCGCCAGTCATCCTTTTCCTCCTTCAGCGGATGGTCGAAGGCGAGCCACGACGAGACGATGGCGCCCCAGTCGCCGCCCTGGGCACCGAAGGGCCGGCGGTAGTTGAGCTTGTCGTGGACGAGCTTGTGCCAGAGGCCGGCGATCGCACGGGGACCGATCGGGCCTAGGGTGCCGTCGGCGCGGACCGGTGGCGCGGAGAAGCCGTAACCGGGCAGCGACGGCACGATCACATCGAAGGCATCGAGCGGATCGCCGCCGTGATTTTCGGGATGGGCCAGCACGTCGATGATGTGGAGGAACTCCACGATCGAGCCTGGCCAGCCGTGCGTCAGCACCAGCGGCAGCGGTCGCGGGGCGTCCTCGACCTCGGTGCCGGGCTCGCGGATGAAATGGAGCCGCTGCGTCCCGATATCGACCAGGTAGTTGGGCCAGCGATTGATCGCCTCCTGGCAGCGTTGCCAGTCGTAGCCGTGGCGCCAGTACTCGACCAGTTCGGCCAGGAAATCCGGGTCGGTGCCGGAGGCCCAGCTGCCGTTGTCGGCAATGGCCGGCGCCGGCCGCCAGCGGCGCAGGCGCTCGTCGAGATCGATCAGCGCCCGCTCGGG
>ERZ1292640.3750-Hain-H43-02um-R1-3750-length-11769-cov-44_pt1 | contig 11769 bp, 10 predicted proteins | sample MGYA00564404_ERZ1292640 | MGnify/ENA primary metagenome ERZ1292640 (study PRJEB36523, sample SAMEA6512636) | groundwater metagenome | collected 2019-01-08 | study: AquaDiva: Metagenomics assemblies of 32 groundwater samples | reverse complement strand
GTATGACTCTTTCATTCACAACTCCACGCCGGTTTATCCCGACGCTATCCACGCTTTAGCGTGCAGCGGCGAACTTCAGTTCGCCGCTCTTCCGAGCACTCGACCATCCGTACTGAGAAGGATCCGGCGCCAGTTCCGCCCGCACCGGGTTGTTTTCGATGTAGGCAGTGATGCGCTCCAGTTCACCTTCATCCCTCACCCAGTGGTCATATGACTCCCGCTGCCAGAATGCCTTCCCGGTTCGTCCCAGCACCAGGTTGGCTTCCCGGGCCGTGGTTCCCTTCAACCACTGGAGCACACGGCTGGCCCCAGCGATCGGACGGAACAGGGCGTGGACGTGATTGCCCATAACAACAAACGCGCGCAGATCATAGTAGCCCACGGCGGCGCCGCGTTGGAGCGCATCCACTACCAGGCCTGCCACCTCCGGACGGCGGAGAAACATCGGCCCCTGGCGGGTGGTGTCCAGATACCGGTCCATCCAGACAAAGGCTTTACCCGCCGAAGGCTTGCCTGGGGGAGGATATAGGGCTCGCGGCAAGCTGCCCTGCAAATGCCAGGTGACGAACAACCAGCGGCCCTCCGGGTAGAGGTGAGGCAGTCTTCTTCGGGACATGTTCCTGGAGAGACAGTGCCCGGAGTATTGCGATTCTCTCCGGTAGAATGCGGTTGGGCTGCGGGCTGAAGCGCTGCGGGCTGAAGCCCGCAGCAGCACACTGAAGTGTGCGCCACGAGGCTGGTACCGAACGCAAATGTAGAAACTCCCACGACAGGCATTCCTGCCTGTCACGCATGCCGGTCCCACCTACCGGCTGAACACTGTCACCCAGTAGCGCAGCACCAGCGGCCGGCCGGGCTCGAGCCGGTAGGGCTTCAGCCCGGGGAAGTTCACGCCGAGGAAGCCGTAGTTGCGGAGGCACCAGCCGCTCGGGAAGTCCGGATTCGACGGGTCGATGTCGATGCGCGCGCCGGCGCGGCGGCCCTGGAAGACGCCTTCCAGCTCGGCCCAGGGATGCGGCGCCATGTTGGTGTCTTTCGCCTCCAGACCCGCGTCGGTACGGATGCGCGTCTCCTGGCGCGGGCCGAAGCGGAGGCTTAGGCCGCCGTAACCTTTCTGCTGGGCCGGCTCGCCGGCGATCTCGACCGCTCTACCGACAGCCTCGAACGTCAAGGCCAGGTCCAGGCGGCGTGCGTTTCCGCGGGCCGGGCGGGCGACAACCTCGACGGTCTCCTTGACCACCTTACGCTCCCCGGCGAACCAGCCGTTCTCCACGCCCAACCGCGCCTGGTCCGGTCCCGCCTCCCGGGCCGTCCAGCGCACGAACTTCTGATGGATGCCGCGAATCGCCCAGAGGTCGTACTTCTCGCCGTCCACGACGACCACCGGCCAGGTCCAGAACAGGCCGCGGTGGTGGTAGTGATCGCGCGGGAAATCGTCGGTGACCACCGTGCCGTTGGGCGTGTAAACCGGGTGCAGGTAGCTCGACCGGCGGCGGTTCTCCGGCACGCCCGACGGGAGCATCATGCCGTGGTTGTACACAAAGACCGGCTTGCCGTTCTCGGTGAGTTCCAGCCGGCCCGCGCCTGCCTCGCGGAACGCGAACGGGCTTTGCGCCCCCACCACCCACAACCCACTCCCCACCACCAGCAGTACAAGCGCCTTCATGCTCCTCCTTTCCGCAGCCGCGCCTCGTCCACCTCGACGCCGAGGCCGGGCCCCGCGGGCACTTCGATCTCCCCGTTCTTCACCACCAGCGGCTGGCGCAGCCAGGTTCCTTCGAGGAACTGCGGGCCGTTTAGCGCCGCCGGGAACTTCAGTTGATAGGCGGCGTAGAGCTGAACCGCCGCCGCCAGCGCCACGTCGGGATCGGTCAGCCCGCTGCCCAGGAACAGCAGGCCGGCGTCCTGAACGATCTCGATCTGCCGCCGCGCGTCCCACAGCCCGGCGGTGCGCGCGGGCTTCATGGCCACGCCGTCCAGCAGCCCGAGCCGGATGAACTCGACCAGCTCGACCGAGGAGACGACGCCCTCGTCCATGAGGATCGGCAGCGCTCCCTGCTTCTTCAGCTCGCGGTAGCCGGTCAGGCGGTTGGCGGCGAGCGGCTGCTCCAGCACGTTGACGCCGATCGCCGCCAGCTTCGGGGCCACCGCCAGCGCGGTGGCCAGGTCGTAGCCGCCGTTGGCGTCGGCCCATAGAAAAGCCTCGGGCGCGAGCTTGCGCACGCGCCGGCAAAGTTCCAGGTCGAACTTCGGATCCGGCGCCACCTTGACGTTGAAGTTGCGGTAGCCGCGGGCGCGGCCCTGCTCGACCAGCTTCTCGATCTCGTCGAGCGAAGTCGGGTTCACGGTCCAGCTCAGCGTCAGGCGGGCAGACGGCTTGCGGCCCCACGCCTCGGTGACGTTCTGCCGGCGCAGGCGCGCGGTGAGGTCGTGCAGCGCCAGATCGACGCCCGCCTTGGCGATCGGCATGCCGGTGGAGAACGACGGCGAGATGGCGCGGTTCATGGCCGCGTGCGCGCCGGCGATGTCGGACGGATCGCGCCCGACCAGGACCGGCGCGAGGTGTTTCTCCAGCGTCGAGACCACCGACTCGGTGGTCTCGTAGCTCCAGGTGGGGATCGGCACGCTCTGGCCCCAGCCGAAGCTGCCGTCCTCGCAGGTGATCTTGACGAACACGGCCGGCCGCCCGCCCCTGGTGAGGAACTTGAAGTGCGCGCTCACCGGGTAACTGACCGGGAAGACTTCCACCCGGGTGATGTGTGGGGCGGCGCCACGCGCCGCCCTCGCCGCCGCCGTCGCGAGGGCCGCCTGCAACAGCCCGCGTCTGGTAAAGATCATCTTCACGTTGTAGACTAAATTTACAATGTCTGTGTCTCGCAAACAACCGAACCGCTTCCGAACCCTGGCCGCGCTCGGCGCGTCGCTGCTGCTGGTCAGCCTGCTGCCGGCCCAGGAAACGCGCAGCATGATCTACGGGCGGGTGCTCGACCCGCAGGGCAGCGCCGTGCCCGGCGCCGCCGTGGTGGTGACCAACACCGACACCAACGTGGTCACCAAGCTCACCACGAATGAAACGGGCTACTACGAGGCCAACCTGCTGCTGCCCGGCAGCTACCAGGTGAGCGCCGAGTCCGCGGGCTTCAAGCGCACCGTTCGCAGCGGGATGACGCTGACGATCTCGACGCGCATGGAGATCAACGTGACCCTGGAGTTGGGCGCGGTCTCCGAAAGCGTGTCGGTCACCGCCGAGGCGCCCATCCTGGACACCAGCACGGTGTCCTCGGGCCGGGTGGTGGACAACCGCACGCTGATGGACCTGCCGGTGCTCGGAAACTCGGCCATCCTGCTGGTCAAGCTCACCCCCGGCATCCAGGTGCCCGGCACCAACAACTATCTCGGGCTGCACTCCAACCAGGGCGGTTCGGGGTACTACACTCCGGGTAACGTCGGGGGCAACGAGTGGTCCATCGACGGCATGCCCAACATGGGCGACGAGCGTCGCGTGGCTTACCTGCCTTACTCCGATACCCTGTCGGAGTTCAAGGTCGAGACCTCGAACTTCGACACCTCGGTCGGGCACACGACCGGCGTCAACATCGCCATGATGTCGAAGGCCGGCACCAACGCCTACCATGGCACGCTCACCGAGCAGCACTGGCAGCAGCGCTGGAACGGCTCGTCGTTCTTCGTGCGGAAGAACTACTACGCCAACATAGCCGCCGCCGAGGCCCGCGGCGACAAGGCCCTGGCCGACAAGCTGCGCTCGGAGGACATGCAGACCTCGGGCCGCTCGAACAACTACGCCGCCACTATCGGCGGCCCGATCGTCATTCCCAAGCTCATCAACGGCAAGGACCGGCTGTTCTTCTTCTTCGCCTGGAACGGATTCAAGGACGTCAAGAGCGAGGACGCCACCAACATCAACCGCACCATCCCCGGGCTGGCCGACCGCGAGGGCAACTTCTCGCGCCTGCTCCAGGTGGACAACCCCGGGCGCTACCGGATCTACGACCCACTGAGTGTGCGGCCCGACCCGGCGCGGCGTGACCACTACATCCGCGATCCCCTCCCGGGCAACATCGTTCCCCGCTCGCGCTTTATCAACCCGGTCTACGACGCCTACGTCAAGCTGCTGCCCACGCCGAACAACGAGCCCACCGACCCCAGGCGCGAGCCGCGCAACAACTACCTGGCCATCGCCACGCCTTACGACTGGGACTACACCGCCTACACCAACCGCGTCGATTTCCAGGCCTCTGACCGCCACCGCTTCTTCGGGCGCTGGAGCTGGAACAACTTCCAGGAAGACCGCGGCGACTGGACCTACGAGTCCGCCCGCGGCTTGAATACGAACGGCTTAAACCGGCACAACGTGGGGGCCACCGCCGACTGGGTGTTCTCCAAGAGCGCCTCTACCGTGTTCGACCTGGCCCTGGCCGCTAACGAGTTCAAGTCCGGCACCAAGTTCAGCGTCCCCCTCCAGTACAACGCGGCCAAGATGGGCTTGCCGGCTTACATCGATCAGCGCGCCGGCAACCAGCAGATCATCCCCACCATGGAGTTCTCCGGCTACCAGACCCTGGGCCGCGGCTGGCCGACTTTCACGCGCTACCGGATGTTAACCGGGAAGATGGACATCTCCCATGTGCGCGGCCGTCACACCTTGCGGGGCGGCTTCGACGCGCGCGGGCACTTCCGCACCGGCGGCGGGGGCGGCAACATCACCGGCACCTACAGCTTCTCGAATAACTACACGCGCAAGTACGACGACAGCCTGGAGCCTTCTGGCGACTACGGCCATAGCTGGGCGGCCTTCATCATGGGCATCCCCAACGGGATCTCCATCCCGCGCAACGAGACTTACGCCACCAACAACCCGTATTACGCCTGGTACGTTCAGGACAACTGGCGGCTGACCTCGAAGCTGTCGCTGAATCTCGGCCTGCGCCTCGAATACGAGCTGGGGCCCACCGAGCGCTACAACCGCGCCATCGCCTATTTCGATTACGGCGCCAAGCTGCCCATCACTGACGCCGCCCAGGCGGCCTACGCCAGGAACCCGGTGCCGGAACGCGCCGCTTCCACCTTCGTGGTTCAGGGCGGCTCGCTCTACACGGGTGTGGGGGGCGTCAGCCGCCGGCTGATCAAGAACGAGCTGAACTGGCTGCCGCGCGCCTCGCTGGCCTACCAGATGAACGACAAGACCGTGCTGCGCGGCGGCTACGGGCTGTTCTTCGACACCATCAACGTGCTCAACCAGGGCATCGACCAGGCCGGCTACAGCCGCTCGACCGGCACCACCGTCACCACCAACTTCGGCGTGAACTGGCTGGTAGGCGACCCCAAGAACGGCGTCTCGAGCCTGCGCGATCCCTTCCCCGTGCGCGCCGATCGGACGCGCTTTAACGAGCCCACGCGCGACGCCCTCGGCCTGATGGCCCGCGTGGGCCGCGGCTGGAGCTTTAACGACTTCAACACCAGGCACGCTCGGATGCAGCGGGTTCGGGTCGGCCTCCAGCGGCAGATCACCACCAACCAGGTGGTTGAGGTTGCTTACGCCGGCAGTTTCGCGGACCGCGTGCCGCTCGCCAAGAGCCAGTCTCCGCTGCCGGAGAAGTACTGGGCCGATGGCCTGAAGCGCAATGACGCGGTGGCCAGCAATATGAACGCCAACGTCACCAACCCGTTCAACATCAACAACTTCGCGGATTTCAGGACCTCCCTCCCCCTGGTCTACCAGGACATGAGCACGCAGGGTTTCTTCACCTCCTCAATCATAGGCAAGAACCGGCTCCTGCGCGACTTCCCCCACATGAACGGGCTGACCAAGAGCACCGTGCCCGACGGCGCCATGCGCAGCCACGCCCTGGAGGTCACCTTCGAGCGCCGCTTCTCGAAAGGCGTGAGCATGAACGTGGGCTACACGCGGCTGAAGGCCCGCGAGCGAGACTATTACGCCAACGAGTTCGATCCGCTGCCAAGCTGGCAGACGACCAACGACGGCCGCCCGCACCGTTTCATCGCCACGAGCATCATCGAGCTGCCCTTCGGACGTGGCCGCGCGTTGTTACAGCACGGGCCGCTGAGCTGGATCGTGGGCGGCTGGCAGCTCGGCGTCACCTATGAGTTCCAGCCGGGCAGCCTGCTGGGCTGGGGCAGCACGGTGTTCTACTACGGCCAGAGCCTGGAGGACATCCGCAAGGGCGAGCGAACGCTCGATCGCTGGTTCAACACCGGCAACTTCGAGACCAACTCGGCCAAGACGGCCACCAGCTACCATCGCCGCGTTTTCCCCACCCGCCTCGAGGGCGTGCGCTCCGACATGCTCAACCAGTGGAACTCGAACATCCAGCGCGACTTCAAGATCAGGGAGCGCGTCACCTTCCAGCTCCGCATGGACGCCATCAACACCTTTAACCGCGCCCAGATGTCGGGCCCCTCGACCAGCCCGAACTCCACCGACTTCGGGCGCATCACCTCGCAGTCCTCGGCCACCAACCGCTGGATCCAGATCCAGAGCCGCATCCGGTTCTAGCCACTGAAGTTCCGCTTGGCGCTCTTCCCGAAGGGCAGCCAGCAAGTCAGTTCCTCTGGCCGCTCCTCGCAGCGCGCGCCAGTCGGCGGCAAGGGACAGCACGATCTGCCGGCCCCGGACCTGGAGCTGCAAGACCGTACCCCGCTTCAACTGGAACCGATCCCGGATTCTCTTGGGGATCGCGATCTGGCCCTTCGAGGAAACCGTCACCGCGGCCAGGCGCCGCGGAGCCGCGGCCGCGTCACAATATCGTTCTGGTATCGTTGTGATAGTATAGGAGATGCGATGCCGGACATCCTGATCAAAGATGTGCCAGCGGCCGTTCACACCAGGCTGAAGGAACTCGCCAGTCGCAACCGCCGCAGCATGAACCGGCAGGCGCTGGTGCTGCTCGAAGAAGCCCTCGCGCAAGCCGGCCAGGCCCGGCAGTTGCCGCCGGTCTTCAAAGGCCGGGTGCCGCTGACCAGTGGGCTCATGGACAAGGCCAAGCGGGCGGGCCGGCTGTGATTGTGCCGGACACAAATGTGGTGGCTTACGCGCTGATCCAGGGGCCCCGAACGGCGCTGGCGCGAAGGGTGCTGACGCTCGATCCCGAGTGGCGAGTGCCGGATTTGTGGCGGCACGAGTTTCTCAACGCCCTGGCCACCTACGTTCGCTTCGGAGGCGCGACCGTGAAGGAAGCGGTGAGCCTGTGGCTGGAAGCCACGCGGCTGTTGGAGGGTTGCACGGAGCCGGTGGACATGGCGCTGGCCCTCCAACTCATCGTGGAGCACAACATCGGCGCCTACGACGCGCAGTTCATCGCGCTGGCGCTTGAACTCGGGGCCCTCTGCATCACGGAGGATCGGCGCATCCTGAAGGCATTCCCACAGGCCGCCATGTCGATGCAGCAGTTCTCCACTGCCGGCGGGAGTCCGTCGCGAGGATGAACCTGGCGCCGGCCTGGTTCAGCATCCCCACCGCGGCGTTCACCAGCACCCCGGCCATCCCGAGGGGGGTCAGCCGCTTCCAGCCGACCGTGGCCGCTCCAGCCTTTGCCTCGGTGTGGGGCGGTGGCCCAACCTCAGCCCTCTGTTGGACAAACCAGCAACAAAAGCCTGTTGAAAACCCAAATTCTCGGACGCCGGATTTAGTTCCACCCCGATTCCGTCGCGGCTTACGCGCGACAGGAATCCTTAATTTGTTTGCAAAGCCGGGTGGCCGGGTGCCGGACGGCGCCGCAGGCCCGCCCGGGGCGGACCGCCAGCCTGAGCCGGCCCGGCGGCGTGGGGTCCTCCCGCCACTCCGGCGCCAGGAAGAACCGCGCGCCCACCAGCAGCGGCTCCCACTGCGACTGCGCGAGCGCAACCCAATCGCGCTCCGGCGCGCGCTCCCAGTGTTCGGCCACCAGCCGGTCGGTCTCCTCGGGGCGGCAAGTAAGCGCAAGCACGTGCATCGCATCAATCAAGGATCAGGCGGGCGCGCTTGAACCGCGCTATCGCCGCGGCCAGCAGCACGGCGTCGATCAGGGCGAGGACGGCCCCGGCTACCAGCGCGGTCCGCGTCAGGTTCGGTGCGGCAAACGCAGCAGCCAGCCGCGCCTTCCAGGGGGGCGGAATCATCCGGCCCCCGAAGACCATGACGAACACAAGGCTCATCAGGACGAGGCTCAGGATCTGGCCCGCCTGCCGCACGGTGGGGGCGCGCAGCGAGATCAGGATGCCGCCCGACGCGGCCAGCAGCGAAACCAGCAGGCTCATGACGAAAACGACGATCATCGTCTGCGCGGGCGGCAGCACAACCTCGCCGAGTTTCAGGCTTACCGTCACCACACCCAGCAGGGTGGCGGCCGGCACCATCCCCCAGCCGTAGCCGACCACCGCCGCGAGCTTCCCGAACAGGATGGCCCGGTCCGAAAGCCGGCTGGCCAGGAGGCTCTCCAGCGTCTTGCGCTCGCGCTCGCCGGCAAAGGATTCCGCGGTGAAGATAGCCACCAGAAACAACGGGAGCCAGGTCCAGACGACGGCCTGCGCGGGCGATCGCACCCAGTCGCGGCCGCTCTGCCAGGGCATGAAGATCCCCATGATGAACAGCGGAACGATGATTGAAGAGAACAGGCCGCCCTTCCACTCGACGCGGTTGAGGAACATCTCCTTCCATTCCTTCCACACCAGGGTCAGCATGTCGGCGATCATTTCTGTTCCTCCATGAGCTTCAGGAAAACCTCTTCCAGGCTGGCCTTGCCCTTGTGTACTTCTTCGATCTCGGCGCCGGCGCCGACCAGCAGCGCGACCAGCGGGGCCAGGCTGGCCGTGCCGCGCAGGTCGATCGCCAGGCGGCCGTTGCGGAACTCGGCGGCCGCCACCTCCGGCCGCGCCCGGAGCAGCGCCAGCGCTTCCTCGCTGAATCCCCGGCCCACGATCTCGGCGCGCGGGCCGCTGCCGGTTCGCAGCTCATCGGGATGGCCCACCGCCACCAGGCGGCCCTGGCGGATCACGGCCACCAGGCCGCAGAGCTTCTCGGCCTCGGCCAGGTTGTGGGTGGTGAGGAAGACCGTGACCCCCTCGCGGGCGGCCAGCGCGGACAGGTCGTCGCGCAGCGAGGCGGCAGCCACCGGGTCGAGGCCCGCGGTCGGCTCGTCCAGAAACAAAACGGCCGGCCGGTGCAGCAACGCCCTCGCCACCGCCAGCTTCTGCTTCATGCCCCGGCTCCAGTCGCCCGTTTTCTCGCTGCGCCGCTCCCACAAGCCGAGGTGCTTAAGCAACTCCTCGATCCTCGCGCCGCGCTCGGGCCTGGGGATGCGCCAGATGCGGCCGTAGAGTTCGAGGTTGTCATAGGCGGAGAACCGGTCATACAGGCCCGGGTTCTCCAGCAGCGCGCCCGAGCGCAGGCGGATATCAGCCGCCTGCCGGCGCGTGTCGAAGCCCAGCACTTCGGCCCGGCCCGCGGTCGGCTCCAGCAGCCCGAGCAGCATGCGGATGGTGGTCGTCTTGCCGGAACCGTTGGGGCCGAGGAAACCGAAAACCGTGCCGGCGGGGACCTCGATCGAGAGATCGTCCACAGCGCGGACGCGCGGAAAGTCGCGCGTGAGGCCGGAGGTGCGGATTACGGGCGCGGGCATGCCGCTCACCCTTGCACCCGCCGCTCCTTGCCCGCCCAGAACCGCTCGCGCAGCTCCAGCTTGCGCATCTTGCCGGTGCCGGTCTTGGGCAGCGGCTCCTCGCTGAACTCGATGCGCCGCGGCAGCTTGAAGCGGGCCAGCCGGTCGCTGAGGAAGGCAAGCAGTTCCTCGGCGCTGAGCTTCGAGCCGGGCTTGAGCATGACGAAAGCGGCCGGCACCTCGCCCCACCGCTCGTCTGGTGCAGAGACGACCGCGCACTCGTAGACCTCCGGATGGGCGGCGATCGCCCGCTCGATCTCCAGCGACGATATGTTCTCGCCGCCGCTGATGATGATCTCCTTCTTGCGGTCCACGATGTGGATGACGGTCTCCTCGTCCCAGACGGCCATGTCGCCGGTATGGAACCACTCGCCCGACATAACGGCGGCCGTGCCCTCAGCGTCCTGGTAGTAGCCCTCCATGACGATGTCGCCGCGCACCACCACCTCGCCGATCGCCTTCATGTCGCGGGGCACGTCGTTCATCTGCGAGCCCACCACGCGGACCTCGGTGCAGGGGAAGGGCCAGCCGGCCATCGCCCGGCGGCGCCAGTCGGGCTGCGGCGGCGGGGCGCCCTTCGGTCTCCCGGTGGAAACCACCGGCGAGGTCTCGGTCAGCCCGTAGCCGGCGCAACATATTGCGTTCGTAAAGAGCTTCTGGGTGCGCTCGACCAGTTCAGGCGAAGAGGCGGCGCCGCCGATGTGAATGTACTTCATGCTTGACAGGTCGAACTCGCCGGCGTCGGGCACGTTCAGCAGCGCGTTGGTCATTGTCGGTACCAGGAACATGCTCGTGGCCCTGTGCTCCTGGATCAATTCGAGCACCGCCACCGGGTCGAACCGCCGCACCATCACCTGGCCGCAGCCCATCAGCGTGGCCGTCTGTGGACTTCCCCAGCCGTTGGCGTGAAACAGCGGGATGGTGTGCAGGCAGACAAACGTATCGTCAATCGGCATGCCCGCCTGTGCGTAGAGAGCATGCAGGTACACGGTCCGGTGCGACAGCATCACCCCTTTCGGCGTGCCGGTGCTGCCGCTGGTATAGAACAGCTCGGCCGTCGAGTTCTCGTCGTAGCTCATGACGTCGGCGCGCTCGGGCCGGCCCTGCGCCAGCAGTTCCTCGTAAGTGAGGTCGGCCAGCGGGACGGCGTCGTCCAGGGTGATGAACTTCTCGATAGCAGGGCAGGCGGCGCGCAGCTTCTCCACCACCGGCGCGAACTCGTTCTCGAACAGCAGCAGCCGGGCCCCGGAGTGGTTGAGGATGGCGGTCAGCTCGGGAGCCGTCAGTCGCACGTTCAACGGCGTCACCGCCGCTCGCGCCTGGATCACGCCGTAGTAACCCTCCAGGAGCTGGTGGGTGTTCAAGCTCAGGTAAGCCACGCGGTCCCCGGGCTGGACGCCCAGCCCGCCCAGCGCCGTGGCCAGCCGCTCCGAGCGTTCGCCGAACTGGGCGTAGGTGAACCGCTTGTCGCCGGAGATGATGCCGACCTTGGGGCCGTACAGATCCACGGCGCGGTGCAGGAAACGGATGGGCGTAAGCGGAATGAACATGATCGAGCCTCCCGGCTACTTGAGGATTGTACGACGGCGCGGCGGCGCGGGGCTACGCCGGTTTCACTTCGCGGTACTCCCGCCGGATCGCCTGCAACTGCCGGGCGTGACTCTCGACGTGGGCGGCGTCCGACTCCAGGAGCTGCCGCAGCGTGAGCGGGCCGCGCTCGCTGTGGGTGGCCGCGCGCCCGAACGCGGACTCAGGCAGGCTCGTCAGCAGCTCGTGGTTCTCGGCCCGCAGCCGCCGGAAGGACTTGAGCGACTCGGAGACTCGCCGCCGCTCGTAGCCGAGGTTCCGCGCCCAGGCCTCCTGGTCGTAGCCGATCAGAGTGGGGTTGTCTTCGGCGATCATGCGGCGGAAGCGGTCGGCGCCGACGATCTCCGAGTCGGCCAAGTGAGCCAGGATCTGGCGGATGCTCCACTTGCCCGGGGCCGCGGCGAAGTCCAGCTCGGCCCCGGCCGCGCCGGTGAGCACCGCGGCCACCAGCTCCGGCCCGCGGCGGTAGCGCTCCAGCAGTTCCGCGATTTCGCTCATATCGCCTATA
>ERZ1292640.3747-Hain-H43-02um-R1-3747-length-11773-cov-11_pt1 | contig 11773 bp, 10 predicted proteins | sample MGYA00564404_ERZ1292640 | MGnify/ENA primary metagenome ERZ1292640 (study PRJEB36523, sample SAMEA6512636) | groundwater metagenome | collected 2019-01-08 | study: AquaDiva: Metagenomics assemblies of 32 groundwater samples | reverse complement strand
AATGAATTGCACCAAATGTAAAACCAAGGCGGTCATCGGCCTCCCCCGCCACAATGCGGCCTTCTGCAAAGGTTGTTTCAACGGTTTCGTCCACGATCAGGTGGCGCGGGCCATCAAATCGGAGTGGATGTTCGGAAAAGAGGCGAAGATTCTCGTGGCTGTGTCAGGCGGGAAAGACAGCCTGGCGCTCTGGGACATTCTGCTCAAGCTCGGCTACAAGGCCGACGCGCTCTATGTGAACCTCGGCATCGGGGCCTATTCCGAGCAATCACACGCCAAGGTCACGAAGTTCACCGAATCAATCGCCACCTCACATGGAGCCACGCTGCATGTCCATACCGTCGAACAGGAAGCAGGAGCAGGGATCAAGGAACTGGCCCAGCTCATCCATCGCCCGACCTGCTCTACGTGCGGGACTATCAAACGCTACCAATTCAATCGTGTGGCGATCGAACAGCAGTACGACGTGATGGCCACAGGCCACAATCTCGATGACGAAGCGGCCAGACTCCTGGGCAACGTGCTCCATTGGCAAGAAGAATATCTGGACAAGCAGGGCCCGTCGCTACCGGCCTCGGTGGCAGGCTTCGCCAAAAAGGTGAAGCCCCTCTATCGGCTCTCGGAACGGGAACTTGCGGCCTATGCGGTCTTGAATCGGATCGACTACATCGTCGAGGAATGCCCCATGGCCAAGGGCTCCAAGATGATTCAGTATAAGGAAGTCTTGAACCGCCTGGAGACCGAGTCGCCCGGCACGAAACAGACCTTCTATTGGGGATTCCTCGAGAAGCAAAGCAAGAAGCAGCCGACTGCGACGACCATGACGGAAAAAGACCGCGCCGTCCTCCACCCCTGCACCTCATGCAGCCAGCCCACCACCGCCGAGGTCTGCTCCTACTGCAAGATGATGGCGAGGGCCAAGACCGTCGCTCCACACTAGCAGGATGCTGAAAAAGGCCGTCAGCTTCGTTCTCGCCTCGAAAGCATCCTCAACGGAGCCCAGAGGCTACGCCTCCGGTGCTTTCATCGGCTGCGGCCTTGCTGGACGGACTTTTTGAGCATCCTGTTCGTCCGGTCCAACTGCCACAGCCTTACGAGCCTTTGGGCTTCCGCGTGACAGCATAATTTTCCCGCAGCCTGCCAATCTCGCCCCCGCACTTGAAAAGACCTGGTCGACCTCGTAAGCTGCGCCAACGACTATTGATCTTTTCTCTCGCGACATTATCTTCCGCTTTATGGCTACGACACCACGCGACTACTACCAGGTTCTCGGTCTCCCCAAGTCTGCCTCAGCGGACGACATCAAAAAAGCCTATCGCCGCCTCGCCCGCCAGGTCCATCCCGATCTCCATAGCGGTTCTAAGAAATCGGAAATGGAGAAGAAGTTCAAGGAATTGAACGAAGCGCACGAAGTCCTGAGCGATCCGGCCAAACGCAAAAAATACGATCAGCATGGAGCCAACTGGGAGCAGGCTGAGGCCTACGAGCAAGCGCGCCGACAGGCCGCTGCCCGCGGAGAGAGTGGTCCGGAGTTTTCATCCGGAGGAGAAGGCTTTTCCGACATCTTCGAAAATCTGTTCAAAGGGCGAGGACGAAGCGGCAATGGTCGCGGATTTGCCATCCAGGGCGAGGACCTTGAAACGGAAGTGCAACTGACGCTGGCCGAAGTCTTCACCGGCGTAACGAAGCGCCTGACCCTGCAAGAGCCCGTGCCCTGCTCCACCTGCCACGGAAGCGGAGCCCTACGGGGACGCACCTGCCCAACCTGCCAGGGACACGGGGCGACATTACAGCCCAATACAATCGAAGTCCGAATCCCCGCCGGTGTTCAGGACGGCACGAGGGTGCGCGTGGCAGGCAAGGGCCAGGCCGGGGCTAACGGCGGCAAGCCAGGTGACCTCTATCTGCGCGTGACGATCACGCAAGACAAAGTCTTTCGCCGGCAGGGGAGCGACATTCACGTCTCCCTCCCCGTTTTCCCCTGGGAAGCGGCCCTGGGTGCCGATGTGATGGCCCCCACATTAATGGAACCGGTTCGCGTAAAAGTTCCGCCTGGGAGCAAGGCCGAAGGCAAACTTCGGCTGAAGGGCAAGGGCCTCCCCGCTGCAGCAGGTGGCCATGGCGATCTCTTTCTGACGATTCAGATCGTCATGCCTCCCTCCCTGACCGATGAAGAACGTAAACTCTACGATCAACTCCAGGCCATCGAGCATCCGGACCCGCGCGCCGAGCTGCTGGCCCAGGCTAAACGCCGATCACAGCCATGACCCTCACTGAATACGCAGTCCTGGCATTCAGCTCCCTCTTTGTCGTCGTCGACCCGATCGCCACAGTGCCGGCCTTCCTGGCCATGACGGCCCGCGATTCGATCGGCCAACGACTACGGATGGCTCGCACCGCCTGCCTGGTCGCAGCTGGAATCTTGACGGTCTTTGCCCTCATCGGCCAATGGCTCTTTACCCTCTTGGGCATCACGCTTCCTGCCATCCAGGTCGCCGGGGCGCTCGTGCTCTTATTAGTCGCTCTCGATATGTTGCGGGCGCAACGGTCTCCGGTCCACGAGACTGCGGCGGAAACAGCCGAGGGGACTACCAAAGACGACATCGCCATCACGCCCCTGGCCATCCCGATGCTGGCAGGCCCCGCAGCCATTTCCACGGTGATTCTCTTGGAAGCCCAGGCCATCTCCTGGGCGCAGCGAGGGGTGTTGCTGGCTTGCGTTGCGTTGGTCGGTCTGGCAAGCTATATCACCTTGGCACTCGGAGCCTCCGGCGCCAAATGGATAAGCCCGATTGCGGAAAAAATCATCACCCGGTTGATGGGGCTCTTGCTGGCCGCGCTCGCCGTGCAATTCCTGCTCAATGGGCTGAAGGGCGAGCATGGATTACTGGGGCCATAAGCATTGTGAATTGTACGTGTTTTCATCTCGGTCCAACCTAGGGAGGTCTTCATGAAGCAGGGAACACAGACCATCGTGACGCTGGGCGTCGCAGCCGTATTTGCGCTGAGCATTGGAATTTCCGGAGTCTGGGCTAATGAGCCTGGCTACGGCAAGGAAGGGCACGGAGACAGCGGGCATGGTTCGATGGGCGGACATGGCGCTGGCATGATGCATAACAGCACCGGCCACCTCATCCGGCATCTGCTCAAGCACGAAAAGGAAATCGGGCTCACGGCGGAGCAAGTAACGAAACTCAAGGACGCACAACTCAACATGGACAAGCTCCGCATCAAGAGCGAAGCCGATATCCAGGTCGCAGAGCGCGAGTTCAAGGCCTTAAATGACGATGAGAAGTCCGACCTGGGAGCGATTGAAGCCAAGTTAAAGCAAAGCGGAGACCTGCAAGTCGGCTTGCGCCTCGCCTCCGTCAAGGCCCGCCGTGAAGTCCTGGCTCTCTTGACTCCAGAACAGCGCGCCAAGGAAAAAGCCGAGCATGAGAAGATGATGCAGCAGCACAAGGATGCCGGCAAGGGTCACAGCAGCCCCCATGGCGGCGCCATGAAGAGCAACCCGCATAAATAAGACAGCGAACATACAGGAGTTCAAGCCAGGAAGAGCAAAGATGTACAGGCTGTTCAAAAAGGCCGTCCAGCGAGGCCGCAGCCGATGAAAGCACCGGAGGCGTAGCCTCTAGGCTACGTTGAGGATGCTTTCGAGGCGAGAACGAAGCTGGCGGACTTTTTCAACAGCCGCCAGACAGACAACCGGGCCAACCATCCAGCCAGGAGGTGCACCATGAAAGCAGTGGGAATCATCACAGCAGGAGCCGTCGGATTACTCATCGCACTGGGTTCCAGCGCCTGGGCCGACGATAAGGAAAGCAAGATCACGGACCTCGCCAAAGACGCCAAAGTCACCATCGATCAGGCGATCAAGACCGCGTCCGAGAAAGTGCCTGGAACGGTCGTCGAAGCGGAACTCGAAAAGAAACATGGCAAGACAGTCTGGGAAGTCGAGGTTCTCGGCGCGGACGGAAACGTTACGGAAGTCCACATCGACGCCACCACCGGCTCTGTAATCGACACGGAAGCGAAGAAGGACGAGAAGAAAAAAGAAGACAAAAAAGGAAAGTAGTTCTTAGCGTCAGATTGTCTCACGCATACGTCGATACCTCCCCAGGCTGATCAACATGTCGTCCAGCAAGGCCGCAAGGAGAGAGAGCCCCAAGGCATACCCGAGAGGGTACGTTGAGGGGTTCGAGCGACTGAGAACGAAGCTGGGGAACATTTTCAGCAGCCTGTAAGGGGACGTTATGTCGAAAGAGTTGAAACTCCTAAGCCGCGAGTTGCTGGCCGGTCCCGATCGGGCGCCGGCCCGCGCGATGTTGAAAGCCGTTGGATTCACGGACGAGGATCTGTCTCGTCCGATCATCGGCGTCGCCAATACCTGGATCGAAGTCATGCCCTGCAACTTCCACCTGCGCCGCTTGTCGGAACGGGTGAAAGCCGGCATCAGAGCCGCGGGCGGCACCCCCATCGAATACAATACCATCGCGGTCTCGGATGGCATTTCGATGGGCACCGAGGGGATGAAGGCCTCGCTGATCAGCCGGGAAGTGATTGCCGATTCCATCGAACTCGTGGCTCGCGGGCACCTGTTCGACGGCGTCGTGGCCCTCTCAGGCTGCGACAAGACCATTCCCGGCACCGTGATGGCCCTTGCCCGCCTGAACCTGCCGTCGGTCATGCTCTACGGAGGCTCGATTATGCCAGGTCGGTTCCAAGGCCATGACGTGACCATTCAAGACGTCTTCGAAGCGGTCGGGAAACATGCAGCCGGCACCATGAACGATGCCGAGCTCAAGGATCTCGAAGACCATGCCTGCCCTGGCCCCGGCGCCTGCGGCGGTCAGTTCACGGCCAACACCATGGCGATTGCGTTCGAGTTCCTCGGCATCTCGATGATGGGACGGAACGGCGTGCCCGCCATGGATCAGAAGAAAGACGACGTGGCCTTCGAATGCGGCGTGATGGTCATGGATCTGCTGAAACGAGACCTGCGCCCCAAGCAGATCATCACGCGGAAATCCCTGGAGAACGCCATCGCCGCGGTCGCCACCACCGGCGGCTCGACGAATGCGGTGCTGCATCTGCTCGCCATCGCGCGCGAAGCCAACATCAAACTGAGCATCGACGACTTCGACAAGATCAACCGGAAGGTGCCGTTGCTCGCCGACCTCAAGCCTGGCGGAAGATTTACCGCGTCGGACCTCTATGCGGCGGGAGGCACCACCTTGGTCGCCAAACGGCTGCTTGATGCTGGCATCCTGCATGCCAATCAACCAACCGTGACAGGCAGGACCATCGGCGAAGAGGCCAAGGAGGCCAAGGAAACTCCGGGGCAACAGGTTCTCCGACCCCTGTCGAATCCGATCAAGAAAACCGGCGGACTCGTCATCTTAAAGGGAAACCTGGCGCCCGAAGGCTGCGTCGTGAAGGTGGCAGGCCACTCGATCATGACCTTCCGCGGCCCTGCAAAGGTCTACAACCGGGAAGAGGATGCCTTTGCCGCAGTCCAGTCCCGTAAAATCAAAGCGGGCGATGTCGTGGTGATTCGGTATGAAGGTCCCTCCGGCGGCCCCGGCATGAGAGAGATGCTGGGCGTCACGGCTGCCATCGTCGGGGCCGGTCTGGGCGACTCAGTCGCGCTCCTCACAGACGGCCGCTTCTCCGGCGCGACCCATGGACTGATGGCAGGCCATGTCGCACCGGAAGCCATCAAGGGAGGTCCGATCGGCGCTGTGAAGAACGGCGACATGATCGTCTTCGATATCGCCAAACGAACATTGACCGTCGAGCTCTCGCAGAAAGAGATCAACGCCAGACTCAAGAAGGTCAAACAGCCGAAGCCCCGCTACACCTCCGGCGTAATGGGCAAATATGCCCGGCATGTCTCGTCTGCCTCGGAAGGGGCGATTACGACATAGGAGTGAGCAGGCACGCGGCGGGAATATTCGGCGAGCACTCCATACTCATCAACTCACAATCTGCGCGCTCGGCCTGAAGTGCCGGGCGCGCAGTCTGTCGAACAAGCAACCTCTTCCCCTTCTATCGCCCCTTCATCCGCCCACGCATCTCAGACATCATGCTGTCGAGATCCGCTTCCGCCTTCGCTCGATCGCTGATCAGCTCATCCAGATTGTAGGGACGAACAGGGGCCGGCTGAATCACCTGCGGCTTGACCGTTGGCTTGAGCGGCAATTCAGCTTGAGGAGGCGAGACTGGTTTGGGTTGAAGCTGCACTGGCTGGGCCGGCGGCTGATCGGTCACAGGCTGTGTTTGTCCGGCTGGCAATTGCGCCCCTCGCAGGACCACGCCTTGGTCCTTCAACCACTTTGTGGCGACGCTCGACTTGAGCGAAAAACTGATACTCGTGATCGGAAGGCCATCAGGAGCCACGCGAGCAATTGCCGTATTGACCCCGACCATATGGCCCTCGCCATCGAGCAAGGGGCCACCGGAATTGCCACGATTGAGCCCTGTCTCCGTTTGAAAAACGTGCTTGCCGCGGACTCCGTTGAAATTGTCTACCTCGGCGCTGATCACGCCGGTGGTGAGGGTCCACAGGCCACCCTGTTCTGGATGACCGATGGCGACGACATGATCCCCGATCCTCGCCAGCCCAGACTCACTCAGATCGACGACAGGCAGGACCTCAGTGACTCCATCCAGCTTCAGCAGGGCCAGATCCAACGGTTGCGAATAGGCCAGGACCTTGGCGCGAACCATACGGGAAAGATCGCTCTTCGACTCTCCCGTCACCCGGGCCGGCTTGAGAAAGACAGACAGACGGGCATAGGGTTTCCCGGTCTGCTCTTCGATCACCACATGAGCATTCGTGAGGACCAGTCCATCAGACTGAATAATCGAACCGGTTCCACCGCTCCCCTTCCCTCCGCCATCCGCATAGCCCATCACCATGACGACGCCGGGAGCCACCTGCTCGTAAATCTCGCGAGGCGAGAGGTCCTTGCCGATGGCAACATCGCTCCACATCAGGGAGAGCGAGAACAGGATTCCCCATGTCAGCGACCTCATCATGGCCTCCTTCTTCTATCAGGATGCTGGTGTTCGTCTACTTCGAATGTATGTTCATGATATGCCGGGACGCAGGAATGGATAGGGTTGACGGGGGCGAGAGACTCGCCGGAAACAGAAGTGTAACGGAACAGAGCTAACCGCGCTGGTAGAACGCCGCGATCATCTCTACCACGTAGATCTGCTGCGCTTCCGTCAGTTCGGCATAGATCGGGATAGACATCACCTCTTCAGCTGCCTGCTCCGATAGAGGAAAGGCCCCCTTCTGATGGCCTAACTCGCGATAACAGTTTTGGAGATGCATCGGGAGCGGATAGTAGACTTCCGTGCCGACCCCCTTCTCTTTGAGAAAGGCACGCAACTCGTCGCGCTTCGGCGCCCGGACCGTGAACTGGTTGTAGACGTGGAAATTTCCCGGCGTGGTATGCGGCAGCGTGACGCGATCCGCATGTTTCGTCTTGGCAAACAACTGCTGATACCGTTCGGCGTTCCGGCGTCGTCCCTCGGTCCACTGGTCGAGATACTTCAACTTGATAGTGAGCACCGCAGCCTGGAGCGCATCCAGCCGGCTATTGATCCCCACCGCTTCATGAAGGTAGCGGACCTGGCTCCCGTGAACACGGAGCATCGCCATCGAATCGGCAAGGGCTTTGTCGTTGGTTGTGATAAGCCCCCCATCGCCAAAACCGCCCAAATTCTTGGTGGGGAAGAAGCTAAAGCAGCCTGTGTCCCCGAGGACCCCGGCGCGTTTCCCCTGCTGGCCGGCTCCGATGGCCTGGCAGGCATCCTCGATGACGTAGACATTTTTCCGCTTGGCAATCTCGTTGATCACCGCCATGTCCGCACATTGCCCGAAGAGGTGCACGGGCATGATGGCTTTCGTACGGGGCGTGATCGCTCGCTCAATCAGCTTGGGATCGATATTGAACGTATCAGGCTGAATATCCACGAACACCGGCTTTGCGCCCAACCGTGAAATCGCGCCGGCTGTAGCGAAAAATGTAAACGGAACGGTAACGACCTCATCGCCGGCCTTTACGCCCATGGCCATGAGGGAGAGCAATAGCGCGTCGCTCCCGGAGGCGCAACCGATCGCATAGCGCGACCCGGTGTATTTGGCGACGGACTCCTCGAAGGCCACGACGCGTGGTCCCAGGATAAAGCCCTGCTCGTCACAGACAGTTTGCACCTCCGCCATGATCTCCGCGCGGATGGGTAGGAACTGAGCTTTCAAATCGAGTAATGGCACATTCATCGAAACGACTCTCCCGTAGAAATATTCATGGTCGAAGGCCCGACAAGCTGTCGCGCCACTCCCTTCAATACCTTGCCCCTGGAGAGAATGCAAGTAGAGAATCCGAGCAGCGGACCGACAAGCTTAGCGGAAGTCGCGCCGATGAAAAATCAGGCTGGCAAGAAAGAGGAGAAACGCCGTGTAGGTTGCGCCGTACGCGACAATCAGCAGCAAATCCGGCCCATTAACTTCCAGGTGATGTACGACATGGCCCTTCAAGTTGAACCGTTCGAGGTTGGGCAGGAGATAATAGATCCCGTTCAATAGCCCACGGCTGAGATCATCCATCTTCGCCCCAGCCATTTTCAGGTCGGCCGTAAGGTGCCCGATTACATACAGCGCCAGCGTGAAGATGGCGCTCAGGGTGGCGCTGGTAAAGGTGGAGAACAGCAGGGCCACCGCGGTGATGACCATGAACTCGACAAAAATCAGCGCCAGCGCCTTGAAGAGCATCCCCTCGACGGGAACATCCTGGGCATAGAGCACCACCAACAGTCCCAGCGCCATGACCACCGTATTGACGAAGAGGGTGATCGTGAGGCCCAGATACTTGCCGAGCAGAAATTGGTAGCGCGCCACTGGCTTGGAGACGATCGTGTAGATGGTCTTCTTCTCGATCTCCTTGCTCACCAGCCCGATCCCGACAAAGATGGCGATCAAGACCCCGAAGAAATTGATGCTCCCCAGCCCGAGATCCAGAATGAGACGGTGAAATTCTCCCAAGGTCAACCGCGAGAGGAGCACGGAGCTGCCGATCATGAGCAGGGCAAAGACCAGCAGATTGTAGAGCAGCTTGTCTCGCAGGTTTTCTCGAAAAGTATTGAGCGCGATCGATAGGATTTTCATGGACGATGCTCCGACGGACTCCGGTGGCCCTCAACCTCCCGGATGAAGAGGTCCTCCAGCGATCCCTTTTGAGGATTGAGCGACACCAGGCTGGCCTTCGCGCTGCGGATAATCTCCAGCGCCGCGCTAACTTGTTGTTGATTCTTCAGCACCACCAACATCCGATCCCCCTGTTGCACTACCTTATCGGCCAGCGGACGTAAGTGGGCTAACCCTTCCTGCGTCAGACGGTCCACGACCAATTCCACTTGGTGACTCGCCCCCTGATCCAGCAAATCGGTCACCGAACCACAAGCCACCAGGCGCCCCTTCAGGATCATCGCCACCCGATCGCACAAAACTTCGGCATCGTGCAGGATGTGGGAGCTGAACAAAACCGTCTTCCCGGACTCTTTGAGCCGCAAAATCAGATCGCGCACCTCTTTCCGCCCGATAGGGTCCAATCCTGACATGGGCTCATCCAGCACCACCAACTCAGGATCGTTGATCAAGGCCTGGGCGATCCCCACCCGCTGCAACATGCCCTTCGAAAACTTCCTGAGCTGGAGATTCTTCGCAGGGGTCATGCCGACCAGTTCCAAGAGTTCGTCGATCCGCTTGTCCAAAACCGCACCCCACAGACCGAACAAATGGCCATAGAACTGGAGAAACTCCCGGCTCGTGAGGTAGTCATAAAAATAGGGAGACTCGGGAAGAAATCCCAACCGCGCCTTGCTCTGCGGATCGCCCAGGTCCCGGCCGAACAGTTTCGCGCTCCCGCTCGTCGGATAGATGAGCCCCATCAACATCTTGAGGGTGGTGGTTTTCCCTGCGCCGTTCGGGCCGAGAAACCCGAACACTTCCCCTCGCCTGACTTCGAGGCTGAGGGCATCCACTGCAGTCACCTTCTTGCCCCAAAACCCCACGCGGAAAACCTTGGAGAGTTGCTCTGTCTGTACCACGAGATCTGAGCTAGGCGTCATGGCTCACTTTCATACACTATGCAGGCTACTTCCGTTTAAAAAACGTGCGGAGCCGTTCCGGATGGGTCGAACTGGAGACTGAACCGGTCCTGCGATCCAATAAATAATTTCCTCCAAACGGTTCCTGAGGCAGCATCGGAATGACTCCCGCCGTCACGAGATCCGTCAATGTCGAAGGAAGGGCCTGCTGTTGCGCCCGATAGGCTGCCACAGCGCCCTCTAAGAGACGAATATCCCGTTCGATGATAACTTCTTTCATCCGCTTCGCCAAGAATTCTCGCATCTCCTGGTCTTGCGTCTCACTCAAACGGGCTTCCAGAAACACCAAAGCCGTCTCAGGCTGCCCCGCCTCCGCCGCCATGCGAGTAGCCAGTCCGGAAAGATAGTCAGGACGGCCAGGCAAACTGGCCGCCTTCATAATGTATTCTGCCCCCTTGGCTGGATCGCCAAGCAGAAAGTAATGGTTGTATCCAAGCAAAAATGGGATGTTCCAGACAGCTGGATTTGCGGTGATGCCCTTCTCAAGCAGTCGATTGCTCAAGTCTGTGCGATTAGCCAGATCGCCGAGAATAACCCCACCGACATAGTACGCGTAGGCATATTGAGGATCGAGCGTCGTGATGACGTCCAGCGCGTGGTACATCCACTCATATTCGTCTTTGCTATTTCGTTTTTCCCCGATCACTTGCACGAACCTGAGCCAAAGTACATCAGCCCCCAGGTGATGATAACCCAGTAGCGCAGGCTTGAGATATTCGCCGCGCGGCAGTTGCGCCAATTCTTCGATCCTCATGGTGTGCTGGTCCAACCGTCGATCCAGGCTCTGCTGAAACCACGTGAGAAGGGCCACAAGACCCAGGAATGCAGCACCTGCCGCCAAGGGAACGAGTTTCGCTCGCACGTTCATATGATAGATGGTTGATGGCTGGAAGAGAGGCACCACATTCATATCGGTAACAGAGCCTCTTTCAAAACACACGGTCCCGCCGCCTGTTGCCAGTCGGCGGGACGATTCGCTACGAACAGGATTCGCCTATTTACTAGAAGTCACCTGTCGTGCAATCTTGCGCACCAGTACCATCGGCCACTGCCCAGACGGAGATCGTAGCGTCTCCATCCAAGTTGCTCGAAGCCGTCGCTCTGAAGCCGACGGCGGTCGGGCCAGCATCCAGAGTTCCTACCTCATGAGCAATGTTAGCAGCAGGTGCTAACACTGGACCAAGACAGGATGTCTGTGCGGCGACATAAGTGCCAGTTGCATAATTGTACATGACGTTACCAGTTGGCTGAAAACCCAGAGCCGCAAAGTTTCCTGTCGTGACGCCCGCACCGGCAGCACCGACGCACCATCCGGTAGCGGGGTTCGCAGGGGTGGGAACAATTGCGGCGGCACCCGGGAACCAGGGCGCGAATGTATTCTTCGTCCCAGCTACAGGAAGAGCAGCCACCGGCCATCTGCCTACCGTCAGGAAGCAACCACGCTCACCGTTCCAGGAAACCTCTGACGTTTTGATCGCCATCAGATTCGTCTTGGCCTCAGACTGCCGAGACTTCAGCTGATACTGCAAGAAGTTCGGAATGGCGATAGCCGCCAAGATCCCGATGATCGCCACGACGATCATCAACTCGATGA
>ERZ1292640.3743-Hain-H43-02um-R1-3743-length-11777-cov-6_pt1 | contig 11777 bp, 11 predicted proteins | sample MGYA00564404_ERZ1292640 | MGnify/ENA primary metagenome ERZ1292640 (study PRJEB36523, sample SAMEA6512636) | groundwater metagenome | collected 2019-01-08 | study: AquaDiva: Metagenomics assemblies of 32 groundwater samples | reverse complement strand
CAAAAACCTCTCGTCACGGCTACTGAATGAAGCTATATCGCAACACGTCTAATGATCGTAATGATAGCTAGAGTGTCGGAAGTATAGGAACTAATTTCAGGAATTGAAGAAGCAGCAAAGACTGTACTAGGCAGAAGGAGCGAAGCCAGTATGAAACTCCCTAAGAGAAACAGTTTTTGCATAATTTAATTTGTGCATAATAGTTAATTACTGCGTGGCACCAAATGCACCGGTGGCCAAGTCAGATACGATATTGGTCAGTACAAAGGCTCCCATGACAACTGCTAGCCCGATTGCAGAGTACAGGATAGTTTTTTTGGAACGATCAAGCATCTCTGGATTGCCCGAACTGGTCATATAGCCAAATCCACCCCAGACAAAAAAGCCTGCGGAGACAAGTCCGGCAATAGTGACAAGAATTTGGATGATGCTTTTGATGAAGGTCTGGATCTTGGTTACGTCAGCCGATTGAGCATACACAGGCGATGCAAACATGAGAGCTGTTAATGCAAGTGAAGATAAAACGATTAATTTTTTATTCATACCTACCTCCTTAAATAAACAAATAATTGTTAATGGTGGCAGGCCCGGGTACAAAAAAGCCCCTATCGGAGGGGCAGCTCTTTCTAACTTGAGGTGATTATATAGAAACCAGAGAGAAAGTCAACAAGGTGGAGCGTTAGTATAAGAAAATTCTATGTTTTTTATCCGTTCCACTTCTTCACGCGAAATACGGTAATTGCCACCTTTATTGATTTGTATGGCAAGAATTTTCTTTTGTTTGATTTGATCATAGAGGTATCGTTCTGAAGTGTGGAGTATGTCGGCGACTTCGGCAAGGCTGTAATAAAGTTTTTCTGAAGTATGCCGGAGACCAGCACCTCTTTGTACCGAAAGTAGTTTTGAAAGTAATTTTTTGACAAGGTTATTCATACCGCAGTGCATTGAGCGCCGATATTGTTGTGGCGCGTTTGGCAGGATACATACCGGTGCCCACACCCACCAGAAGCGATAAAAGGATGATGGTCAAAAGGAATGGAAATGGCAGATAGGAAATATCGACAATGCCAACGCCCTTGATAAGGGAAAAGACAGAAAGGATAACCCCAACCAGCTTGCCTGCGGCGAAACCTATGACTATTCCCAAAAGTCCTCCCACAAACCCCATAATCATACTTTCGGTGAGGAATAGTTCCGATACTTCTGAACTTTTCATCCCCATTGCCTTCATAAGCCCTACTTCCCGTGTGCGTTCCAGTAGCGAGACTGTGAGGGTATTAAACATACCAAGCGCCGCAACCGCAAGCGCCACCATCCCGAGAAGCGCCAGTATAAGCCGCATCGTACCAAAGAGTGAGTTAATCTGCGCCACAGTATCGGCAACCGAACGGGTGATAAACCCCATTGCCTCAATTTGACGGCGGATTTTTGGCAGATCATTCTGGCTCGCGACGACAACTTTGCTTTGTGAGTATTGGGTGATGCCGAGCGAACGCAGATCAATAAATGGTACATAAATAACCGGAGTTTTGTCATCGGGTGTCACCCCGACGATTGTATAACTCGTCGGTGTGGATTCTATCCGTTTGGTAGGGTCGGCAAGGAGGTCACCGACGACTACAAATGAGACGTCAAACGATTTGCCGACCGCGCCGGTTTCGGCAAGACCCAGAACTTTTAGCATCGCGCGGTTGACGACCGCTTGTTTTACGGCATTTGCGGATAACGCGACTGTTTGTACCTGGGCCTCGGCCGGTTGGGCGGAAACAGAGGCAATATTCACCCAGTTGATCGCGGTGTCTTGGGCGGCTGAGTCGGACGCAGTGGTAGTTGAGACGCCCAACACGTTACCGGAATTCGTCACCGTCACTCCGGTCGTTGTCATGCTAATCTCTGCAATATATCCTTCTTTTTGAATTTGCGTATTGTCCGTGTCGCGTTTGACCAGATAGTGTCCGGCCTCACAGTCTCCCTGGGTAGCGGGGTCGCACGCTGTCTGATCCCACAGGAGTACTGTTGTTTTTACCCATTTCCCGAGCGGTTTGCCGCTTTCCGTTTGCCCCGCTTCTCCTCGTCCGTCCTCGGAAACAAAGCTGTTGCCCCACACTTCCGTGCCCTGACTTGTTCCTTCGACGCGTTTCGTGTAGCCGAGGCTTTTACCCGTTATCGTTGGGCTTTCTCGCACTTTGAGCCAGGCACTCTGGTCAATCGCATACGAAATCGGCTGTATCTCATCGCCCACACTGGCCGGAACGTTTGTGTCGCTGACTCCGGCGACAACTCCAGGCAGGAGTGACGTATCCATGACGAGATTGTTGCTGTCAAATACCTTGCCCTCAATCGGTTTAATGGCTGATTCGGTGAGGTAATCGGTGGTGACGCCATAGACTGCCATATCGGATACAGAACTTTGGTAACTGACTTTTCCGACTACAGAGATCAAAGGCAGTGTTTTTTGCACCCCATCAATATCGTGGATGGACGAAAGCGCTTTGTCGTCGATGACGATTTTCGCGCCCGGCTGCGGGGATACATCAGCTTGCTTCATTTCCCCCAGACGTGCAACCCGTGAAATCACCAGTTGCTGAAGACCGTACCCAATAGACACGAGAAATACGATGGTTGCGATCCCCAAGGTCATACCGCCAATCGTCACAACCGTCCGTGTTCGCTTTGATGCCATGTTTTTCAGTGATAGTTCTATAAGATCCAACCGCGAGATGGAGTCTGCGTGATTATGGTCAAAAAACTTCTCACCACGCGCCAAAATCCTTAGGCTTACTGCCGCAAGGCGCCCTTTACTCACCCATCCAAGCACCCGGACAAAAAGGTACACCATAAGGAGGAGAATAAATGAGATAAGTTGAGAAAGTGAGGCCCAGGCAAGCGCCAATTTAGAGCCGTGTTTTAGAGCAGGCACGCGCTCAACTTCTTTAGCGATGACTTCTTTCGGTATGGTTATTTTCTTAAAAAATTCCGGCATAGTTAGTTTCCGTTTCCCCGTTTCCCCTTGAGTTCTCTCAAGAGGTCATTTTTCCGTTCTCCTTTGTAGGTCCCGACGATTTCACCGTTAAACATGCGTACTGCCGTTTTGGCATAGGATAAATATTCCAAATCATGCGTGACCATGAGAATGGTTTTATGGAGTTCTGTATTAAACCTGGTCAAAATCTGCATCAGCTCTTGGCCGGATTCATAGTCCAGGTTGCCGGTCGGTTCGTCGGCAATGATAAACTCCGGGTTGGTGACGAGCGCGCGGGCAAGGGCGGTCTTTTGCTGTTGACCGCTCGAGAGTTCGGTGGGAATGTAGTTGGCCCAGGCAGTCATTCCCATCATTTCAAGCATTTCTGCGGCTTTGGTGAGCGCCTCCGGCTTCGTATGGCCCAAAAGCTGCAAAGGGAAGGCAATGTTTTCGGCAACGGTGAGCGCCTTGATCCAATTGGCCTGTTGGTACACCATGCCGATATGTTTTTTGCGGATATCGCTGCGTTCATCCTCGTCAATAACCTGTGTGTTTTTTATAAAGTGGCGAAGAGTCGAGGGCTCAGTTATCATCGTTCGGCTGGTTCGTTCATACAAGTTGTTCCCTAAAAAAAGAATGGCTCCCTGATTGGGTGGTTCCAGGCCGAGGATAGTATGAAGGAGGGTTGATTTGCCGCATCCTGACGGGCCAAAGATAATGACAAAGTCACCGGAAGAGATATCCAGCGAGATATTTTTCAGAATAGACACGTCTCCCGCCCCGACATGGAAGGACTTACTCAAATTGTCCACTTTTATGATTATGTTTTCCATACGTTTATTTTCCAAATCCCTGTAAAAAGCCAAATGCCTGCTGCAGGTTGGTAATGACCAGATTTAATGCGTTTTCGGTGGCTTTGGGGGTAATTGTCACGGTGTCAATTGAATTACCGACATTGCCCGCTGTATCTTTGGAAATAGTCCGCAAATGGTACACTTTAGACGGAGTCAGACCGGAAATGATCACCAGGTGATTGAGTGTCAGATTACTGTCTTCCTGCGTTTTTTGGCTGTAACTTGTCCCCGTGCCCTCACCAAATTCGACCTGTGAGGTTGCCGGCTCATCGGTATTCCAGGAAACGATCAGTTGTGCCGTTTGCTGCTGGGCGGTACTGCCGACCGGCGGGATGTTACTGCCCTCCACATGCAGTTCGGAGATGACCGGCGGACGGGTGTCGGTGGCGGTCGTCAGTTTCTGCACGTCACTGGTGGCCTCGTTGCCGATCTTATCCCTTCCTTTCACCACCAGATAGTAATCGGTTTGCGGCAGAAGTCCCCGAACAATGATCTGATGATTGCCCTTCGTGAGGGCGACATTTACCTCATCCCGCGCCCCGGCAGTATTTCCCGTCGGGTAGTAGGTAACAATGGAAGAAATCTCGGTATTGGTGGTCCAGGTAATAAAAATGGTTGATTGGGCAGTATTGGAAACCTGCTGGACACGGACATTGGTGATCTTGGGGCGTGGGAGAGTAGCAAAGTCCAAAACTGTTCCCTCATACTCCGTACTGTCGCTGTCGAATGTGTTGATTTTGTAATAGTACTTGGTGCCGTCAAGAAGCCCAGTGAGTTGCGATGTGTACGTAGTGGAACTGGTTGAGGTAGACATGGTGACTGCCCCGCCGAAGCTGGTGGTGGTTCCGTAATAAATCTTGACGCTTGTTGCACCATTACTGGTGAATGTCAAAAGCGCGGTAGTCAGGCCGACACTGCTTGCGGTCACATCCTGCACACTGGGAGCCGCGGCCGTGGTAAACGATTTTTCGCTGCTTGTCCCCGTATTGCCATCTTCGTCCGTCCACTTGGCCTTATAATAGTAGGTGGTTCCGGGGGTCAGTCCAGAAAGCTGAATAGAGTGTGAGGTAACTTGGGAAGAACTGCTAGGCTCCACGGTGTTGTAGCTGCCGCTGGTCGTGCCGTACTGAACTTTGCTGTCGCTCGTTCTACTGGTGCTCCAGGTGATAGTCGCTTTTTTGACACTGATACTGCCTGCGTCCGGGCCGGAGGACAGGGTCGGGGCGCTCGTCCACTTACCGGTGGGAGTAATCGAGACGGCGTTGGTGCCGGAGCTTTGGGCGTTGGCACCATCCTTGGTATACACCTTATAATAGTAGAGTGCTGAAGATGGCGTATTGTCCACATAGGAAAGACCGGAGGATGTCCCCACTTGGGTAAACGTCACGTTATCCGTCGAACGTTTAACAATATATGTCAAATTTCCCGCTCCCTGATAGGTGGGTGCTACCCAGGTCAATGTTACGTTCCATTGTGAAGACGCTTTGATAGAAGAATCTGAAGCAACAAGGTTGCCCACATTGTCGGGATCAGTCGAGTTTAAGGTAAACGTGCCGGAGATGTAGTTACTCGGCGAGTAGTTGGGAGTCGTGGCGTTATCAATGGCTACGACATAGATCGTATTGGTGCCCTTATTGACGTTGGGGAGTGCGGCGGCAGATACCGTGAGAATGGTGCCGTTATCGATATAGGTAGATGCGTTTCCCTGTAAGGTCGCAAGCGTGGAAGGAGGCGAGGTGTTTATCATGTAGTAATAATGGGCAATCGACTGGCCCGATGTAGGGGTGGCGGCAGGCCAAGAGAGCGCATACGAGTTACTCGTCGATGTACTCGGGGTTACGGTGACGCTGTCGCTTCCGCCAAATGCGGGGGCCGCTCCGCCGTAGCTGATACTGCCGGTACGGATCGCGGCGTCACTGCTCACATTTCCCGCCGTGTCCACAGTACGGAAATAAATAACATTGGTGCCCGATACAATAGAGGCGCCGTCTTGAGATTGGGTCAGCGTGTAGGAGGAGGCGGAGGTCGGGATATAGTTGACCCCAAGGGCGCTGTCGGTCGTTGTCCCGAGCCAGGTACCGCTCGTTGAGTTTATTTGGTACTGCCACCCCAAAAGCCCCGCATTGCTATCACTTGAAGCATTACTGCCTGAAGTCGGCCAGGCAAAGTTCATATCTACGACGTTGCTAAAATTTCCAGAGGCCGGAGAAATATAGGCGACATTGGTGGGAGTCGTATTGTCAAAACGGAATTGGAACTGGGCCGAGGAGACGGCAAAAATATTGCCGGAGTTATCGATGGCTTTAGCGTTGACATAGTACGGGCTGCTGCTCGTTGTGAGCCACGTACTGCCTTTGTAGCTTGCGGTCGCAAAATCGATGCTGGTTGCCGAGACGATGAACTGACAGGTAGTACCGGCGGTCGAAACGGGTGAAGTCCCAAGAAGTCCTTTGGCGGTTGCGGGATTCCCTGCGCTGTCTGTGCCGAGGTATAAACAGTAGCCTTTGAGCCCCGAGCCGCCGGCGTTATCCGCTCCGGCCGTCCAACTAAAATACGGCGAGGTATTATTGGTCCAGCCATTATTAACCACTGTTGTTCCGCCGTTACTTCTGGTCATGGCGATGGCCGAAGCATTGGTGGTAGGGGCGGTGGTATCGGTGGTAAATCCAATCGAAAGGTGCGGCATTGTAGGACTGTCGGCCCCGCCAAAGCTAAAGATCGCCTTGACAGATATTTTCTGCGTGACAATCGGCAACGCTTGCATGGCGGCTTGGGTGAGTTGCGCCGCCGTATTAACGGTGGTTGTGGTATCGGTAGCCGCCGCCCAGGCAGACCCTGTCCAGTATTTCCAGGAGGCGCCGGATTGGCAGGTAGCCCCGTCATCGGTACAGATCTGGTAGTTGATCGCGCTGTTGCCGGAATAGGTAGCGTCTGTTGTGCAGGTAGACCCGACGAGTGTCCCCTCACAGAGGGTATCCCACGTATTTACTTGCGCGTTCGAGTAGGCGCTGGTTGTGTACACTGAGTAGGTGCCTTGTTTGGAGAGGGTAAAGTCATCCACTACCACGGTTTTGCCGGCTTTAACGAGCACGCCGTACTGTACGGATGAGGCAACGCCGGTGACAGTTCCCGTCAGTTTCCACCAGCCGCTCCCGACACTGGCATAGGTGGTTGTAACCGTGGCGCCATTGGCATAGAGCTGGGCAATGGAGGAGGTTACCGTCCCGCCTACGTTTCCTGTTGTGTTGTCGTAGACATAGGCGGAAAAATCATAGGTGGAGGTGTCGCCGACGTTAATGGATTGGTAAATTTTGGCGTCTGAGATAGAACCTACTACTACAGAATCGCCGCCGGCCGCTCCGCGGCCAGTAGAAGAGGAGAAAGAGTGAGAGATTGCTACGGGATCACTGGCGCAGCGAAAGCCAATATTGTTGTTCGTATTCGCCGGCGTGTGAGTCAGAGCCGCTGTGAACGCCCCGGCGTTACTCGTGTTATTCCAAGCCCCGCCGCGTCAGAAGGCGTAGACCGTGGTATTGGAGACGGTACCATCCGAATAAATCCGCCCTACACCATGGGTTGCGTCATACGAAGAAGCAAGAGGTCTCACTTTGTCATAGGTGAGTGTACCGTAGCTTGTAAGGGCGGTAAACTCCCGCCAGGCAAAACCAGGAGTGGCATTGGTTGGCTGGTCTTTTCCCTGAATAGTGTCATTCGTCCACTCCCAAACGTTGCCGGGGATGTCCCAAATGTACGCGCCGTTAGAGAGGGTCAGGACACGTTTTTGGTTGCCGGCAGTTCCCGAAGTATTGTTAGCGGTATTTGTCGGACAGGAACTGGGGGCTTCAGTGGTACCGGCGGTATCGGTGTAGGCGCAGGCGTTGTTGCCGGTATCGGTCGTGGAGGCAACCACTGCTAAAGCCGGAGCATTGTCGTTGTGTCCGGCATAGAGATAGCCGCTCCCGACTGAACCCAAGCTCCAGTTACCCGCCTGGGCTTCGGCGTTTCTGGCGATGGTCATCCATTCATTATTGTTCTGAAGGTGGACGGCATTGCCATTGAGGGTCACACCAGAACAGTAGGTGATGGCGTTGGTCTGACTGATGTTGGCAATGGGGTAGCCGGAGGCGACGGAGACGACTTGCTTGCTGTTGGCCGAAGTACAGGCGGTGGTGGCATTGTCGTATGTGTTATATACAGTTGTCGGGGAAGTGAGACCAATCGTCGGAGCACTTGTGGCCGCACATTTGGCCTCATACTTCATGGCTAAAAACTCGGTGGTGGAATAGGTAGAGTCGCCTGGTACCGCCACCCAGCCGGTTGGTGCCACCGCCCCCACACTCCAACTAGTGTTGTTGCTGACAAATGCCGGGTTCGTGAATTTGTTGACCGTGGATATTGGGTGCGCGCTGGTATCAACCGCGACCAGTGTGGAATCGTAGGTGTAAGAGGAAGCATTGGCGGTATTAAATGTCCAGGTGGTGTTTGAGTCGTTAAGGGCAAAGACATCGGGAAACACTTTAGAAAGGGTCAGGTATGTCCCTGCTACCAACCCAACGGAAACAAGGAAGAGCGAAATGAGATTAAACTGAAACCGCGAAAAGTGAAAGAGTGGGGCAAAAAAGTAGTGTTTTAGTTTGGTAAAAATGTTCGTCATGATAGTTTCTTTTTCTCGGTCAAAGATAGGTAATTGCGTTTCAGTGAAACCTTCTTGCCACTTTTTTGCTCCAAATCTTTTCGTGCACTGCCCGCCACTGTACCACCGAGTTTGGCCGCTTGTTTATTCTCGACAAATCCCCGAGCGTCTTTGTTTTTAGCAATCTCAGTCGTTGAGGCTTCACCAAGCATGGAGAAAATTAGCTCCAGGTCATTCATGTGATCTCTCAAGTTTTCTCGCTTCAGTCCCTTAAACTTTTTATACTCCGAGGGAGTCATGCCGAAGGTGGCTTGGGAAATCTCGGCAGTGAGAATGGCATATTCACGATCCTCTCCTACATTTCGCTTTTTCCACTCGTCAGTTAATGTCTCGCGGATTTCTATTCCCCGCATCCGCTTCTCGATCCAAGAGTCAGGATAGCCCTTGGCTTTATAGATTGCTCTGGTACGTTTCGTGGCTAATTCTGGGTCTTCTATTTCCTGAATTCGTTCATACCCTACTTTAGCTAACCAGCGCTTGAAGGGTTCAGCTTTGGGGGAAGGAATGGATTGGATGATACGAAAAATACCCTCGGTATTTGCACAATCAGTTTCATATTTCTTACCGTCTGATGCCTCCAATTTCAGTCCGTGACAAAATGTCACGACCTCACTGCCTTCTTCATTGAGTCTTTGTTTTAATTTTCTCCAGTAGGCTCCTGAATCAGAGCTGTCAGTTAACGCACCACAAACGTCAACTACCGAGAACCACCACTCGTTTTGAAAGATGACTTTTCGCACTTTCTTACCCTTAAAGATGGCAATTTTTGTGGTTGTGTTAATTTCTGTATTCATAAATACTCGGTACTATACAAACAGACAGGACTGTGTCCAATCCTACTTACAATCATAATAGAATATTGATGAGCGTTGTACAAGAGTTCTAAACAACATCATTTTTCAAACAGGCTTTTGGTTAATCCATAACTGTTGGCATGTTTTAAGTGGCCGATAATCGAAGCCTTAGTTTCCGCCAGTTTTTGACGAGTTAATCGGTTATGTTTTACCTGTTTTGCCTTCGCGTGATAGTTGCGCTCAATCCGACGCAGAGTACTGCCGCGCACCAGTATGTGGTCATAAAATATCCGGTACCCGACAAATGGCACGCCGTCGGAAACGTTTTTGATCGTTAATTTGTCAGGATGAAGGGAAAGATGCAGCGTATTTTGGAGATACGAATCAATCGCACCTTTGAGTTGTTTCAGGTAAGTGCGGTCAGAATGCAGGATAAGAAAATCATCCATGTATCGGGCATACCAACGGACGCGCAACGTTTCTTTGACAAAATGATCGAGCTCGTTAAGATAGATGTTGGCAAATAACTGGCTGGTCAAGTTCCCAATGGGCAATCCCGTCCGAGTTTTTATGGAAATACTCGGATTAGTTGGGATCACCTGATCAAAAAGTGACATTTGCGTATCGTTGGCTATTTTGGAAACTGCCGCTGATTGGTGAGTGGTGACAATTGTATGAACGAGAGTCATGGTTTTTGGACATTTGACGGTTTTGCCAATAATCGTAAGGAGGATATCCCAGGAAACACTTTGGAAAAATTTGCGGATGTCACACTGTAAAACATAGATTGGAGTATTTTTACCATGGAAGGACCGTGCAGCTATAAGAAACCGCTTCAGTCTTTGGGCCGCAAAGTGCGTTCCTTTGTTCGCGCGGCACGCATACGAGTCATTGATAAATTGCCGCTCAAACAGGGGTTGAATGACATCTACCAGTGCGTGTTGGACGACTCGATCGCGAATGTCGGGCGCCGCAATCGCCCGGGTTTTGGGATCATGAAGCATAAAATAGGTATACGGACGCGGGATATATACGTCTTGCAGCAGCTCCCACCGCAAGCGCAATAAGTTTTCTTCCAGCGAAAAGGTAAACGCGCAGATTTTGCGCTTATAGCGATTATCAAGTAGTGCCCGTCTGTGGGCTTGCAATAAATGTTCGAGATGACATATTTGCTCATACATAAAACGGTTATCGCTCCTGGTAAAACGACAGACCCCGCTTTTGTCGCAGGGTCTGTCTCGCGTACCCTATCTCGTTCTCACCCATTTACTGTATCATCCGCTCGCCGAGGATGATACAAATACAGGCATAATGTTTTTCCGCTGTTTTGTCGGAAAGGAAAAGACAGCTGTGATCCTAAAACCCCGGATATGTGTCCGTAAACACATACCACTCGTTCTGGCGTCCACTTTGCGGGTACGGCAAAGTGGATGAGATCGCTGGCGCAGCGAAAGCCAATATTGTTGTTCGTATTCGCCGGCGTGTTATTCAGATTCGCTGTGAACGCCCCGGCGTTACTCGTGTTATTCCAATTCCCGCCGCGTTAGAAGGCGTGCTGCGTTTGACTTATCTTTCCCATGTTTATGATACACCCCCGGAAACGGTCATCCAGCTAACGAGCATTCTCCCGATCTCATTGAGCTTTTCAGCGCTCACCAGATATTGTTTTACGCTAATCAGGCGTGAGTCCTTGGCAAGCCTAAGCATAATCCGCAAATAATCCAGCGTGTCTGATGCTTCAATTTGCAGGTTTTTTCTTTCAGATCCACGAGCTTTATTGGCTTTCATGAGCGCCATAAGAAGTGATAATGCTAACTCTTCAAGCTTTCTTCCGAGAATGAGGCGGTGATTTTTAGGTAAACGATTGATGAGGGGATAAAGCCAGAGAATAAAATCGTATGTTTTTTGATGCAGGACGAACTTTTCCATCTGTCCATTATGACAAAATAATCGGCGACTAATAAGGGGTCTTACCCCTCTTTTTGCAAGGGTTTCCGCTTCGCTTCAATAAACTTCGTTTCACTACGCCCTTGCAAAATTTCACCCTGCTTCGGGTTCCCCAGGTATGGGAAGTATGGCCATACTTCCCAATTATTAATTTCGGGAAGAAGCCAAAAAGGAGGTGAGAAATTATGAAACTACTTACAAAAGGACTACTAGCGAGGTTCGCCAAGCTAGGCAGACAGGAAGACAGTAGCGATCCTGTTGTGGTTGCGAAGTTCTTCAACCCAACGGGCGCGGGTACATGGTACGCCACAGAATACGATCCTGAGTCAAAGGAATTTTTTGGGTACGTTTCAATATTTGGGGATTGGAACGACGAATGGGGTTCGTTCTCACTCGATGAACTGCAAAGCTATACGGGCAAATTTGGCTTAGGCATTGAGAGGGATTTGTATTTCGGCGAAAAGCGAATCAGTAGACGTGTTGCGATATAGCTTCATTCAGTAGCCGTGACGAGAGGTTTTTGGAGC
>ERZ1292640.3742-Hain-H43-02um-R1-3742-length-11777-cov-43_pt1 | contig 11777 bp, 9 predicted proteins | sample MGYA00564404_ERZ1292640 | MGnify/ENA primary metagenome ERZ1292640 (study PRJEB36523, sample SAMEA6512636) | groundwater metagenome | collected 2019-01-08 | study: AquaDiva: Metagenomics assemblies of 32 groundwater samples | reverse complement strand
TGAACTGGTGGATCGACCCGTTGGTGGTCTCCATCGGAAATCCGGCCACGCTCTGCGAGGTAACGACCGCCGATGCCAGGCTGACCGGGAACGGATTCGGAAACGCGAAGACCGGCTTGCCGTCCTCAATCCGGTTGATGTACGTCTCGTTGATCTGGAATGGCCCGCCGCCTTGCAGGTGAGCGAAGTAGCCGACCTGCTCGGTGAAGATTCCGTACCCGCCGCGCACGACGGAGGTGTCGCGCAGCCGGTAGGCGAACCCGAACCGCGGATGGATGCTACCTTTGTCCGGCGCCGGCAAGACCTTCCCCGTCACCACGCCGATGTTCTTCGGGTACAACGGGCTCACCCCCTTCAACCCCCGCTCCGAAACGATCACGTTGCCCGCCTTCGGGTCCCAGGCGTACTGAAGGCCGTCGTCGTAGAGCGGCGCCCAGAAGTAATCCCACCTCAGCCCGTAGTCGAAGCTCAGCTTCTGCGTAAGCTTGACGGTGTCCATCGCGTAAACCCCGAACTCCTTTGCGCGCCGGTCCCGGTTGAGCAGCGGGCTGAGCCGTGAACTCGTGTAGGGCAACCCCAGCAGAAAGTCGCCGTAAGGCACGCCGCTCAAGCTGCCGTTGAAGTTGAAGCTGCCGAAGGTCGGGTCGGGTATGCTTCCCAGAAACTCCTGCACGGTCTTCAACTCACCGCCGAACTTCATCACGTGGCGCCCGACCGACCAGGTCAGCGAATCGGCGAAGGAGTACTGGTGGTGATTGTTCACCACGCCGCCGCCGTTCAGGCTGAAGCCGGTGAATCCGGTGATGCTCAGGCTCGGAGATCCCTGAATGTCCTTGAGGCCGGGCTGGTTGACCCCCTGGATCCCGATGCGCTGGATCACTTCGTCGGCTTTCATCGGCGCCACGCCCGCGGTCACTTTGCCGTCCTCGATGAAGTCCACCTTCAGCCCGAAACGGAATGAGTTCACCACCCGGGGCGAGAAGACATGGGTGTCGGTGATCGCGGTATGCGTATGGGAGCGAAACCGCGTCCAGACGAACTGCGGAAAACTTCCCGAGAGAACGTAGGGAGTGCGCCGGCGGATCCAGCGGCCGAACAGGGAGTTCTTCTGCGAGAAGTTGTGGTCGAAACGGAACATGGGATAGCGCGCCTCGTAGAGGTCGCTCGGAAAGGGGTGCACGTATCCGTAGTTGTTCACCAGGTCATCCGGGCCGCCGAGGTTGGCCTTAGGGAGGAATTCATCCTGGATCTTGAGCGACGTGGCGTTCATGCGCGCCGCGGGAACGTTCTTGTTCGGAAAAGGCTGCCCGGTCAGCGGGTCTCTGACAGCCTGCGGAAACTGCGAAAGGTCTCCCCCGCGCATCTTCAGGCTTGGGACGTTGCGCCGGTAGAAGTATCCGGCCGGAATCTTCATGTAGAAATACGACACGTAGAAGAAGGTCTTGTTCTTGATGACCGGCCCGGATACGGAAATCTGGCCCCGGTGTTCCTTCTCCGGCGTCTTCCTCGGATCGAAGAAAGTGCGGGCGTTCAACGCCGAGTTGAAGTGCATGTAGTAGACGTCGCCGTGGATCTCGTTGTCGCCCCGCTTCGAGATCATGTTGTAGTTGGCGACCCGCGCCTGGTCGGCCGTGTTGTTGACGCCGGTGACCGTGATCTCGCTGAAGTCCATCCGGTTGACGAGGTTCACGGTGCCGTCGCTGGTCACACCGTCCATTCCCAGCGCCACCTGGGCGGGCGGCTGGCCGTTGATGTTCAGGCTCCAGCCGCTGGCCTGGCTCTCGACGCCCGGCAGGCTCACCAGCAGCGAGTGCGGGTAATGGTTGCGGACCAGCGGGCTTTCGTCATAGAGCCGGCGCTGGAACCCGGTGGTGATCTGCGCGCTGTCGGTGGTGATGGGCGTCACGCCCGCCTCCACCGTGATGCGCTCGGCGAGCTGGCCGACTTCAAGACGGACGTCGATGCGCCGGATCTGGGAGCCTTCCACCACCGTGTTGTCCGCCACGAAGGTCTTGAATCCCGCCGCCTCGACGGTGACGCGGTAAACGCCGGTGACCAGATCGGGAACCTCATAGTTCCCGGCGGCATCGGATGTCACCGCCCGAACGGTGACGTTCGTTTTGACGTCGGTCACGGTGACCCGCGCCCCAACCACCGCCGCGCTGGTGGCGTCGGTCACCGTCCCGCGAATGGTGGACAGCAGCAACTGGCCGTACAGCGGCAAGCCCCACAGCACCGCCAGGACCAATCCCGGCATGAGCAACGCGCGAGCAGTTGCTCCGCCATCTCTCTTCCGTGTCTTCTTCATAGGTACCTCCCCACGTAACTCTTGACCTGCGGCACTTCGGCTACCCTGGCGTACTCCAGGCAGAGGAAGATGTCGCGGTGCGTGGCTTCCAGCAAGCCAACGAACGTCGCGTAGTCGAGCCGGCCCTTGCCGGCGGCGACCCACTCGACGCTGCCCTCCGCGTTCAGCCGCACGTCCTTGGCGTGCGCCCCCACCACGTGCGCGCCGAAGGTCGCGTACATCCGCATCAGCAGCTCCTGCATGCGGTGGATCAGCGTCTCGTCGAAGAAATTGGCCGCGTCCCAGAGGATCTTCAGGTGCGGGGAGGCGACCTCGTCGAGCATCCGGCCCACCGCCTCGACGCTGCCCACGAAGGTCGCCACCGACGGCTCCATCGCCAGGATCGAGCCGGACGACTCGGCCGTCTTCGCGAGATCGCGCACCGTGCCGATGAACTGCTTCCAGCCTGCGACCGGATCGGCTGGCTGCGGCCGCCGCCGCGCGGTGGGGTTGAACGTGCCGGCCTCGGTGACCACGATGTTGGTTCCGAACTCGCGGGCGTGCTCCAGCACCGCCGCCAGGCCGCGCACGTTGCGCTCCCGCACGGCCGCATCCGGGTGGCACAGGTTGGTGTAGCCGTCCACCGCCAGGATGCGCAGCCCGGCCCCTCCGAACACGTCGCGCGCGCGCCGCGCGTAGCTCCAGTCCGGCGCCGCCGGGTCCAGCCGCGCGTCGGCGAATTCGAGCGAGACCTGCACGTCCTCGAAGCCCGCGTCCCGGATCAGCCGGGCCGCCTCCGCCATCGGAAGCTCGCGATAACTGCGGGTCGAGATTCCCAGGCGCAGCATACTGTGTAGCATAGAATGTCCAGCCTGCCGCTGACAACCGGCGGCTACGCGCCGTCGGCGGGCCGGGATGGGTCTATCATGGGAGTGAAGGGGTTGTCATGACCGATGAACCCACCGTCTTGACGCTGCCAGCCGAGCTTCTGGCAGCCGTGGACAGATTGGTCGGAGCGGGCAGGGCCCGCAGCAGGGATGAGCTGATCGAGCGGGCGCTTCGTCGCGAACTAGCCGACGCGGGGCGATCCGCCGTGGATGCCGAATTCGGCCATATGGCGAACGACACCGAATACCAACGAGAAGCCCGCCAGATCCTCGCCGAGTTCGACCAGTCCGACTGGGAAACGCTTAACCAGGACCCACACCCGGACACCGGGCGTTGACGGAGTAGTGATCGTCAGCCGTGACGCGATCAACGCCTCCAGCCCGATCGTGAATGCCGTACCGTGCACGACCTACCGCGAAGGGCGCCGCGTTTACCCAAGCCAAGTTCTTGTCAGGGCGCCGGAAGGTGGCCTTGACGCCGACTCGGTAATCTTGGCAGAGCAGGTACGGGTCCTGGATAAGCGGCGTCTGATGCGCCGGCGTGGCGAACTTGCCGCGACAACGTTGGCGCGGCTGAGTCAAGCTCTTCGGATCGCGCTCGATCTCGACTGAACGAGCGAGGATTCTCGGCCCCGCCGCCGCGCTAACAATGTCCCCCGCGCAGTGTGCTATCATTCCGTGACGCGGGCCTCCTGGCCTGCGCGGGAGAACCTTAGAATGCAACAATTGGCAATCAACGGCGGCCCGAAGGCCGTCGCCAACAAGCTCATCGGCTGGCCTCGCTTCGACGAGAAGGCCATCGAGGCGGTCGTCGAGGTCTTGCGGTCCGGCCGCGTCAACTACTGGACCGGTCCCAAGGGCATGGAGTTCGAGCGCCGCTACGCCGCCTGGCAGGGCAGCAAATACGCCATCAGCGTGGCCACCGGAACGGCGGCCCTCCACGTGGCGCTGAGCGCGCTCGGCGTCGGGCCGGGCGACGAAGTCATCGTGCCCAGCTACACCTTCATCGCCACCAGCTTCTCGGTGGTTCAGGCCGGCGCCATCCCCAGGTTCGCCGACGTCAACCTGGAGGACCACTGCATCAGCGTCGCCTCGGCCGAGCGACTGGTCAACGCGCGCACCCGCGCCATCATCCCCGTCCACCTCTACGGCAACGTCTGCGACATGGACAAGATCCTGGCGTTCGCCCGCAAGCACAACCTCTTCGTCATTGAGGACAACGCCGAGGCCTTCGGCGGTGTTTACAGGGGCAAGAAGACCGGCACGCTCGGCGACATCGCCGCCTGCTCCTTCTGCCAGAACAAGACTTTCACCACCGGCGGCGAGGGCGGCATGGTCACCACCGACGACGAGGAGGTGGCTTGGCGCGCCCGCAGCTTCCGCGACCACGGCTACGACGTGAAGGAGCGCCTCAACCTGCTCGAGCTGGAGCAGAAGCTGCCCTACATCCACAACATGGTCGGCTGGAACTACCGCATGACCGAGATGCAGTCGGCCATAGGCCTGGCCGAACTGGACCGCATGGACACCTGGAACATGCCCGCCCGCCGGCGAAACGCCCGCATCCTCGTGGATGCGCTCAAGGACCGGCCCGAGGTGAAGTACTGCCCCATAGACACGCCGGAGCGGCAGAACGGCTGGTACGCGATGGCTTTTTCGCTTGACATCGAGAACATGAACTGCACCATCAAGCAGTTCGTCGATGCGGCCGGGGCCGAGGGCGTGCCCTGCTGGAAGGTCTTCTGGCCGCAGTGTCACACCGAGCGCGCCTTCCAGGAGCACAACGCCTTCGGGAGGTCGAAGTTCCCCTTCCGCTCTGCCGAGTACGCCAGCCCGGCGAGCGTCGATTACTCCGGGGTCGAAGTACCCAACGCGCTCTGGCACGAAACCCACACCTTCACCTGCTTCGCGTACCCGACCTTCACCGGGGAAGACATGCACCAGATCGCCGCCGGGCTCGTAAAGGTGATTGAGGCTTATGCCAGGAAGAGTTAGCTGGGGAGTGATCGGCTCGGGCGGGATCGCGCTGCGGCGCACCATCCCCGAAGGCATCGTGCCCGCCTCGAACGCCGTGCTGCGCGCGGTCCATGACATTAACCCAACGGCTAACGCGGACGCCGCCCGCCGGTTCGGCGCCCAGGCAGTCGCGAGCATCGATGAGCTGCTCGCCTCCGGCATCGACGCCGTCTACATCGCCACGCCGGCCGCCGCGCACCGCGAGCAGGTGCTCGCCTGCGTCCGGGCCGGCAAGCACGTGCTCTGCGAGAAGCCGCTGGGGATGAACGTCGCCGAAGCGGAGGAGATGCTGGCGGCCTGCCGCTCCGCCGGCGTCGAGATCGGCACCGCGTTCATGATGCGCTTCCTCGCCCAGCACCAGGCGGCGCTGAAGCTCATCGAGGACGGCCGGCTCGGCAAGCCGGTCTACGCGCGGGCGCAGCTCTCCTGCTGGTACCCGCCGATCGAGGGCGCCTGGCGCCAGGACCCGGCCCGCGGCGGCGGCGGCTCGCTCATCGACATGGGCGGACATTGCATCGATCTGCTGGAGATGTTCTTCGGCCCCGTCGCCAAGGTGAGCTGCTTCATCAACAACACCGTGCACGGCTACCGCTCCGAGGACAGCGCGGTGGCCATGCTCTCGTTCGCCAACGGCGCCATTGGCACGGTGGACACTTTCTTCTGCATCCCCGACGAGGCCAGCGACAACGTGCTGGAGCTGTATGGCTCGCTCGGCTGCATCCTGGCCAAAGGCACCATCGGCCAGGGCAGCCAGGGCACGATGGCGGCGCGGTTAAAGCAGGCCGAGGGCGCTTACGACGCCCAACAGCAGCGCGATGCGGCCGGCGGCGTCGAGATCGCGCCCGAGCCGGTGAACACCTACCTTGCCGAGATCGAGGACTTCAGCCAGGCGCTGCGGGAAGGCCGCTCGACGCGCGCCAGCGCCGAGGCTGGCTTGCGCAGCCAGCAGGTGCTGGCCGCCTGCTACGAATCGGCGCGGACGGGCCGCGCCATTCCCGTCCCCTGACCCGGCGGCACGGGCTGGGGTCGCTGTGAGGCAAACACTATGAACATTGACCTGCAAAGCACGCTGAAAGGATCGCTGCTGGAGAACTTCTTCCCGGCCGGTTGGGACCTGGCCCGGATCGACGCCTGCTGCGCGCATCCGCCGGAGTCGGTGCTCGATCGGCAGCCTTGGTGGCACGCGGGTTTCCAGCCGGCGCCGTGCGCGACGCTGGCCGACTTCGACACCGTGCTCGGCCACGAGATCGCCCTCCAGATCCGGCGCACGCGCGAGGCCGGGCGCAAGCTGGCGCTCATCCTGCCGGTCGGCCCGATGGGCATGTACCGCTGGGCGGTCTACTTCCTCAAGGAGTGGGGCGTCGGCTGCGACCACGTCTACGGTTTCAACATGGACGAGTGGAGCGATGCCGAGGGCAACACGCTGCCGGCGGATAACCCCGGCGCCTTCACCTTTGCCATGGAGGACGCCTTCTACGGGCCGCTGGGCGCGGCGACGGTGCCGGCGGCGCAGCGGCACTTCGCCACCCGCGACGTGCTGCCCACTTACGCCGAGCGCATCGCGGCGCTGCGGCGCGAGGGCGCCGAGCTCCAGGTGATCTTCGGCATCGGCCGCGTCTGCCACATCGCCTTCTGGGAGCCGCACTTCGCCGCCGAGTTCGCGACTGACGAGGAGTGGCGCCGCCAGACGCACCGCCTGGGGGCGATGCTGCACCCGCTGACCGTCGAGCAGAACGCCATCACCAGCTTCAAGAGCCGCACCACGCTGGTGCCGACCCGCGCCAACACCATCGGCCCCGGTCTGTTCCTCGGCGCCGACCGCATCATCGGCGGCGCCGACGGCGCGCTGGGCCGCGGCATGATGTGGCAGGGCGCGAGCCTCTGGATGACGCTGCGCTACGGCCCCGACCGCTGGGTGCCATCGAGCTGGATGCCCACCCTGCCCGGCCGCCTCTTCTTCCTCAAGGAACTCGCCGGCCCGCTGGTGGCCGAGTGCAACTGAGGGGACGCCGCCGCCCAATCAGCCTGCCCGCTTTGCCACCGCCCGGCGCAGCAGGTTCTGGGTGATGCGCTGGACGCGCGGGTCGGGGCCGTGCGGGCGGACCCAGTGCGACCACGGAAGCACGTGGCCGGGCGGCGAGGCCAGGCCCTGCGCCCACCAGATGGTCGAGGCGTTGAAGACGAAGTTTCCCTTCGGCCCGGGATATATCGTGGCCGTCCAGTGAGAGGGCCGCACGCCGCCGCTCAGGGCATCGCCCTCGGCCACCACCTCCAGGCCGGGGATGTTGGCAGGCCCGCCGTGGAACTCCCAGCCAACCAGGCCGGGAATAGAGTCGCCCTTCTGCATGCCCGTGCCGGCGAAAATCCAGTGCTCCGGCTTAACCACGATCCAGTCGCCGCCCCCGTTGAAAGGGTACGGACTGGCCGCGCCCATCAAGAGCGCCTCGTCGGGCGCGGTCACCGGGAAGGGAATCTTGAAGAACTCCTCCTCCGCCTTGGAGACGCCGCCATAAACCCCCTCGCGGCGGATGACGCGGTTGGCCCGGCCGTCGCTCGCGGGCAGAAACGGCGAGATGCCGAAGACCGAGTTGCCCGAGAGGTATAACTCGGTTACTCCGGCTTTGACCGCCGCCAGGGCGTTGTCGTATTGCCGCCGGTCCCAGTACTCATCGTGTCCCACGCTGATGAAGACCTTGGCCCGCAGCGCCTCCTCCGGCCGCACCATGTCCAGGTTGCCGCCGTAAGTGACATCGTAACCGTGCATTTCCAGCCAGTAACACAGGGGATACTCCCACCACAGAAATTCTCCCGAGCCCAGTGACTGGGGATTCTCGGAGATCTGCGGATACAGGCCGTAGGGACGGTCGAAGCTGACGGCGACGCCCGGCGCCCACGGATGACGCGGGTCGGTGTAGAGGGAGTAAGTGTCGGGCCACTTATTGTAAGCCTGCCAGGTGTTATCGCTGCACTGAAACAGTACGTCCGCCGGGCGCCGGTCCCTGACGATGAAGATGATGTAACTCTGCCAGCCGTGGACGGTAGCGCTCTCCGGGATGCGGCTAAGCCGGCCGAGATAGACGCCGCTGGGCCAGTCGGCCGGTATGGCGAGCTCGGCGCTGGGTTCCCAGCGGCACTCGCGCAGCCGTTCGGGGCCGACCGCGGGGTCGGGCTGCGGCTTCGCTTCGAGCGGCCCGAGCGTCTGCATGAGCCGCGCGCCGCGGCCGCCGTAGTAACCCATGCGGAATATCTCGATGCGGAACCGGCCGGGCGGGTTGGCGCTGGCCATGATGCGAAGCTTCTCGCCGGCCTCGATGCTCTGGTGGGAGCAGTAGCCCTCGATCCAGGGCGAGCGGGCGCCGCCGCGCTTGTCGAGCCGGACCTTGGTGAGTTGCCAGTCAGGGGCGCCGGGCTTGCGGTTCTCGCGGCGGATGAGGCCGGGGTCGCGGCGCCCAGCCAGCGGGGCCGCCGCGGCTGCCGCGAGGAACTGCCTGCGGGTGGGATTGGAGGTAGTCATTTCGGTTGGAGCTCCTTGAGCAGGCGAAGGGCCGCGTCCACCAGCATCTCGCCAGAGCCGGCGGCGCCGCGCGCGCTCACTACTTCGTAAGCGCCCTCGGGATAGGCCTTGCGGTTCGGCACGTAGCCGACCGAGCCGTTGGACAGCGAGGCGACGACGGTGTATGGGAACGGCGAGGCCTGCTTGATCGCCTGTCCCAGTTCGACGAAGATCTCGCCGGCCAGGCCGACCCAGGCGAGTTGGTTGCCCAGCGCGATCGCCTGGACCTCGGCCTCGATCGGCTGGCCCTCGCGCCGGGCGACATCCTGCACCTTGAACGCCCAGACCAGGTCCATGAATGGGGCGGCGTTCGGCTCGCCGAACTTAGAGGCGAGGGCGCGCGCCTTCTCCATGTCGCCCGGCTGAAAAGCGGCCAGCGGCAGCTTGACGATTTCGCTGCGGGCCGCGGGCGCGGCGGTGGCGAGCGGTTCCAGGCGCGTGTACGTCTTGAGCACCTCGCCGGCCAGCACCGTGCCGATGCGGGCGGCCTCCTCGTGGCCCTTCTGCCGGTCGCGGGTCTTGACGTTGAGGTGGTTCACGTTGCCTGACGTGCCCATGGTGAACACCGTCAGCATCTCGGGGCTCTTCAGCTTGCCGAGCAGTGTCGCGAGCGTGTACGGGTAATCGGCCGAGAACTGCTCGCCGCCGACGGTGTCCAGGTGCATGGCGTAGTTGACGTAGGTGGCCAGCGGCTTTCCCTCCGGTGTGTCGATGTAAACCACCGGCACGGCGGGATCGATGGGGCCGGCAGGCTTGACGATGTTGGGGTTGAGCTTGCCGGGATTCCAGCCCACGCTGCCGTCCTTCATGAAGTAGCGGCGGTTGAAGGCCAGCGACTCCTCGCGGCCGACGGCAGCCGAGATGCGGGCCGGCGCCAGAGCGGCATCGGCCCGCCGGACGCTGTCGGCGATCTTGAGCGGCAGGTCGGCCACGTACTGCTGCGCGATGCCGAGGGTGGCCGCCACCTTATCGTCGCGCGAGGTGCGGCCGGGAAATGAGGGTCCAGTGTGGGTGTGGGTGGCGCTGATCATGACGCGACCGGCGGCGATGCCGGTCGAGGTCTCGATGATGCGGCGCGCCTCCTCGACGACGCTGCGGGGAACGCTGGCCAGGTCGCAGGCCACCAGGGCGGCCTTGGCGCCGTCCTGCTCAAAGACCAGCGCCTTGGCGTGGAGGTCGTCGTGGACGCCGGCGGCGGCGCGGTTGTAATAGTAGCCGGCCATGGGCATGCCTTGCGGCGGGGTGATCTTCACCGCCGCCGCGCCCACGCGCAGCTCGCCGGCCGCCAGGGGGGCGGCGACCAAAAGGACCGCAGCGAAGCGGGCGAAGGTGCTTGCCATGATCGATCATTATGGCACGCGGGCCGCGGGTGGCTGCGGCGAGCGTTCGGACCGGGGTTCGCCGCGCTTGATCTGGGCGCGGCGGCGGCCCTTGGCGAGGTTGGCGGCCGCCTTCTCCCTGGCCTTCTCGCTGATCTCGATCTTGTTGACGACCTGGCGGGCGCCGGACGCCCTGGCGAGGCGGGTGGCGGTGCCCTTGTGCTGGATGACGTCGGTGCGGCCTTCCAGCGTGGCCACGCCGCCCTGGACGCGGACGGTAAAGTTGTTGACGGCGATCTTGGAGCGGGCGAAGCGGTCGCGGATGGCGCGCTCCAGTTCGGCGTCGGTTGAAGAAGGCTTGGGCGTCTGCGCCGCCAGGATGGCGGCGGCGATAGCGGCGGCAACCGCCAGGCAGCGGGTCTTCGGCATCGCGCTCCTCTATAAGAAGTGGGACGGCGCGGTATAATTTCGCACATGATTTCACGGGTTTTGGGCGCCAACGACAGGATCGGCCTGGGTGTGATCGGCTGCGGCGAGCGCGGGCGTCACGACATGGACCAGTTCCAGAAGAACGCGGACGTGGAGGTGGTCGCCGTCTGCGACGTTTACGGCGAGATGATCGACCGCGCGCAGCAGAAGGCGCCCAACGCCCGCAGCTTCACCGACCACCGCAAGCTGCTGGAGGTGAAGGAGGTCGCCGCCGTCCTGATCGCCACCCCGGACCACTGGCACGCGCAGACGGCGATCGACGCGCTGAACGCGGGCAAGGACGTCTACGTCGAGAAGCCGCTGACGCTGAAGATCGCCGAGGGGCCGGAGATCGTCAAGGCGGCGCGGGTCAACGAGCGGATATGCCAGGTCGGGATGCAGCAGCGCTCGGGGAAACACTACCTCCAGGCCAAGCGGGAATACATCGACACCGGCCGGCTGGGGAAGGTGACGCTGGCGCGCACCTGGTGGCACGGCAACACTTATCACCTGCGGCGGGCGCCGGAGAGCCTGCGGGAGAAGCCATCGAACCTGGAATGGGCGCGGTTCCTCGGACCGCTGAAGTGGCGGGACTGGGACCCGCAGCAATACTGGAACTGGCGGGCCTACCTGGATTTCGGCGGCGGGCAGGTGACCGACCTGTTCACCCACTGGGTGGACGTGGTGCACATGTTCCTGGGCCAGGACATCCCCGTCTCGGCGGTGGCGGCGGGCGGTGTGTACGCGTACAAGGACGGGCGCACGGCCCCGGACACGATCAACGTGCTGCTGGAGTACGCCGGCGACCTGACGGTGACGTTCGAGGCCACGCTGGCGCCGGGCATCCGCGGCGAGGCGGTGGAGTTGTGCGGCGCCAAGGGCCGGCTCTGGATCGACCGCCGCCGGTTCGAGTACCAGGAGGCCGTGAAGGGCGCGCAGCCGGTGGTGGTGCAGGCTGAGACGGGGGACATGACGCTGGACCACGTCAACAACTTCCTGGAGTGCGTGCGGACGCGGAAGCTGCCCGCGGGCGACGTGCTGATCGGGCACCGCTCGGCGCAGGCATCGCACCTGGGCAACATCGCCTATGTCGAGAAGCGGCGGCTGGCGTTCGATGCGGTGCGGGAAGAGATACTGCCGTTGTAGGGCGGGCGTTCCCGCCTGTCACTGGAGTTTCTACATTTCGTGGGGCGAACCTCCAGGTTTGCGAGCCGGTTTTCGAACCGGCTTGTGGCAGGGCCAGAGAA
>ERZ1292640.3741-Hain-H43-02um-R1-3741-length-11778-cov-5_pt1 | contig 11778 bp, 7 predicted proteins | sample MGYA00564404_ERZ1292640 | MGnify/ENA primary metagenome ERZ1292640 (study PRJEB36523, sample SAMEA6512636) | groundwater metagenome | collected 2019-01-08 | study: AquaDiva: Metagenomics assemblies of 32 groundwater samples | reverse complement strand
GTTCGAGCGGATCAAGAGGGTGCTGGCGCAGTAATGACCACGGAATGACCACGGAATGGCCACGGAAGGACCACGGAAGGACCACGGAAGGACCGCGGAAGGGCCACGGAACGGACACGGAAGGGCAGAACGGCAAGGATTCGACCGAACGGCAGGAAGCCAGTTGAACGGCAAGCACCCAGCCGAACGGCGACCATCCAGCCGAACGGCGAGTATCCAACCGAACGGTGAGGATCGTTCGAACGACAAGGATCACTTCGTCATGTCTCGCATCAAGACGATCATCATGGGCGCGGCGGGGCGCGACTTCCACAACTTCAACGTCGTGTATCGGGATGATGAGCGCTACGAGGTCGTGGCGTTCACGGCGACGCAGATTCCGAACATCGCCGGGCGGCGCTATCCGCCCGCGCTCGCCGGCCGCCTGTATCCCCAGGGCATCCCGATTCATCCCGAAGAGGAGCTGGAGTCGCTCATCAGGAAGCACCGTGTCCGCCAGGTGGTCTTCTCGTACAGCGACGTGCCGTACGCGTACGTGATGAGCCGATCCGCGCTCGCCAACGCCGCCGGCGCCGACTTCACCGTGCTCGGCGCCGACACGACGATGATCGCAAGCCGGCGGCCGGTCATCGCGATCTGCGCGGTGCGCACCGGTTGCGGGAAGAGCCAGACCACGCGGCGCGTCGCCAAGATCCTGGGGCAGGCGGGGCTGCGCGTCGTGGCCATCCGGCATCCGATGCCGTACGGCGATCTCGAGAAGCAGCGGGTGCAGCGCTTCGGCGCGCTCGCCGACCTCGCCCGGCACCATTGCACCATCGAGGAGATCGAGGAGTACGAGCCGCACATCGAGCGCGGCGCGGTGGTCTACGCGGGCGTCGATTATGCGGCGATTCTCGAGGCGGCCGAGCGCGAGGCCGACGTCATCCTCTGGGACGGCGGGAACAACGACCTGCCCTTCTACCGCCCCGACCTGCACATCGTCGTGGCCGATCCCCTGCGCGTGGGCCATGAGCTCGCCTACTATCCTGGCGAGGCCAACCTGCGGATGGCGCACGTCGTCATCATCAACAAGGTGGACACGGCCGACGCGGCGTCGGTCGATCGGCTGCGCGAGAACATCCGCTCGGTCAACCCGGCCGCGACGGTCATCGCGGCGGCGTCGCCGCTCTTCGCGGACCATCCGGATCGCATCACCGGGAAACGCGCGCTCGTCGTCGAGGACGGGCCGACCCTGACGCACGGCGAGATGACGCTCGGCGCCGGCACCGTGCTGGCCCGAAAGCTGGGCGCGCGCGCGCTGGTCGATCCGCGACCGTACGCCGTCGGGACGATCGCCGAGACGTTCCGGAAGTACCCCGGCATCGGCGCGCTGCTGCCCGCGATGGGCTACGGCGACGAGCAGGTGCGCGATCTCGAGGCGACGATCGAGCAGGTGCCGTGCGACGTGGTCGTGATCGGCACGCCGATCGATTTGAACCGGATCGTGCGCATCACCAAGCCGACTGTGCGCGTGCGGTACGAGCTGCAGGAGATCGGTCAGCCCACGCTCGACACGGTGCTGCAAGGCTTGCTGCGCGACCTGACGCGGCGGCTCGAGGCCGGCGCGGTCGTGGCGTGAGACCATGACGCAGCACCGCTTCGACCTTCCCGCCGTGCCGCGCGGCCGCGAGGTCTTCTGCAACCGCACGCTGAACCTGCGCGCCATCAAAGCCATCGGCTACGACATGGACTACACGCTCATCCACTACAACGTGGACGCGTGGGAGCGGCGCGCGTACGCCTACCTCAAGCAGAAGCTGCGGGAAGCCGGCTGGCCGGTCGCCGACCTGGAGTTCCAGCCTGGCTTCGCCATTCGAGGGCTGGTGATCGACACCGAGCTCGGCAACCTCGTGAAGCCCGATCGGTTCGGCTACGTCCGGCAGGCGTCTCACGGCACGCGGCGGATCGGCTTCGACGAGCAACGGCGCACGTACTCACGGCAGCTCGTCTACCTGTCCGACCCGCGGTGGGTCTTTCTCAACACGTTTTTCTCGCTGTCGGAAGCGTGCATGTACGCGCAGCTCGTCGATCGGCTCGACACCCAGCGGTTCGGCGGCGTCGCCGACTACGCCAATCTCTGGTCTCGCACCCATCAATCGCTGGACGAAGCGCACGCCGAGGGACAACTGAAGGCGGAGATCGTGGCGGCGCCGGATCCCTACCTGGACGTGGACCCGGATACCGCGCAGGCGCTGCTCGATCAGAAGGCAGCCGGCAAGCGCCTGCTGCTCATCACGAACTCGGAGTGGTCGTACACGCGCGCGTTGATGCAGCATGCCTTCGACCGGAGGCTGCCGGGCGGGATGACCTGGCGCGATCTCTTCGACCTGGTCGTCGTCTCGGCGCGCAAGCCGGACTTTTTCTCGAGCGAAGCGCCGGCCTTCGAGGTGCTCGACGAGACGGGCGCGCTCGGGCCCGTGCAGGGCCGGGTGCAGCTTCGCGGCGTCTACGTCAACGGCCACGCCGGGCTGGTCGAGTCGTGCCTCGGCGTGTCCGGCTCGGAGATCCTCTACGTCGGCGATCACCTCTACACCGACGTGCGGATCACGAAAGACATCCTGCGGTGGCGGACCGCCCTGCTCGTCCGCGAGCTCGAAGAGGAGCTGGCGCAGTCGGCGGCGACCAGCGTCGATCAGGCCCGGCTGGACCAGCTCATGGTCGACAAGGCGGCGCGCGAGTTCGAGCAGGCCCAGTTGCGTCTCGCGTTGCAGCGCAGGCTCCAGGGATACGGTCCGCGGCCCGACGCGACGGCTGAAGAACTGGAGTCACATCTGGCCGCGCTCCGACAGCGGATGGAGCGGCTCGATCGCGACATCGCGCCGCTCGTCGTCTCGGTGAACCGGGTGTTCAATCCTCTGTGGGGCCCGCTCATGCGCACCGGCGGCGAGAAGAGCCACCTGGGGTGGCAGGTGGAGCGCTTCGCCGACATCTACACCTCGCGCGTGTCGAATTTCCTGTACCAGACGCCCTTCGCCTACCTGCGCGCGCCCCGCGGCACGCTGCCCCACGACTTGGCGGAATAGCACTGCCTGGATCGTCGGCAGAGGCGGGGCTTCAGAGGCTGTGAAGATCGCCGTAGCGCCGGACTTTAGTCCGGCCTTTCGGGCGCATCTGAAGATGCGCGCTACGTACGATGCGATTTCTTCACAGGCTCTTCAGCCCCCCGACGGCGGACCTGGAAGGTCCGCCTCTACCAGACACGAGCCGCACCGGTTGCGAAACCGCGTCGGTGTCTCGCGCGGCCGTTGAGCCTGTCACGCCAAACGGTTCATAATCGAGGGGTCTCTCATTCCCAGTGATGGCGCCGGCGGCCCCGCGGCCGTCGGCTTGTTCCGGACGGGTGACAGTCGTCCGTTTCTCGACGAGGTCCGACCATGATCCACATCGAAGACCGAGGCTATGCGCATCCCGACGTGCTCGTCGCGACCGACTGGGTCGCCGCGCACCTGAACGATCCGTCGATTCGACTCATCGAATCGAACGAAGACACGCTGCTCTACGCGGCCGGCCACATCCCGGGCGCCGTGCACGTCGACTGGACGTCCGATCTCAACGACCAGATCCGCCGCGACTACATCACGCGCGACGGGTTCGAGGCGCTGATGTCCCGCATCGGCGCCTCTCGCAACACGACGATCGTCTTCTACGGCGACAAGAACAACTGGTGGGCGTGCTACGCGTTCTGGGTGTTCCAGCTCTTCGGCCACACGAAGGCGAAGGTGATGGACGGCGGGCGCGTGAAGTGGCAGAAGGAAGAACGGCCCCTGACGCGCGAGGTGCCGGGCTACCCGGCGACGTCGGACCAGGCGCCCGCACGCCACGACACGCCGCACCGCGCGTTCCGCGAAGAGGTGCTGGCGCACGTGCAGGCCAGGGGCCAGCTCGTCGACGTGCGCAGCCCGGAGGAGTACACTGGCCAGCGCCTCCACATGCCCGACTACCCCAACGAAGGCGCGCTGCGCGGCGGGCACATTCCCGGGGCGAAGAGCATCCCGTGGGCGCGCGCCATCAACCCGGACGACGGCACGTTCAAGCCGGCGGCGGAGCTGCGGAAGCTCTACATCGAGGACAATCAGCTCGATCCGCAGCAAGAGACGATCGCGTACTGCCGCATCGGCGAGCGCAGCAGCCACACGTGGTTCGCCCTCACGTACCTGCTGGGGTTCGCGCGCGTCCGCAACTACGATGGGAGCTGGACGGAGTGGGGCAATCTGGTCAACGTCCCGATCGAGAAGCCGTAGCGGCACAGGTCGTAGCTGGCGAGATACCGATGAGAGCACTTCCAAAGAAGCTGGCGGACCTGCTCGACGCGCTCGCGCTCTTCCCGGACCCGGCCGAGCGCGCGAACCTGCTCCTGAGCTACGCGGACCAGTTCAGGGAGGTCCCGCCGTCGGTCGCGACGCGGCCGTTCCCGAAGAGTCACCAGGTGCCGCAGTGCGAGTCGGACGCGTACGTGTGGGCGAACCTGCTGCCCGACGGCACGCTCAAGCTGTACTTCGCGGTCGAGAGCCCGGCGGGCGTCTCAGCGAAGGCGCTCGCCGCGATTCTCGACAAGACGCTCTCCGGGCTGAAACCCGACGACATCGCGTCGGTCCCGCCCGATATCGTCGAGCAGATCTTCCGGCAGCACATCTCAATGGGAAAAGGCCTCGGCCTGATGTCGATGGTGCAGGCCGTCCGCGCGCTCGCGAAGCAGGCGCGGACGAAGCCCGCGAACTGACGCGGATCACGATTAGACGACGAGAGTCACGAAAGAGCCGTCTCCTGGTCAACCCGCCTCATTCTCCTTCGTGTCTTCGTGCCTTCGTGGCCCGCACGTGATCAGGGCTGCCGCGTGATCGGCACGGCTTACTCGTGCCGCAGCGCGTCGGTCGGGTTCGTGCGCGCAGCGCGGATCGCGGGTCCGGCCACCGCCAGAAGCCCCGTCAGGACGAGGACGATCGCGATGAGCGCGTAGACGATCGGATCGCGCGGGTTGACGCCGACGAGCAGCGCCGCGAGCAGTCCGGACGTCCACGCGGCCAGCGCGACACCCGCCGCCAGTCCCACGCCGACCTGCACGAGCGCCTGCCGGACGACCGTGCCGAGGACGTCGATCGGCCGGGCGCCCATGGCCAGGCGAATGCCGAACTCACGCGTGCGCTGGGTCACCGAGAACGCCATCAGCCCGTGCAGCCCCACGATCGCGAGCACGAGCGCCGCGCCGCCGAACACGACGAACACCGTTCCGAACGTGCCGTAGAACCACGTCGTCGTGGCGATGGCCTCCTGCATGGTTCTCAGGCCGAAGACCGGCAGGTCCGGGTCGAGCGTGGCGACCGCGCCGCGCACCGCGCCGGCGACCTCCTGCGGTTCGCCGTGCGCCCGCACGGCAAGGCTCATCGCCGGAGAGCTCCACTGCGCCAGCGGCAGGTAGAGCGCCTCCGGGTCGCGATCGCGTACGCCCATCCTCAGGTCCGGTGCGAGTCCGACGATGGCGAGCACGGCCTCACCGCCGGGCCGCCGCACTCGAAGTCGCCGCCCCAGCGCGCGTCCCCCCGGGAAATGGCGATCGGCGAACTTGCGGTTGACGATGCCGACGGGCTGGCTGGAGGAGGAGTCCATCGATCCGAAGTCGCGCCCCTCCAGGAGGGCGACGTCGAAGGTCTCGAAGAACCGGGGCGCGATCGTGACCGTGCGCACCAGTGGATAGTCACGGTCGGAGGCGTACGCCACGCCGTCCACCGCGATCGCGAGCCGTCCCGATCCCAGGCCCGGCGGCGTCGTGCACAGCGTCGCCGATCGCGCCCCGGCCTGCGGCTCCAGCCGCGCGAGCAACTGGGTCCAGAACTGCCGCTGGCGCGTCTCGTCAGGATACGACGCCGGCGGGAGGATGACGCTGCCCACCAGGACGCGGTCCATCGAGAACCCGAAATCGATCGCCTGCACGTTGGTGACGCTTCGGACGAGCAGCCCGGCCGCGACGAGCAGCGTGCCGGAGAGCGCGACCTCGACCATCACGAGCGCGCGGCTGAGGCGGCTGACGCGCCGGCCGGTTCCGCCACGGGTCTCGTCCTTGAGCATGCCGCTCGCGCGCGCGCTCGAGGCCTTGATCGCCGGGTAGAGCCCCGCGACGAGGCTGATGAGCACGATCAGGCCGAGCACGAAGAGCAGCGCCATACGGTCGAGCCGGATGTCGAGCCAGAACGGCGGATTCGTGCCCGCGATCGCGGCGTTGAAGGTGCGAATGCCGCCGTCCGCCAGCAGGACGCCGACGGCGGCGCCCAGCGCCGTCAGCACGAAGACCTCGATCAGCAATTGCGTGATGATCCGCATCCGGCTGGCACCCAGGGTCGTCCGAATGGCGATCTCGCGCGTTCGCCGCGAGGCCGCGGCGAGCAGCAGATTGGCGACGTTCACGCAGGCGATGAGGAGCACGCCGACGCCGCCCGCGAGGAACATGTAGAAGAGCGTGATGACCGACGCGTCGAAGAACTTCTCGACGTACGGACGCACGACGACGCCGACACCCCCGTTGGTCGCCGGATACTCGCGGGCCAGGCGCGCCGCGATCGCCGCGAACTCGCTTCGCGCGCCGGCAAGCGACATCCCGTCCTTCAGCCGGCCGATGACTTCCAGTCCGGCGCCCTGCCCGCGCGGCGCCGCACCCGGGTCGGGACGAAGCGGGAGCCAGACATCCTCGTTGAAGGGGAACCGGAATCGCGCGGGCATCACGCCGACGACGGGCATCGACTCTCCGCCGACGCGCATGACGAGCCCGTCGAGATTCGGCCGCCGATCGAAATGATCGCGCCAGACCTGGTCGCTCACGATCGCGACCGGCGGGGCGCCTGGCCGATCGTCCTCTTCCCGGAAGCCGCGCCCGACGAGCGGCTGCACGCCGAGCAGGTCGAAGATATTCGCCGTCACGTACGCGCCGCCGTAGCGCTCGGGCGGCCCCGTCGTGCCGCTCACGTTGACCGCCGACACCGCAAACGCCGCGAGATCGACGAACACGGTCTGTCCGGCGCGCCAGTCGAGAAAGTCGTGCAGCGGCACCGCCGGGTCGCCCGCCTGCTGTCTGGCGAACGCGCGCTCGAGGTGCATCACGCGATCCGAGCGCTCGACGGGCAGGCCTCGCCACAGCGTCCCGTTGACGACACTGAACATCGTCACCGTCAGGCCGATGCCGAGGCCCAGCGTGAGCGCCGTCGTCAGGGTCAGGCCCGGGCGCTTGGCGAGCGCCCGGATCGCGAAGCGCAGCTCGTCGAAAAGCGTCCGCATGGGAATCCACAACGCCGCGCGCGACTCGCTACCGGGCCGGCTCGAGCGCCGGATCCTCACGCACGACGACCTGCCCCAGGTACGTCCTGCCCCCGACGGTGAGTGTGATCAGGTACGTGCCGGCGCCGGCCGGCGTCCCGATCTGCATCCGGCCTCCGAAGCCCTCTTCCCCGCCGAACTCGCCCGCCGCGAGCTGCTGCCGGCGACGCTCGGCTTCCTTCTTCTGCTCCTCGGTCGGATCGAATCGCAGGGACCAGTAGTAGCGATTGATTCCGGCGTGCGCGTCGATCGCGGCCGTGTGCCTGTCCCTGCCGGCGGGATCGGTGATCTCGATGTTCACCTTGCCCCCGCTCTTCACGTAGAAGTGCACGGCGGCGCGGTTATCGAGATCCGACGGCGAGTTGCCGGGCGGCCGTTGATCGATCGTCAGCGGGTTGCGGCCCATGAAGAGCATGTGGCCGCGCGTCGCGCCGCGGCTCACCCCGCGCCACAGCGTGGCGACGCGGTTCTGGAAGACGTGCGCGTCGGAGGCCAGCACGGGCGTCGTCAGTTGCTGCAGCGGCGTGATGTCGTCGAGGATCCACACGCTTCTGCCGTGCGTCGCCGCGACCAGATCCCCGTCGCGCGGGTGAATGACGAGATCGTGCACGGCGACCGTCGGCAGATCGTTCATCAGCCGCTCCCACCGCGCGCCGCCGTCGATCGAGACGAACGCCGCGAACTCGGTGCCCGCGAACAGCAGATTCGGGTTCTTGTCGTCCTCGGTCATGACGTAGACCGGCTGATCGCCCGGCAGGTTCGCCGAAATCTTCGTCCACGTGCGGCCGTAGTCGGTCGTCTTGAAGATCCACGGACGGAAGTCGTCGCTGCGGTGACCGTCCAGCGTGACGTACGCGGTGCCCTCGGCGAAGCGCGACGGCGTGACGCGGCTCACCCACAGATCCTTCGCGGCTTCGGGGATGTTCGCGCGTACGTTGGTCCACGCCGCGCCGCCGTTCCGCGTGACCTGCACGTGGCCATCGTCGGTGCCTGCCCACACCAGGCCGCGCGCGATCGGCGATTCCGCGATCGTGATGATGGTGCCGTGCGTCTCGGCGCTCGTCACGTCGCGCGTGAGCCCGCCGCTCTCGGGATTGGTCTTCACCGGATCGTTGGTCGAGAGATCCGGGCTGATGATCGTCCACGTCTCGCCGCGATCGACGCTCTTGAACAGGTAGTTGCCGCCGAAGTAGACGGTGCGCGAGTCGTGCGGGGAGAGCGTGAGCGCCGAGCTCCAGTTGAAGCGGAAGTTCTGCGGCAGCCGTGTGTCCGGTCCCTTGAAATCGGGCATCACGTCCTTGAAGTTCACGACCGTGCGCGGCGCCGGCGTGATGCTCTTCCCCTTCTGCCGGAACACCGCGTCGAACCGGTTGATCCTGCCGCCCTGCGACTCGGTGTACACGGTCCGCCAGTCGTTCGGATCGACCGTCGTGTGGAAGCCGTCGCCGCTGTGGAACTTGAACCAGTGATCGTTGAGGATGCCGTTCCAGTCGCGGCTGTTCGACGGCCCGCCCCAGTTGCCGTTGTCCTGCAACCCGCCGTAGACCCAGTACGGATCGCGGTTGTCGAGCGTCACGGCATAGAACTGGCCGATCGCCATGTTATCGAACATGATGAACGATTTGCCGCCGTCGTACGTCACGTACGAACCCTTGTCGTTGCCGATGTAGAAGCGGCTGCGGGTGTTCGGATCGATCCACAGCGCGTGGAAGTCGCCCGCAATGCCGCCCAGCGTCCTGGCGAACGTCTTGCCGCCGTCTTCCGATACGCTGGCGCTGCCCGAGAGCACGTACACGAGCTTGTCGTCGCTCGGGTTGATATAGATGTGGCTGTAGTAGAACGGCCGGTTGTTGTAGCGGCTGAGGTACTTCCAGGTCTTGCCCGCGTCCTCGGACCGGTAGATGCCGGTGCCGAGCTTCGTCAGGTCGTCGTAGTCCGGGTTCGGCTTGTCGCCGGCGCGACGCGCCGGCTGGAACCCGTGCTCGACGATCGCGACGAGGATGTTCGGATTGCGGCGATAGATCGCGATGCCGATCTTGCCCGTGTCGCCCGTCGGGAGGCCGGCCGTCAGCTTCTTCCAGGTGTTTCCACCGTCGATCGACTTGAAGATGCCGCCGTGCGGCCCGCCGCTGTCGAAGCGATACGGCTTGCGCTGGCGCTCCCAGAACCCGGCGTAGAGGATCTCCGGGTTGCGCGAATCCATCTTCAGATCGCTCGCGCCCGTCTTTCCATCCTCCGGCAGGCCGCCGGTGAGCCGCGTCCACGTCTTCCCGCCATCGATCGTCTTGAAGACGCCGCGCTCGCCCGTGTGCGCCCAGAGGTGCCCCTGCGCCGCGACGTAGACGATGTCGGGGTTGGTGGGATGGGTGACGACTTCACTGATGTGGTGCGTGTCACGAAGACCGACGTTCGTGAATGTCTTCCCGCCGTCGGTGGACTTGTAGACGCCGTCGCCCCAGCCGACGCTGTTGCGAACGCACGACTCGCCCGTGCCGACCCAGATGATGCCGGGGTTGGGCTGGAAGATCGCCACGTCGCCGATGTTGGCGCTGCCGTACCGATCGAAGATCGGCTCCCACGTCGTGCCGGCGTTGGTCGACTTCCAGACGCCGCCGGAGGCGGCCGCCACCAGCACCGTCGCCGGATCGGCCTCGACCGCTTCGATGTCGGTCACGCGGCCCGCCATGTTGGCGGGGCCGATGTTGCGCCACGTGAAGTCGGCGTAGAACGTCGCGCCGACGGGCGCCTGGGCCTGTCCAGCGCCGGACGCAAAGAAGGTCGGAAGCAGAATCGCAACGCTCAGCGTGACGAGTCGTGTTGGTTTCGCGAGAGACATGACCGCGACGCTCCTGTGAGTAGTGTCAGGCTTTGGGTTTCTCACTCCGGTGGTATCCGGCTTCAGCCGGACCAGCTTGCCGTCGTAGCGCGCGACTTCAGTCGCGCCAAGCGTCCGGCGCGTCGCAGTTTACCATTTCTCACGTACACTGGAGACACGATGACAGGTCGCCGGCGGCTTCGTTCCGGTAGCGCTGGCCTCGTCCTGCTCCTCACCCTCCCCGTGCCTCTGTCGGCCGAGCAGGGCGGCCCCGACCCGAGGAGCGTCACGCTCGGCCGCGCGGGCTGGCAGGCCATCGAAGGCGGTCGCGCGCAGGATGCGGCCGGGCTTTTTGAGAAGGCGATCGCCATCGACCCGCGATCGGCGACCTACCGGCTCGGCGCGGGCCTGGCCGCGCACCTGCTCGGACAGCCGGCCGTCGCACGCACCGAGCTCGAGCAGGCGCTGCAGCTCGATCCCGCGCTCACGCCGGCCTCGCTCCTGCTCGGCGTTCTGCTCTACCGCGAGAACGATCTGCAGGGCGCGATCCGTGTGTACGAAGAGGCGGCCGCGCGCGCGCCGGACGATCCGCAGTTCGCGGCCCGGCTCGAGCGCTGGCGCAAGGAAGCCGAGCTGCACGACGCGTTTCGGCGGACGATGAGCACCAACTTCACCGTGCTCTTCGAGGGCCCGGCCGAGGAGTCGCTGGCGTCGAAGGCGCTGGAGGTTCTCGAGGCGGCCTACTGGCGCGTCGGCACGGCGCTCTTCACCTATCCGCCCGACGTCCTCACGGTTGTGCTCTACACCCAGGAGCAGTTCCGCGACATCACGCGCTCACCCGGTTGGGCGGCCGGTCTCTTCGACGGCAAGATTCGGGTGCCAGTTCGCGGGGCGCTCGAGCATCCGCAGGAGTTCGAGCGCGTGCTCACGCACGAGTTCACGCACGCGCTCGTGCGCAGCCTCGCGCCGCGCGACGTGCCGACGTGGCTGAACGAAGGGCTTGCGGGCGTGTTCGAGCGCGGCGATCTCGGCTGGGCGGAAGAAACCGTGCGCGACGCGAAGGCGCTCATCCCGCTCGAACGCCTGCACGGCAGCTTCTCGGGGTTCTCGGGCGCGGACGCGAAGCTCGCGTACGCGGAGAGCGCGCTCGCGGCGCGGTATCTGCTGGATCAGGCGGGCGCGCCGCCCGTCGTCGCGCTGCTCAGGGATCTCGGCAGCGGCGCCGCGTTCGCCGAGGCGTTCGGCCAGCGGATTCTGATCCCGTACGCGGAGTTCCAGGCGGCGTGGGCCAGAAGCTTGCGCTGACAGACGTACGGGTCACGAAGGGCACGAAGGACACACGAAGGCCCCGAAGAAGCGCGAAGAAGATGGCGAACCCGTCCTGGTTTCCGACGTAGGGGCCGAGCTTGCCGGCCCTGAGTGGAGCCGAAGGGCTCGGCCCGTTGTTCCGGTGGCCTTCAGGCCTGTGAGCGACAGTCGTAGCGCCGGACTTCAGTCCGGCCGACTTGCCCACTGGGGCATGTCACGCTGCCAGCCGTGAATCACGACCAGGACACGAAGGCACGAAGCCGACACAAGCCACGAAGACGCGGCAGTTCGCGTGGGCGTGGCGAACGACCGGG
>ERZ1292640.2492-Hain-H43-02um-R1-2492-length-14698-cov-11_pt2 | contig 11779 bp, 11 predicted proteins | sample MGYA00564404_ERZ1292640 | MGnify/ENA primary metagenome ERZ1292640 (study PRJEB36523, sample SAMEA6512636) | groundwater metagenome | collected 2019-01-08 | study: AquaDiva: Metagenomics assemblies of 32 groundwater samples | reverse complement strand
CCACGAAGCAAATTCGAGAACGATTGCTATTAATCATGGAATCCTCCTTGAGTTTTGTGCAGGCTGATGGCAAACGTGTCAACCGCGCCTTGGTATTTCACCTTCTGAGCGGCCCACAGTGGGCTCAGCCGAGAAATCGTTTCAGCTCTTTCAGTTAAGCTAGTATCTAGTGGCTTAGCGCTCACCATCAGATACAACTCCTTCCTTCCATGCTCAAGGTGGCTGCTTGAGCCCGATGCTCCTGAGCCTCATGCTATTTCCTCCGGGAGCCGCAGGGGGCAGGGTGTGCAGCTTAGCGGGAGTGTAGGCGGGAACGGGTTGCCCGTCAAGAACGCTCCTGAAGTGCGCCCGAATGCGCTGGAGTGAGCCCGAGTTGGGCACACTTTGGGCGCAACCGGGATTCGACGGGGGACCTCGATCCCAGGCAACTACCTGAAAAAAATGGTGGGCAGGGACGGGATTGAACCGCCGACACCAGGATTTTCAATCCTGTGCTCTAGCCGGCTTTCTTCATCGGACGGCCGCAGCACACCTTCTGCACCGGGGCCGTCTTGCCGCACTTCGCGCACCTGAAGAACGCCACCGCCGGCTCCGCGCTACACGCGCTCCAGGATCGTCGCGATGCCCTGGCCAAAGCCGATGCACATGGTCTGGAGCCCGTAGCGTTTCCCCGTGCGCTCCAGCTCGTGGAGGAGCGTCGTCATGAGCTTGGCTCCCGAGCATCCGAGCGGGTGGCCGAGGGCGATGGCCCCGCCGTTCACGTTGACCCGCGCCATGTCGGGATGGAGCTCCCGCTCCCAGGCCAGCACCACCGAGGCGAAGGCCTCGTTGATCTCGAAGAGGTCGATCTGGTGGAGGGTCATCCCCGCCTTCTTCAGGACGCGCTGGGTGGCGGGGATGGGGCCGGTCAGCATGATGGTCGGGTCCACGCCGGCCAGCGCGGTGGCGACGACCCGGGCGCGCGGCTTGAGGCCGAGCGCCTTGGCCTTGGCCTCGGACATCAGGAGGAGGGCGGCAGCGCCGTCGGAGATCTGGCTGGAGTTGGCCGCCGTGATCACGCCGTCGGTCTTGAACGACGGCGCGAGGGAGGCCATCTTGTCGCGGTTCACCGGGACGCGGACGCCCTCGTCGGTGTCGAACACGCTCCCGTCCGGCAGCGTCACCGGGACGATCTCGCGCTTGAAGCGCCCCTCGGCGATGGCCCGGCCGGCCTTCTCGTGGCTCTGGGCTGAGAACTCATCCAGCTCCTCGCGCTTCAGGCCCCACTTCTCGGCGATCAGCTCGGCCGAGAGCCCCTGGGGGATGATGTTGTAGCGCTCGGAGAGCTTGGGGCTGATGGGCCCGTCCCCCGGCCCCTGGCCGTTGGAGCCCATGGGAACGCGGGTCATGTTCTCGACGCCGCCGGCCATCACGACCTCGTACTGCCCGGCCATGATTCCCATCGCGGCGAAGTTGGCGGCCTGCTGGCCGGAGCCGCACATCCGGTCCAATGTCGTCCCGCAGACATCCAGCGGGAAGCCGGCGATGAGCGCGGCGTTGCGGGCGATGTTGAACCCCTGCTCGCCCACCTGGTCTACGCAGCCGATCACCACGTCCTCAACCTCGTTCGGGTCCACCTTGGTCCGCGCCACGAGCTCGTTCAGCGTCAGCGCCAGCAGGTCATCCGGGCGGACGCCAGACAGTTTCCCGTTCTTCCTGCCCACCGCCGTCCGCACCGCCCCCACGATCACCGCAGTATTCATGGACGCCTCCCTTTCACTGAACGCTGATTCATCTTAGCACGCGGCGGCGGAGAGGTCGAGGCGCTGGTGGTCGCGGGCGGCGATGGTCTTGATCCCGGTGGCGTGGCAGTGGACGAGGGCGCCGGGCCCCGGATCCACGTGGATGCGGGTGCCGCCCGGCACGACCCAGAAGCCGCCGGAGGCGCGGAGCTGCTTGGCGACGGACATCCGCCCGCCGGCGGTGCCGAGGAAGATCAGCTCGTCGGTCAACGAGCGCGCTTGACCTGGTCGGCCAGCTTGCAGAAGCCGCAGAGGGTGCCGGTGGTGACCTGGCCGCAGCGGGCGCACTCGTTGAGTGCGACCTCCACGAGGCGCTCGAAGGCGGGGCGGCCCTTTTCCAGGAAGCCGAAGAGGAAGTTGTGCTTGGCGCCCGGGGAGACGTCCTCCAGCCGGTTCAGGATCTCCTTGTGCATGAGCGAGGTGGCCCCCTTGGCGAACGGGCACTCCTCCACGATGTAGTCGATCCTCCGGAGGAAGGCGTAGGCCGCCGTCTCCCGCTCGGAGAGGCGGTAGAGCGGCTTAACCCGCCTGACCAGTTTCGGGTGGGTCGAGGGCAGCGCCGGCGACTGGCGGGCCAGCGGCTCGGTCTGCCAGTGGAGGATCGAGCCGAAGAGCGTCGCCGCCTCGTCGTCCAGGTTGTGGCCGGTCGCGACGACGGGGAAGCCGCGCTCGAGCGCCGCCTTGTTCATCAGGTAGCGCTTCGAGAGCCCGCAGGCCGAGCAGGTCGGCCGGCGCGTGGCACCCTGGACCTCCGGGATCGCCGCACCGAGGTCCTGCTCGACGGAGACAACCAAGAGCGGGGCGCCGCGCTGGGCGGCGAAGGCCTCGCACTTGGTCCTGGATTCCTTGGAGTAGTCGAAGATCCCCAGGTCCAGGTAGAGGCCGGTCGTGGAGTACCCCTCCTGGAGCAGGACGTCCCAGAGGGCCAGGGAGTCCTTCCCGCCGGAGACCGCCACCAGCACGGACTCCTCCCGGGTGAACATCCGGTGCCGCCGCACCGCCTCGGCGACCTGCCTCCTGAAGAACTCGATGAAGTCGGGGGCGCAGAAGGCGGCGTTGTGGCGACGTAGTTGGAGGACCGCGTTGCTCCCGCACTTCGTGCACTTCATGCGCGCCCTCCGGAGATCACGGGGCGCAGTTCGATCACGTCCTCGTCGCCCACCACCGTATCGGCCGTGATCATCTCGTCGCCACGGATGACGAGCACCGTCTCCGGAAGGATGTCGAGCTCCTTGAGAAGCTCCCTCACTCGACGGCGACCGGCCACCTCCACCTCGCGCCGGGGGTTCCGGAGAATCACCTTCATTATTTGACCCTCATCAGCGGCAGCACGCCCTCCAACTCCCCCTTCATGACCGGGTGCTGGTTGCCGCCGACGGCCCGGGACTTCTGCGTCACCTGCTGCTCCACGTACTCGTAGAGCTCCTGGAGCGTGACGATCCCGTCCCGGTTCAGGTCCCCCGCCCCCTTGAGGCCCTCGACGAGATAGTACGTGAAGATCCCGTGCCCGAGCTCGGGCAGCTCGATGGAGACCTCCGCCGGCCGCGAGGCCGTGATGATCGCCCGCCCCTTGGAGCGCGCCAGCCGCTCCAGGAACTCCTCGTCCACGTGCCCGGCCCGCGTCTTTTTCGACGCGAAGGTCCGGCCGCCTGCCGCCCCGCTGTAGCAGGAATCCAGGAACACCACTACCCGCTCGGCCTCAATCCGGCCGAAGATCGTCGTGAGCTCATCCATGGGGAACGCCGTGGAGTAGAGGTCGTCGGGCTCGGCGTCGCTCGGGACCAGGTACTTGGAGAGCCCGTCCCGCTCGACACCGCGCTGGTCCACCTCCGGCGCGCCGTGTCCCGCGAAGTAGATCAGCACCGTGTCGTCCTTCTTCGCCGACCGCGCGAGGAACGTGCCGAGGGCCCACTTGAGGTTCCGGTACGTCGGCTTCCGCTCCGTCTTGTCAGTCAGGAGAAGCACATGCTCCTTCTTGAAGCCCCCGGGACCGGTGAGCACCTCGTAGATCGCTTCGGCATCCGGCACCGTGTAGCGGAGCTTCGGAATGTCCGGGCTCTCGTACTTCCCCACCCCCACGACGACCGCCCACCGGTCGTGGGTCGGCGCGGGCGGAGGCGGCGGCGGCGGAAGCGCCTCGACCACCTTAGGCCGCTCGTAGATGACGGTGCGGATCTCCTGGCGGACTGTCCCGTCGGGCTCACTCGCGGTCAGGACGATGGCGTTGGCCCCCTCGCGGAACGTCAGCGGCGCCGTCACGACCACGGACTTCTGGGGCTGCCGCTCCGTCTGCTCGTGCACTTCCACCCCGTTGACTGTCACCCGGACCTTCGCCACCCCCTTGCTCGAGGTGATCACGGCGGCGACAACGCTCGCTTCCTCCGTCACGCGCGCCTTGTCCTCGGGGTAGCGGAAGGCCACATTAAGGGGCGCCGGCTTCTCGTAGTGAACGGTGCGGACCTCCTGGTGAATCTTCCCGTCGGTCTCGGTCGCCGTCACGACCAGCGTGTTCTGTCCCTCGCGGAGCTTGATCGGGAGGTTCACCGCCATGGCCGGCTGCGGGCTCCGCTCCTGCAGTCGCGAGACCTCGAGACCGTTGAGCGTGACGACCACACGGCTCACCCCCTTGCCGCCCGACACCAGGCCGGCGAGCCCGACGCTCTCGTGTTCCACCCGCGCCTGATCCCGGGGCGTCGAGAGCGTCAGCTGCAAGGGCGGCAGGGCGGCGACCGCCGGGGGGGCCGCGGGAGGCGGCGGGGGGGCCGCGGGCGCAGCGGGTGGCGCCGGCTTGGCCAGAACCGGAGCCGGCGCTGACGGCGTGGGCGCGGGAGCCACAGGGGCCGGGGCGGGCGCCGGCGGCGCCGGCGGCGGCTTCGCCGCGACGGCGGGGGGCGCAGGCGAAGGAGCCGGGGAGGGCGGAGCGGGAGGCGTCGGCTTGGCCACCACGGGCGGCGGCGTAGTCGGAGCGGGCGCTGGAGTGGGCACCGGGGCCGCCGGAGCCGGCACCGCTGTGACCGGAGGCGCCGGGGTGGGCTTCGCCGCAACCGCAGGAGGCGTCGGCTTTACCGCGACGGCCGGCGGCGGCGCCGGCGCAGCGGGGGCAGGCGTAGGCAGCGCGGGCTTGTCATAGAAGAGCGTCCGAGCCTCCTGAAGGTTGGCGCCGGCGGCATCGACCGCCGTCACCAGGAGGACGTTCTTCCCTTCCCTGAGCTTGATCTTCGGGACCACGCTTTCGAGGGCCACTTCCTTGCCGGCGACCGTCCGCAGGAAGGCTTCGTCCGCGCTGGAAAGCTCCTCGCCATTCAGGGTGACAGTCAGGCGGGTCAGGCTCTTGCCCGACGTAACCTTGCCGACCAGCTCGATCTCCTCGCTCGCGACCCGCGCCTGGTCCTTGGGCGCCCGAAGAGCGACCCGGAGCGGCTCCGCCTCTGGACGCTCCACGGCGACGACCTGGAAGTTCAGCATGCCGACGTCGCCCGAGCCCTTCAACAGCTGCCGGACCTCGGGCACGTACCACATGACGACTTCGTTCCGCCAGCGCTGGGACCCGGCGTGAGGACCCGCCGGCGTCATCACGAGGGAAATCTTGAAGGCCACGAACTTTCCCGCGACCACATCCACCTCTTCGTAGGCGTCAACCTTCCAGGTGAAGCGGGCCGGGAATCCCCCAGGACGCTGAGGCGTCCTCCAGGTTCCCTCGACCGTGCCCCACTTTCCGACCTCAAGAGGCCAGCTCAGATCCGGCGGGGGGTTGAACTCCATCACCGAGGTGCCCCGCTGGATCTTGGCCAGGCCCAGATTCTTGGTGAGGTGGATCTCGGCGCTGGGACCGGCCGAGAAGACGTAGCGGTCGCCCTCGATCCGGATCAGCTCGTACGCGCCGTCGTACCGGATCCACCGTTCGCCGAGCGCGTAGGTGGGCCGCTCCGCCCGAGACTTCGACGACGCGGACGGCTTGTCCGACGCGGAGACGCCCGCCCCTCGCGTGGCGAGTCCCACCTCGGACGACCTCGCGCAGGCCGACCGTGCGGGCCCGACCGGCGTCAGCTTGACGGTGACGGACCCGTCATCGCTTCGCCCGATCAACATGCACTGCCCGTTGCTCTCATGGAGGGTGTAGGTGCCACTGCCGCCGGTGGTCCTGGAGAAGAAGGGGGCCCTCCCGTCTCTGACGCGAATCTCCCCCTTGAAAACTCTCGCAGGAGAAGTCGCAACCCCCTCCCACGAGCCATCCTCCTTGATCGTGAGGGTGAACGGAGAGCCACCACCCGGGGTTGTCACCGTGCCTTCCCATTTGCCGGCGATGCTCGCGAGGTCCGGGATCAGCCTGGCGGGAGCGAGGGCGGGCGCGCAGCCGGCCAGCAGCGCGACCACGACAACCCCGGCGAGCCGTCGCATCGGATCGCCTCCTCAGCCCCGCGGGAAGCCCCGGGAGGCTTTCACCGCCCAGAGCTGCTGGAGGTGGTCGCCGTCATGACGGGCCTGGAGCATCCACCACTGGGCCAGGTTCAGCTCGCCCAGGGCGAAGTGCTTCCAGATGAGGGCGCGGACATCCACCGAGGCCAGCCGCTCGATGGACTGGCGGCTCCTCTCGCGGGCCGATTTGATATCGGCCAAGAGCTGCGCAATCGGATGCCCCTTCTCGGGCCTGACCACCGGCGGCGCCTCCATGGGCCCGGGCGCCGGCGGGGGGAGCGGCGCGAACGCCTTCAGGTCCGACGGGTATGGGGCGAGTTTGCCCGCGGCCTCGGCTTCCTTGATCAACTTGGAGGTGAGCTTGCCGGTGTTGATCTCGGCCAGCGTGAGGTGATGGAGAATCTCCCCCACCGACCAGTCCGTGTCGCTCGGACACCAGTCGGCCTGAGTCTGCGAGAGCCCCTCGGTCTCCTTCAGAATCTTCTCGCGCACCGCCTGGAGCTCGTTCCAGAGGGCTTCGACCGTCGCGGGCAGTCCCATCGCGCAAGCCTCCTGAGTCGATTATAGCCGGGGGGGGTTGCCGGGGTCTAGTTAGGAAGTACAGGGCTTCCTCTTCCCTCTGCCGGTCGGGCGTGATAGAGTCCCGCCGATGCTCGAAGTCCGCGAGCTGAGAAAAGAATTCCAGCCGCTCTCGGGCCAGCCCGTCGTGGCGCTCGGGAGCGTTTCCTTCAGGGTTGAGAGCGGGCAGTTCGTCTCGATCGTCGGCCCGTCGGGCTGCGGCAAGTCCACCCTTCTCCAGTGCATCGCGGGGCTCTCCCGTCCCTCGGCCGGACGGGTGCTCCTGCACGGCCGCGAGGTCACCGGCCCGCCGGAGGGGCTCATCCTCCTCTTCCAGGAGTACAACAAGTCCTTGATGGCCTGGCGCTCGGTGCTGAGAAACGTGCGCTTCGGCCTGGAGAACCGCGCAGGGATGAGCCGGGGCGAGATGGACGCCGAGGCGCGGCGCTACCTGGAGCTGGTCGGCCTCAAGGGGTTCGAGGCGCACTACCCCTGGGAGCTCTCGGGCGGCATGCAGCAGCGCGTCGCGATCGCCCGCGCCCTGGTCCGGCGGCCCGAGGTGATGCTGATGGACGAGCCGTTCGGCTCGCTGGACGCGCTGACGCGGATCGAGCTGGAGGACGCCCTGCTCCGCCTCTGGGAATCGCTCCGCGCGACGATCCTCTTCGTCACCCACGACATCGAAGAGGCGGTCTACCTCTCGGACCGGGTCTACGTGCTGTCCTGCCGGCCGGCCCTGGTCATCGAGGAGATCGAGGTGAAGCTCGAGCGCCCCCGCCACCAGCTCACGACCCGGGAGGACCCGCGCTTCATTCAGGCGCGCCGTCACGTCTTCGAGCTGATCTCGAAGGAGATGGCCAAGGCGTGACCCCGATGGCGCGGCTTCCCGGGAAGGGGCTCGCCGTCCTGCTGGGATGCCTGGTTCTCTGGGAAGTCCTGGCCCGTCAGTCCGGCGCACTGGCTCTCTATTTCCCGCCAGCCTCCCAGGTGCTCGCGACGCTCGCCGCGATCGTCGGCAACGGGGAGCTGCTCGGCCACATCGCCGCGAGCCTCTGGCGCTTCGCCCAGGGCTACGCCCTCGCCGCCGCGCTCGCCGTGAGCGCCGGCCTCTGCTTCGGCCTCTGGCGCCCGCTCTACGTGCTCTTCGAGCCGCTGATCGAGCTGCTCCGCCCCATGCCGTCGCCCGCGACAATCCCGATCGCCATCCTCTTCCTCGGCATCGGCGACAGGATGAAGGTGGCGGTGACCGTCTACGCGTGCTTCTGGCCGATCCTCCTCAACACCATCGACGGCGTGCGCGCCATCGACCCGGTGCTGATGAACACGGCCGCGACCTTCCGGCTCGGCCCGTGGGAGCGCTTCAGGAAGGTCGTGCTCCCCGCCGCCTCGCCGCAGATCGTCACGGGCCTCCGGGTGTCGCTGGCCATCGCGCTGATCCTGGTGACGACCTCCGAGATGGTCGTCTCGAACGACGGCCTGGGCTTCTACATCCTGGACCGCCAGCGCTCGTTCCAGATCCCGGAGATGTACGCCGCCATCGTGGCGCTGGCGATGATCGGCTACGGGCTGAACCGGCTCTTCCTGACCCTGGACGGGTGGGCCATGGCCTGGTACAAAGGCCTCACCCGCAAAGAAGAGATTCTATGAGCCGTCTCCGGGAGTCGCGCTGGAGCGGGTTCGGCTTTCTCCTGCTCCTCCTGCTGCTGTGGGAGGCCGCGGGACGCTACGGCTGGATCCACAAGCTCTTCTTCCCCCCCGCCACCAAGATCCTCGCCTCGTTCTTCCAGATCGTCGCCTCTGGGGAGGTCCTGGGGCACGTCGGCGTGAGTCTCTGGCGGGCCGGGCTCGGCTACGGGCTGGCGGCCCTCGTCGCCATCACGCTGGGGGTGTTGATGGGCTACTGGCGCGTGGCGTACGAGTCGCTCGAGGTCGTCGTGGAGCTCCTGCGGGCGGTTCCGCCGCCCGCCATCATCCCGGTCGCCATCGTGTTCCTGGGGATCGGCGACCAGATGAAGGTCTTCATCATCCTCTTCTCCTGCGCCTTTCCGATCCTCGTGAACACGATGGACGGCGTGCGGAGCGTGGATCCCGTCCTCGTCCGGACGGCCCGCACCTTCGGCCTGGGCCAAGGCGCGCTGCTGTGGAAGGTGGTGCTGCCGGCGGCCTCGCCGTTCATCATGACGGGGCTCCGGATCGCGGTGGCCATCGCCCTGATCCTGGTGGTGATCTCCGAGATGGTGGGCGCCACCTCCGGGATCGGCTATTTCATCCTCGATTCCCAGCGCTCCTTCAGGATCCCCCAGATGTACGCCGGCATGCTCGTCCTCGCGCTGCTGGGCTACACCCTCAACCGCGGCTTCCTGCTGGCGGACGCCCGCCTCATGGCCTGGCACAAGGGGCTCACCGCCCGGCAGCGGTAGAACGCGAAGGGCCGGGGGGAATTCCCCGGCCCCTCGTGAGAGCGACCCCGCGCCTGGCTACACCAGGGCCAGCGGGGAAATGACCTGGCGCGGCGGGAATTTCCTGTCAATGAGCTTGTACTGGAGGGACACGTCCATCATTGGCTGGAGATCAGACGGCAGGATCTGCTTCTCGAAGGCCGGTATGACCATCTCCTTCAGGAGCTCCGGCTTCAGCCCCGTGTGCTTGGCCAGGGTCCCCTTCGCCTCTTCGGGGCTGGCGTTGTGGGCGTCGATGCCGCGGTTCAGGGCGGTCATGAAGGCCTTGACCACATCCTGGTTTTTCTGGATCCACGCCTCGCTCGCGAAGTAGGCCGCGATCAGGAGCCGTGGCGCGATTCCGCCGAGCGGATAGCCGAGCACCTTGGTCTTCTTGTTCACCTTCGACGGGATGGTCACGAACGGCTCCACCGCCACGAACGCGTCAATCTGCTTGTTGACCAGCGAGGGCTCCATCTGGGGGAACGGGAGCTCGATCCACTTCACCTTGGAGGAGTCGCCGCCGTTGCTGTCGATCCAGTGCATGCCCGAGACGTGGATGATGTTGCGAAGGGTGTTGGAGGCGCAGGTGGCTCCCTCCAGGTCCTTCGCCGACTTGATCGGTGAGTCGATGGCCACCTGGAAGCCGAAGACGTCATTGGTCCCGCGCTTGTTGATCGCCCCATTGGCGATGAAGCGGTAATCGAAGCCCTGGAGGTAGCCCTGGTAGATGGAGACGACGTTGGACCAGCCGATGTTCAGGGCGCCGGAGGCCAGCGCCGGCGCGACGGCCGCCCCCCCGACCATTGCCGCCACGTTGATGTCGAGACCGGCCTCTTTGAAAAACTGCCGCTCGAGGGCCAGGAAGAAGGGCGAGAGATCGCCGATCTTCATGGTGCCGATGGTGAGCTTCGTCTGCGCCAGCGCCCGGTCCCACGGGAGCACTGCGGCGCCCGCCGCCGCGAGGCCGGCCGTGGCCGCCGCGCCGAGGAACGTCCGCCGCGTCAGCGTCGCGAAATCGATACCGACAGTGACCTTCTCCATGGCTCTCCCCCTTGATGATGACGGTTAGGATGCGCCCGCCGAGCGCCGGACGACACGCCGGGCTTTCAGCTCGTAGCGCGGAAGGCTCCGCGGCGGGACCGGGACCACCTCGACCCGGATGCCGAGCTCGGCGCGGAGCCGCTGCTGGATCTCTCGCGCCGTCTGGGCCGGGGTCCCGTCCACCTCGACCAGGAGCCGGACCTCGTCCATCTCCGAGCGTTTATACACTTCGAGCAGGAACTCGTCAACAGCCGGGAACTGGCGGACGATTCCCTCGATGGCGGCGGGAAAGACGTTCACCCCGCGGACGATCAGCATGTCGTCCACGCGGCCGAGGATGCCGCCCGGGAGCCGCATGAGCGTCCGGCCGCAGGCGCAGGGCTCGGAGGCGACCCGGACGCGATCTCCCGACAGGTAGCGGAAGACCGGGGAGCCCGCGCGCCCCAGATTCGTCAACACCAGCTCGCCCTCGGAGGCCGGGGCGCCGGTGGTCGGGTCGATCACCTCGGCGATGAACTCGGTCTCGTTGACGTGGAGCCCCGCCTGGGCCACGCATTCGAAGCTGAGGGCTCCTACCTCCGTCATCCCCGAATGGTCGAACGCCTTCGCCCCCCACGCCTCCTCGATCCGCGCTCTGACCGCGGGGATGCCGGCTCCGGGCTCGCCGGCATGCACGGTGAGCCGGATAGGACACTTGGGCAGGTCCAGACCGCGCTCGCGCGCCACCTCCGCCAGATGGAGCGCGTAGGATGGCGTGCAGACAAGCACGGTGGCGCCGAGCGTCTCCATCCACGCGAGCCGCGTCGGCGAGTCCTGCCCGCCACCGGGAATGGCCAGCGCCCCGATCGCCCGTGCCCCCTCGAAGCCCCCCCAGAAACCGACGAAGAGCCCGAAGGAGAAGGGAAAGAAGATCCGGTCCTCGGCGGTGACGCCGACGCCGCGCAGGACGAACGCCCAGCAGCGCGCCCACCAGTCCCAGGACTCCTGGGTGTCCAGCCAGCGGATCGGCGCCCCGGAGGTGCCGGAGGTCTGGTGGACGCGGATGTAGCGCTCCAGCGGGTACGTGAGGTTGGTGCCGAAGGGCGGGCGCTCGGCCTGGTCGGCGACCAGCTCCGACTTCCGCGTAAAGGGGAGCCGCGCGAAGTCCTCCCAGGCGCGGAGATCGTCGGCCGACCGGATCCCGGCAGCCGTCCACTTCTCCGTGACGAAGGGATTGGCGGGGAAGACCTCGCGGGCGAGCGCCGCCAGCCGCTCCCACTGGAGCGCGCGGAGGCGCTCGCGCGGGAGCGTCTCGAGCACCTGGTCGAAGTACGGAACGTCAGTGGCCATGGGGATGAGCGTGGTCGTGATCCGGACGCGGAGGATAGTGGTGCGCGGTGATCGCGTGGTGGCGCCCGGGCACATCCTCGAACGGATCCACGTGGATGATGGCGTCGGCAAAGTGGGGAATTTCGTGGAGGAGGGCGTGGCGAACCTCCTCCGAGATTCGGTGCCCCTCGACCACCGTCAGCAAGCCCTCCACGCTGATCGTCGCTTCGGCGT
>ERZ1292640.3739-Hain-H43-02um-R1-3739-length-11780-cov-6_pt1 | contig 11780 bp, 11 predicted proteins | sample MGYA00564404_ERZ1292640 | MGnify/ENA primary metagenome ERZ1292640 (study PRJEB36523, sample SAMEA6512636) | groundwater metagenome | collected 2019-01-08 | study: AquaDiva: Metagenomics assemblies of 32 groundwater samples | reverse complement strand
TTGGGCAGGGCCGCGGCGATGTACATGACCGCCCAGTACAGAAACACCACACCGAGGCCCAGGACGAAGCCCGCCAGCTTGCCGTCCTTGCGTGAGGAGACGCCGAGCGCGAGACCGATGACGCCGAAGACGAGGCAGGCCACCGGAATCGAGAACTTCTGCTGGATGGCCATGACCTCGTTGTGGACGGGCACGTCCTGACTCTCCTTGAGCCGGACCTGAGCGCGAAGGTCCGCGATCGGCATCTCGTTGATGCCGCGCTGGGGGCCCGTCCGCGGGAACACGGTCTCCGGGTCGAGGCCAATCAGCTGGGAGCCGAACTCGAGGACCTCTTCCTGAGTGTGGCGGGCGCCTCGCTCGAGGACCAGATCGACCGTCCGTTTCGCCCGATCGAGCGCCAGGCGGCCGCGCTCGGCGACGAACGCACTGGGCCAGCCTTGTTTGGTCGTGTCGGCCACGAAGACGCCGGTCCAGCCGTCGCCTGACTCCGGCACGTCGCGCGCATAGAGGACCTTGCCCGGGAAGTCCTCAAAGAACACCCGGGGCTTGACGTCGTCCTGTGCGCGCGCCGCGATGACATTGAAAGTGATCTCCCGAAATGTCTGGTTGGCGTCCGGGATCGCCACGATCATGACGTAGGCGTTCGCGGCCGAAGCGACGCCGGCCAGGACGGCGACAGGGCGCAGCAGGCGATACAGGCTCACGCCCCCGGCAAGCATCGCCACCATTTCGCGGTCACCCGACAGGCGACCAAATCCGATCAGCAGACCGACGAGCAGCGCGACGGGGATGGCGATACCGAGCGCCTGCGGAACCAGCGTGAGGACGATGTGGGAGACCGTGAGGATCGGAATGCCCCTGGCGAGCAAGGCCTCGGCTTGTTCCATGACCGGCTGAACGACGAGGAGGAATGTAAACACCAGGAGGGCGAGAAGGAACGGTGGCGTCACCTCGCGAATGACGTAGCGGTCGAGGATTCTGAGCACGGTAGGCCCAAGATAGCACAGGCGCCGCGCGCACAATGCGTGCACGGGCCTGTTCTGCGGGGGTTTCTTATTGGGTCTGATAATGTATGTTATGTTAACTTGCGCCCCAGGGCCTCTGCGCAGGGAGCCCCGGAAGCTGGCTCCGTGCGCGTTGAGCTTCGGACAGGCGGGGCCGTCTCCTCACGTGCCCACGGACAGGAAACCCTCTACGGATTTCTTCTCAGGCTCTGAGTTAGCGGCGGGCCGAGCGCAGCTCGTCGATGATTGCCTCGAGCGCCGCGATGATCTCGTCACGGTCCACGCGCGCCTTCCTGAAACTCAAGCGAAGGTTGAACGCCTTGGTGGGTGGCTTGTAGGCGAAGATGTACGACTTCGGGCGTCCTGGCTTCGGTTTGGCCGTGGCCTCGCGGACCTGCTGGCGCGTGGCGCCCTCGCGGGCGATCTTCTCGATCAGCGCGGTCATTTTCTCTGGGCTTGTCTGGCGAACTACCTGCAAAAGCAACGACTTAGAGGAAATGTCGGCCAGCCGACAGAGGTTGCGGATCTCCTCGGGCATGTTCATCAGGGAGAGGGATTCCGTAATCGCCGTCCGCGACTTCCCCAGGCGGCGCGCCAGATCCTCGTGAGTGTAGCCGCAGCGCTGTGCGAGCGCCTGCAGGGCCTCGGCTTCCTCGAAGGCCGTCAGGTCCTTGCGCTGGAGGTTCTCGACGAGGGCGATCTCGATGACCTCGGTATCGTCGAGGTCCCGGACGACCACCGGCACCTCATGCTCGCCCACCTGGACGGCGGCCTGATACCGGCGTTCGCCGGCGACGATCTGGTACCGGCCTCCCCGCTGACGCACCACGAGTGGCTCGATGATGCCCTTCTCGGCAATCGAAGCCATGAGTTCGGACAGGTCGCCCATGACCTGCCGGGGCTGGTGGGGATTCGGATCGATCAGATCGATGGGCACCAGACGACCAACCGGCGCGCCGGCCGAACTGGCGAGCGCCTCCACGTAATGCTCATCATGACGCATGCGCACCGTCACCGGCAGTCCGCGCTTAGGCACGATCGATGACCTCCTCGCACAGGCTGTAGTACTCCGTCGCGCCGGAGGAATCAGGCGCGAATGTGAAAATCGATTCCTTGTACGCCGGGCTCTCCTCGAGCCGGACGCTCTTCGTGATGACCGTCTTGAACACCTTCGTGCCGAAGACCTTGTCGATCTGCCCACGGATATCCCGCGCGAGCGCGGTGCGGCGGTCGTGCATCGTGATGACGACGCCCAGGATTCGGAGGTTCGGATTGGCTCGCGAGCGGACCTTCTCGATGGTCTCGAGCAGGTCGTCCGTGCCCTCAAGGGCGAAATACGACGACTGAATGGGAATGAGAAGGTGCGTCGCCGCCACGAGGGCGTTGACGGTCAGCAGCCCCAGGGTCGGCGGGCAGTCGATGACGATGCTCGGGTACTGCGCGCGGACAGGCTCGAGGCGATCCTTTAGGCGGTAGTGCGAATCGAGCTCCCCTACCAGCTTCCCTTCCAGTTTGGCCAGACTGATCCGGGACGGCGCGATCCACAGGTTCTGCACCGGCGTCGCCAGGATGACGTCCGCGAGCGGGCAATGACCGTCAGCGATGGCGTCGTACACGCTGCGCTGAACCTTCGAGACGTCCACATAGGACATCGTGCTGTTCGCCTGAGGATCCAAGTCAATGAGCAGCGTGGGCTTGCCCCGCAGCGCGAGCGCAGCCGCGAGATTGATGGCAGTCGTGGTCTTGCCGACGCCGCCTTTCTGGTTGGCGATTGCAACAATCATGAGGGACGCCCAGCCCGCGGGCGCCGTCGGGATTTGCTGCCATTCTAGGGACGGACGTCGAAGGTGTCAAGCGAACAGCGACTAGGGATGGCATCGCCGCGCCGAACGCGCGCTACATCTTGTATTTGCCGAGCTCGTCAGGATCGAGGCTCTCAAGCCACTTCTGGAGGCGCTCGGAGTCGGCCTTCTCAGGCGAGATGTCGATGGACCGCGCGTTCTCGATCACGACTTCCTCGACGAAGATCGGGACGCTGGCACGAAGGGCCAGTGCGATGGCATCGCTCGGGCGGGCGTCGACGGCGACCAGTTCCCCGTTGCGCCGAATGTAGATGAGCGCGTAGAACGTGTTCTCCTTCAGATCGGAGACGACGATCTTGACCACCGAGGCCTGCAGGTCCTGGATGACGTTTCGCAACAGGTCGTGCGTCATCGGCCGAGGCGTCGTCACGTTCTCAATCTGCAGGGCGATGGCGTTGGCTTCGAACACCCCGACCCAGATCGGGAGCACCCGATGCCCGTCCTTGTCGCGGAGGATGATGATCGGCATGTTGGTGACCGGATCGATCATCAGCCCCTTGATCGTCATCTCAATCTGCATCGATCGTTCTACCCTCCGGCCAGAGTCGGTCGTCCCCGGTAACGTAGGTTCCAGCCGCGCCCCTGTCAAGCACGCCCGGATTGGGTATCGGCGCCAGACGCCTCGCCCCGCAGGCTGTTCGGTCCCGCATGCGTAATGCGAACGGGGGTGAGCCTGCCCACCCAGGCGAGCGGTCCCGGCAGGTTGACCACGGTGTTACCGGTGGTTCGACCCTGCAGTTCCCCATCGCGGCGACGGCTGGGGCCGTCCACGAGCACCTCCAGCGTCCGGCCCACGGCCGCTTCATGCAGCCGGAGCTGGATGTCCCGCTGCACAGCCTGAAGCGCCATGGACCGGCGCGTCTTCTCAGGCTCCGGCACATCGTCCGGCATCCGCTTCGAAGCCAGCGTGTTCGGGCGGACGGAGTACTTGAACGAGAACATCGAGTGAAACTGCACCCTTGCGACGAGTGACAACGTGTCGTCGAAGTCCGCCGCGGTCTCTCCGGGAAACCCGACGATCATGTCGGTTGATAGGGCGATGCCGGAAACCGTGTCGCGCACGCGCTCGACGAGGTCCAGGTATTCCTCCCGGGTGTGACGCCGGCGCATGGCCTGGAGTACGCGTGTCGATCCTGACTGGACCGGCAGGTGGAGGTGCCGGCAGACCTTCGGCAGATCACGAATAGCTTCGACGAGGCGTGGCGTCACGTGGCGCGGGTGCGGACTCGCGAATCGAATGCGTTCCAGTCCCTCGACGTCGTGGACGCGTTCGAGAAGCGCGGCGAAATCGCAGCCCGGATCGTCCGGGGCCTGGTAGTGGTTCACAATCTGCCCGAGCAGGTGCACCTCTTTTCGCCCGGCGCGGCACGCCTCCTCGACCTCCGCCACGATGTCAGCGACCGGACGCATCCGCTCGTGCCCTCGCGTGTACGGGACAACACAGAAGGCGCAGAAGTCGTTGCAGCCCTCGATGATGGTGACGTAGGCCCTGACGGGATCCCCGAGACGCGCCACGCCCAGAGGGAACGAAACGTCTTCGTAGGGATTGATGTCGATGGCCAGCTCGCGCCGCCTGCTGGCGAGATCGACAAGCTCCGGCAACCGCTTCAGGCTCTGAGTGCCGACGATGACGTCGACGCCGGGCGCCCGATCGCGAATCTTCTCGCCTTCCTGCTGCGCGACGCACCCGGCGACCGCGACCGTGGGTTTCTCGCGCCGGGCGCGTCCCTCGATCGCGAGCTCGCCGAGCCGGCTGAAGAGCTTGTCCTCGGCCCGCTCCCGCACGCTGCACGTGTTCTGCACGACGAGGTCCGCTTCGTTCGAGCGATCGGCACGCTCGTATCCGGCGCGCTCGAGGAGCCCAGCCATGCGCTCCGAGTCGTGCACGTTCATCTGGCAGCCGAACGTCTCGATGCGGTACCGCTTAGCCAACGCGCCTGCCCTTCGGTTTCGAGCTTTCTCTTTCGCCTTTCGCCGTCTGTTCGCCTAGTGCCCTCGCCCGCAGCATGTCCCGGGCGCTCGCGAGCACTGACGCACTGATGTCGCTCCCCCCAATCATACGCGCGAGTTCCTCCTCGCGCGTACTGCCGTCTACGCGCACGGCGCTCGTCACCGTGCGGCTGCCGCGCACGGTTTTCTCAATCCGGAAGTGATGGCGCCCGTGCGCCGCGATTTGCGGCAGGTGCGTGATGCACAGGACCTGGTAGCGCGCACCGAGGCGTTGCAGTCTGTTCCCCACCACATCCGCCACTGCCCCGCCAATCCCAACGTCGACCTCGTCGAAGACGAGCGTCTTGCCGGGAGCGTCGGTCGGCGCGAGCGTCTTCAACGCGAGCATGAGCCGCGACAGCTCGCCGCCCGAGGCGATTCGGGCAAGCGGGCGCAGCTCCTCTCCTGGATTGGGCGACAGGTAGAACTCCGCCTGGTCGATCCCTCGATCCGTCCACGCCCCTTCCGGAGTCTCCGGCGCGAACCGCACCTCGCACTTCGTGCGCAGCATCGCCAGCTCAGCGACGGCCTGCTCGAGCGTGCGGGCGAACTTGCCCGCAGCCGAGCGGCGAGCGGCCGAGAGCGATCGCGCCGCCGTCAGATAGTCGGCGCGCGCCGCGTGCGCGGCAGCCTGGAGCGATTCGAGGCGCGCGCCCGCCGATTCCAGTTCGCTCAGCTCCCTCCGGAATTCTTCCTGCCGCGCCAGCACGTCGTCGAGCGTGGGGCCGTGCTTCCGCTTCACGCGTTCCAGCAGCGCCAGGCGGTCCTCGACTTCCTGCAGGCGGGCCGGCGAGGCGTCGATGCTCGCGGCGTAAGACCGCAGGAAGTATGCGAGGTCCTCGAGTTGCGCCTTGATCGGTTCGCGCGACTCGAGGTACGGCGCGAATCGCGGGTCGAGCGATCCCAGCTCCTCGATCTTGCGCCACACCACACCAAGACCGCCGAGCACCGGCTGGTCGCCCTCGTACAGCGCCGCATAGGTCTCACCGCTGAGCCGCTGGAGACGGTCCGCGTTGGCGAGCACCACCCGCGCGGTCGCGAGCTCGGCATCTTCACCCGGCCGAGGCGCCGCACGATCGATCTCGGCAAGCTGGAACGTCAAGAGATCGATGCGCGCCGCTTTCTGGCGCTCGTCGAGCTGGAGAGCGTCCAGCGCGCGCGTCGCCGTGCGCCATCGGACGAACACGTCGCCGACGGCGGCGCGCGGCCCGCCGAGATCGGCGAACTCATCGACCAGGTCGACGTGCGTGGCCGGATCGAGCAGGCGCTGGTGCTCGTGCTGTCCGTGCAGATCGACGAATGGGCCGCATCGCTCGCGCAACGCCGCCGTCGTCACGAGTTCGTCGTCGATGAACGCGCGGCTTCGACCTTGCGCGGAGACCTCGCGCCGGACGATCAGCTCGCCGCCCTCCGGTGGCTCGACGATCGCCTGGACGACGGCCGTGTCCTCGCCGGTGCGAACGAGATCGGCCGAGGCGCGCTCTCCTACCAGCAGCCCGACGGCCTCGACGACGATCGACTTTCCGGCGCCGGTCTCGCCGGTCAGGACGTTGAGCCCTGGCCCGAACTCGACCTCCAGCGCGTCGATGACCGCCAGGTTCCGGATGCTGAGGAAGCGGATCATGGAATCGAGAGAACTCCCATCATATCAGACCTTTGACAGCTATCCGGGGGCGTGTTACCCTTGCCTCGTTCGCGCTGTCCCAGCGGCGCACCGATGACTCTCACTCGCACTTCATGCCGGAGGCTCGTTTGCGCACGTTCGGATCGTACGCGCTTGCCGTGCTCTTGCAAGGCGTCCCCGCGCCAGAGGCCGCTCTCCCCGAGGTCCCGACCGACGTTGTGAGCCTCGTGGCTCGCTCGGGCCCGACCGCCAAGATCGTCCTGCTCATCCTCCTGCTGTTCTCCGCGGCCTCCTGGGGCATCATCCTCTACAAACTCTGGCAGTTCGGCCGGGCCGAGCGTCACAGCTCGCGCTTCATCGACGTATTTCGCCGCAGCAACAAGTTCTCGGAAGTGCAGTCGGTGTGCAAGTCGCTTGGCGCGAGCCCGCTCGTCGGCCTGTTCCAGGCCGCGTACGCGGAGCTCAACACGCAGTTGCGCCAGCAGGCCGGCAATCCCGAACCCCGGCCGGCGCCGCCGGCGCCACGTCCAACTCTCAAGAGCCTGGATGCCGTCGATCGCGCGCTGCTGCGCGCCTCCACGGTTGAAGTGGCGCGCCTGGAGCGCCGCGTGACGTTTCTCGCGACGACCGCGTCGATCACGCCGTTTATCGGACTCTTCGGCACCGTGTGGGGCATCATGGCGGCGTTTCAGCGCATCGGCGCGGTCGGCTCGACGAGCCTGGGGGTGGTGGCCCCCGGCATCGCCGAGGCGCTCGTCGCGACCGCGGCGGGGCTCTTCGCGGCGATTCCGGCCGTGTACTTCTACAACCATCTGACGAGCCGAGTGAAGCGGTTCGCCGCGGAGATGGACGACTTCTCGCTCGAGTTTCTGAACATCGCCGAGCGGAACTTCACATAGGAGCGGTTCACACGCCATGCCGAACGTTCAGGTTTACGATCACGGCAACGGCAACGGCGGAGGAATGCGCCGGCGGCGCGGGACGCCGCGCGTGGCGAGCGCGCTCTCCGAGATCAACGTCGTGCCGCTCGTCGACGTCATGCTGGTGCTGCTCGTGATCTTCATGGTGACCGCGCCGATGATGCAACAGGGGCTCGCGGTCAACCTCCCGCAGGCGCGCCGCGCGGATCCGGTGACGGCGCAGCCGGTCTACGTGACCGTGCCGCTCACCTACCGGACCGATCGGCGGGTGCAACTGGGTGACGACACGATGAGCGTCGACGTGCTGCACGAACGGGTCAGACAGGCGCTCGCGGGCCGCGCCGACAAGAACGTCTTCCTGCGCGCCGATGGGGCCGTGACGATGCAGGAGGCCATGCAGGTGTTCGATCGCTTGAAAGAGGCCGGCGTCGAGAAGGTCGGCATCCTGACGCAGCCGCCGGCGCGACGATGACCGGCGGCCGCGGAGCACGCGCATGAGGGAAGCGGTCAGCGCCATCATCGCCGCGCGCGCCGTCGAGGGCGACGGGATGACGCGGATGATGATCGCGTCGCTCGCCGGGCACATCCTCGTCGTCGCGGCGCTCGTCGTGATGCCGGCGAGCTGGCGCACGAGCCGTGCCTCCTCGGTCCCGCGCGAGGTCATGTTCATTTCGCTCGGCGGGACGCCGGGACCCCGCTCTGGAGGCATGACGCCGATTGACGCGCGGCCGATCCAGAAGATCCTCACGGCGCCGGAGCTCAAGCGCGAGCCGGTTCGGCCGCCTGCGCCGAAGCCGCCCGAGATGACGGCGCCGGAGTCGAAGGCACGGCCGTTGCGGCGTCAACCGCCGGCGACCGGACCTGAGGAGCGGACGGGCACGGCGCGCGCCGAGACGGGCGCGACGCGGGGCACGGGCTTCGGCGGTCTGACGACGGGCGGCGGCGGCGGCACGGGCGGGTACGTCGAGGCGGGCAACTTCTGCTGCCCGGAGTATCTCGGCACGATGGTGTCGATGATCTCGCAGAGCTGGAACCAGTTCCAGCAGGTGCCGGGCGAGACCATCATGAAGTTCACGGTTCGGCGCGACGGGCGAATCACCGACATCGAGGTCGAGAAGTCGAGCGGCTACGTCGCGCTCGATCTCGCGGCCCAGCGCGCGCTCGCGGTGACGGCGCAAGTGCCGGCGCTGCCCGCCGAGTACCCCGAGCCGCAGCTCATCGTCCACCTGAGCTTTCAATACAAGCGCTGACGCCGGACCATGCGCATGCGAACTTCCCTCCCCTGTTTCGCCGCCGCGGCCGTGCTGGCTGGAACGGTGAGCGTGCTGGCCGGGAGTGCGGCGCGGCAGACGCCGCCGCCGGGGCAGCCGCCGCCGCCCCAACCGCAGCAGCCCCGCGAAGTGTTCGTGCCGATCGTCGGCGACATCGGCGCGCCGCCGCGGCTGGCGGTCACCGAGTTCGTCGCCTTGCCGAACGACGCGGGCGGATCCGGCGTGGCCGACAAGGAAACCCAGGCGATCGCCCAGACGATGACCGAGGTCCTCTGGGAGGATCTGCGTTTCGAGCGGGAGTTCTATCTCATCCCCCGCGACGTCGTGCGGACCGTGCCGGCGCCGCGCGCGATCGACGACGTGCGGTTCGACCGGTGGCGGGAGATCGGCGCCGACGGCGTCCTCATCGGCACGGTGCGGAAGACCGCGAACGGGCTCCTGGTGCAGGTGCGCATGGCGGCCGTGCGGTCGAAGGAGTCGGCGTTCGGCAAGGAGTACTCGGGCACGGCGGCGAACCCGCGCCTGTATGCGCACACGGCCGCCGACGAGATCCACATGCAGCAGCGCCGGCTGCGCGGGGTGGCGCGCACGAAGCTGACCTTCGCGTCCGACCGCGACGGCGAGCGCATTCCCGGTCCGATCGAGGCGCGCACGATCAAGGAGATCTACCTCGCCGACTACGACGGCGCGAACCAACGGCGCGTGACGGTCACGCGCGGGCTGAACAACTTCCCCGTCTGGTCGAGCGACGGCCGGGCGATCGCCTACACGTCGTGGCGGCAAGGCTATCCGAACATCTTTCTCTCGTTCATCTACACGACGGCGCCGCCCGCGACGCCGGCCGGCGGCAGCGTGCGCGCGCACAACTGGCTCGCCGTCTGGTCGCCCGACGGGACGAGGCTGGTGTTCACGTCGAATCGGGATGGGAATCCGGAACTCTACGTCGTCAACGCCGACGGCTCGAATCTCCGGCGGATGACCAATCACTCCGCCGCCGACACGACCCCCACCTGGTCGCCGACGGGAACACAGATCGCGTTTGTGTCGGATCGGTCCGGCTCGCCGCAGGTCTATGTCATGGATGCGGACGGTACCGGGCTGCGGCGCATCACCTTCGAATCGTACGCCGATCGGCCGACGTGGTCGCCGGCGCCGTTCAACGAGATTGCCTATTCGTCGCGGACGGGTCCGGGCCACGACATCAAGGTCTACGAGGTCGCGACCCAACGGGTCAAACAGCTCACGTTCGGCGAGGGCACGAACGAAAGTCCGAGTTTCGCGCCAAACGGGCGGCACCTCGCGTTCACGACGACCCGGTGGGGCCGTGTGCAGGTCGCGGTGATGGGCCGCGACGGCAACGACGTCCGGCAGATTACGAAGATCGGCAACAATTACGCGCCAAACTGGTCGCACTGAGGGGCGCGGCCCGCTCGGGCCGGCGCCGTGTGGGGAGACAGGCAGATCATGCACACCCGACAGTTCGCACCAACCTCGCTCGTCGTGTTGACGGTCCTGATGGCCGCGTGGCTCGGGGCGTGCGCCAAGCCGCAGCCGCCCGTGGCCCGTCCCACACCGTCGCCTCCGGGGACGGCCGGGCCGGCGCAGCCCACGCGTCCGCCGGCGCCGCCCGAGCCGGTGGCTGAACCGGTCCCCGTCCCGCCGGAGCCGCTGCCGGCCGAAGGCGACCTGAGCGGCAGGAACCTGGATGAGCTCAACCGCGACTCGCCGCTCCAGCCGGTCTTCTTCGGGTACGACAGCTCGGAGGTCGATGCCACGGGGCGTGCGGCGCTCGACGTCAACGCCCAGGCGCTCAGGCGGTACTCCACCTGGGTCATCACGATCGAGGGGCATTGCGATGAGCGCGGCACGGCCGAATACAACCTGGCGCTCGGCGAGCGCCGCGCACTCTCGGCCCGGAACTACCTCGTGTCGGTCGGCGGCCCGGCGGATCGGCTGCGCATCGTGAGCTACGGCAAGGAGTTCCCGTTCGACCCGGCGCACACCGAGGAGGCCTGGGCGAAGAACCGCCGGGCCCACTTCGTGATCACGGCGAAGTAGGCCGCTCGGATTCCGCCTCGTGTGTCACAATAACGGTTTCCGCGAAGGTTCGACCATGAAGCGCTTCCCTCTCTTCGTGCTGACGGTGACCCTGCTGACGCTCATGCCCGCGGCTCCCCGGGCCGAGGCCGATCGCGAGCACCGGCTGATGATGGCCGACATCCGGATGCTGCAGGAGCAGACGCAGCAACTCCATCTCGCGCTCGGCCAGATTGCCGACGTGCTCAAGACCGTGACCGCGAAGCTCGACGAGCAGGCGGCTCTCAACCGCAAGGGATTCGCCGATCAGAAGCTGCTCGTCGACAACGTGACCGATGGCGTGCGCGTGCTGCGCGAGAAGCTCGACGACGGCAACGTGCGCCTGGCGTCGCTCGCGCAGGAGGTGGAAGCGTTGCGCATGGCGATTCCGCCGGCGGCGGCGCCCGTGGTCGCGCCACCACCTGTCGTGGGCCCGTCGGCTGCGGGCGCGCAGCCAGCCGCGCCGCCCGCCACGGCCGCGACTCCACCGGTGCCTGCGCCCGCCCCCACGGCGCCGGCGCAACAGGTGCAGCCCGGCACGAACCCGCAGCGCCTTTGGGACGAAGCCTACGGGGACTACACGGCCGGCCGCTGGATTCTCGCCGTGACCGGGTTCGACACCTACATCAAGACCTTCCCGCGATCGGCGCAGGCCGATGACGCGCAGTTCTACATCGGCGCCGCGCTGCAGTTCGAAGGCAAGTACCAGGAGGCGGTCGCCGCCTTCGACAAGGTGATCGTCAACTATCCCGGGTCGGACAGCGTGCCGCAGGCGCTCTTCAAGCGCGGCGCCTGCTACGAGTCCCTGCAGCAGCTCGACCGCGCGCAGCAGTCGTACGATCTGGTGATCAAGAACTTCCCCGACAGCGACGCGTCGTTTCTGGCGAAGCAGGCGCTCGATCGTCTGAAGAAGCCGCGGGGGTAAGGGTCACGAGTCACGAGCAACGAGTCGCGACGTGGGCTGGCGTTGCGTTGCGCGGACCGGCCCTACACCGCAGCTCACTTGTGTTGACACTACGCGCCGCTTGTAGCGC
>ERZ1292640.3738-Hain-H43-02um-R1-3738-length-11781-cov-5_pt1 | contig 11781 bp, 9 predicted proteins | sample MGYA00564404_ERZ1292640 | MGnify/ENA primary metagenome ERZ1292640 (study PRJEB36523, sample SAMEA6512636) | groundwater metagenome | collected 2019-01-08 | study: AquaDiva: Metagenomics assemblies of 32 groundwater samples | reverse complement strand
ACAACCGCGAGAAACGGAAGGCACTCGCCGAGAACGTCCGGCAGCTTGAAGAAGAGCTGCGTGCGATGGATGCTCGCCTGAATAAGTTGAACGCCGAGATCGCCGGACTTGACGCGCAGCGTCGGTCTGCCGAGGTGCTGCGAGAGACCGCGGCATATGCGTTGATCGACTTCGCCTCTGAGCAAGTCACGATCGCAGCACTGCGGGAGGAGAAGCGAGCGCTCGAAGAATCGAGCGATGCGTTGAAAACTCTGAAGCGCCGCATCACGGAAGTCGAAGCAACACGGAAGCGTTTGGGCGGCGAGCGTGACGATGCCATCCGGCAGCACGAGCGTGCCTCGCAGGATCTGCGCTTTGCGGAGCGTCAGATTGCGGATGCCATCCAGACCATCTCGACGCTCCAGCAGACGGGCGAATGGTCGCAGCACGAGGCGTTGTTCCCAGAACTGTCAAAGCTCTTTGAAGGGGAGCCGTTGACCGTGCACAATATCACGCAGAGGGAGGCAGGCTTCCTGGCTGGCCGGCATGCGGAGGTGGATCGCCTGAAGAAAGAGCTGGAACCGCTGGAGCGTGAGATCTGCAAGCTCATGAACCAGTATCTCCGAGACTTTGCGGACCAGCAGGCCGACCTGGATGCATCCATCGAGTACCTGGGGAGCTTCTGCGCTGCGTGCGAGCACATCCGCCGCGAAGACTTGCCCCGGCACGAGAACCGCTTCAAAGAACGGCTCAACGAGAAGGTCACGCAGGAGATCGGCATTCTCAACGGTGCGTTCCAAACCGAGAAGCAGGAGATCGAACAGAAGATCGAAGTTCTCAACCGCTCCCTCAAGCAGCTTGAATACCGGCCCGGGACGTACATGAAGCTCGAGCCCCGGGCGGTGCGAGACGTGGAGATCCAGCAGTTTCAGTCCAGCCTGCGCGAATGCCTCGCCGATTCGTTCGAAGGAACGCTCGCGGCGGACGAGGCCCGATACGTCCGGATTGCCAAGCTCATCGAAAAGCTCCGCGAGGAACAGCGCTGGCGTGAGAAAGTCACCGATGTCAGGCGATGGTTTGACTTCGCCGCGCGAGAGCTTGACGCGGAGTCTGGCGCTGAGCGGGGCTATTACGAGGACAGCACGGGCCAATCCGGAGGAGAGAAGGCCAAGCTCGCGTTTACCATCCTGGTCGCAGCGATCGCGTACCAATACGACATCGATCCGAGCCGGCCCAGCAGCGATCGCTTCCACTTTGTGGTGGTCGACGAGATGTTCTCCAAGGTCGACGACCGCTACGCCGAGTACGCCCTAGCGCTATTCCGGCAGTTCGGTCTTCAACTGTTGATTGTGGCCCCATTGGACGCCAAGGCCCGGGTCACCGAGCCGTACGTGGAGTGCTATCTCCACGTCGTCAAGGACTCCAAGACGCATCAATCGGAAATCTTCAGCATGACGGCCAGAGAGTTTGAGGACACGGTCCTGGGCCGCCCGGCTGTCGTGACCATTCCCACATCGGCCGTACGTGTGTGAACATGATCCAGCCAGACGACATCTCGCGCAAGGCACGGGCGATCTATCGCGAATACATGCGTGCCTGGGTCGAGGGCGCACCTCAGTACTTCCCACGTCGTGTGCCGGCTCAGACAAACCCGGGAGCAGATGTCGTTGCCGCGATTGACATGGTGAGACGCCTGCGCGAGGGCTCAAAGGATGTGCTGGGGTATGGATACTCGATTGAGTGGAACGAAATTCAGTCTCGGCGGCACGGCAAGAACCTCTTCCCCAGCAAGGTGTTCATTGGTACAGAGATCGATCTCCTGCGACTCGTCGGCAAGGAGAAGGAGTTCCGGCGATTCACCGATGCCGTTTCTCGCCTCCGGTCAGAGTTCCCTGACCTGGAGTCGTGGGTTCGATCGAACATCGTCGCAGTGACAGATGCCGCGGACGACCTGGATGGACTTCTCGAAGTCCTGTGCTACTTTCGTGACCATCCGCGGCCGAACCGATTTGCTCGTGAGCTACCCCTGACAGTGGACTCCAAGTTCATCGAGCGGCATGAGCGAATCCTCTGGCAATGGCTAGACCTGGTTCTGCCACCACACGAAGTGCGCGCGGATGAGGACCATTTCGGGCGTCGGTTTGGGCTCCGATACCACGAGCCCGACATCTTCGTTCGGTTCCTCGACCCCACCGTTCAGGCAGAACTCGGCTTTCCATGCGACGCCCTGGCAGTTCCATTGCACACAGTCGGCGAGTGGGACGTGCGGAACATCACGGCCGTGATCGTGGAAAACCGTGTAAATCTGATGACGCTACCGAAATGCACGCGCGCCATCGCAATCGGCGGCCTCGGTAACGGTGCGTCGCTTCTGCGGTATATCTCTTGGCTTCAGCGCGCGCGAGTGTGGTACTGGGGAGATTTGGATAGCGAGGGCATCGAGATCCTGTCTCGGGTTCGTGCCATGTACCCACAGGCCGCGAGTATGTTCATGGACTGGGAGACGCTTGATCTATACCGGCACCTTGCGGGCCGAGGCAGCGGTCGTCGATCCCCTGGTCACCTGGCACATCTGACACGAACCGAAGCGGAAGCGCTCCGGGTTTGTGATGAGGAAGGGCTGCGGCTTGAGCAAGAGCGCATTCCACAGGCGGCTGTTGTGGCCATGTTCGCGCGCACCTTCGATGTCAGGCAGCACGCATCCGCTGGCGTTGCTCTGTCGCCCATGAGCAACCGGGCTGAGACCGCGGCGAAGAGGACGGTTTGACCCCCTGATCCGCGCGCCGGCGGCGTTCGGCGCGATCCCAGACAATCAGCCCATATCGGCCCGTCGGTTCACGCCCAGCGGAACTCCGCCTCTGCGCACCGTGCTGCGCCCGAGTCTTGCGGGCCAGTTCGGGCCTTGAGGTCGGGTCCCTTGCGGGCAACGCAAGGGGATCGTCATGACCACCGACCCGGCCTCCCGACTGGATGTGCTTTGCAGGCAACTCACCGAGAGCATCATGGGCGCAGCCTTGTGCGCCAAGGAAATCGCCACGATCGTGCGGGAAATGCACGAAGGCACCGGACCGAGTGTGAACGGTCAACACAGAGACGGCCGGTGTGCCCCGGGTCGGCCACTGCTGGATGAGGCCACGCTTTCAGTGCTCTGGAACGGGAAGGCGATTCACCTCGGGCACACGCACGGGTTCTGGCTTCTCGCTCGTCTCTCCCGCAGCGCCAATCAGTATGTGACGCACCTGGATCTCATCCAGGAGATTTGGGACAACGACCTAACGGACACGGCGGTGCTGCGGGCCGGAGTTCGGCGGCTGCGCATCAAACTGCGCCGCGGCGGCATGGGCGACCTTGCCGACGCGATCGTGGGGCATCACGGCCGGTACATCCTCGACCTGAACGGCTGGCGGCGTCACACGGACGTCACAGCGACGTCGCGCTGACCCCGTCGAACTCGTTGAGCGCCTTGCGGGCCTCCTCGCGGGTGATGGCGCTATCTCCGATTAAACCCAGCCGTGTTTCGACTTCGGCAAGGCGGGTGCGTGCCCCGCTGACCCGTTCGTGAGCGGCGGCCAGCCGCGCGGTGGTAGCGGTGCTCCCGCTCCGGTCCGCTACCAGTTCCCGCAACTCCTTCTCCAAGCGGCCGAGCGAGGCGTGGATCGACGCCCGCTCCGACTTCAGCGCCGTCAGTTCCTCGTCTACGTTGACCTGGGCTTCTGCAAGGATGCGGTCCAGCAACGTCCGGTCGTTGCCGAGCGTCCGGATCTCGTCGACCACGAGCTTCTCGATCTCCAGCCCTGGCAGCGACGACGCCTCGCAGGTGTGCGCCCCGTTCTTGATGGCTTCCAGACAGCGGTAGTAACGGTACTGCTTGTTCCGCTTGCCGTAGAAGGTGTGGATCATGGCGCAGTCGCACTTCTTGCAGCGCAGGAGCCCACGCAGGAGTGCCCCGTACTTGTTGCGCATCTCGATACCACCGGTCCGACCGTTCTCGAGGAGTTGCTGGCGGACGCGCTCGAACAACGCGGGATCGACGATCGCCTCGTGCTCGCCGTCGTAGGTGTTGCCCCGGTGGACGATCTTGCCCGTCAGAAGCGGGTTGGTCAGAAGAACGTGGAGGGTGCCCGTGTTGAAGGGCTGGCCGCCGACGCTGACCCCCTTCTTGGTCACCCGGCGCTTGTTCTTCCACTCCCGGTGCCTGAGTTCGGTGACGGCACGCTGGAGCGACCCCTTGTCGAGGTAGATCTTGAAGATCTCGCGGACCTTGGCTGCCTCGCGGGGATTGACGACCAAGCGGGGACTGCCGCTGGACCGGTCGACGTCGTAGCCCAGGATGGGCACGCCGCCCGCCCACTTGCACCGTCGCTTCTGGGCGGCAATCTTGTCGCGGATCCGCTCGCCGATGATCTCACGCTCGAACTGGGCGAACGAGAGCAGGATGTGGAGCGTCAGCCGCCCCATCGAGCTCGTGGTGTTGAACTGCTGTGTCACCGAGACGAACGAGACGCCCTTGCGGTCGAACGTCTGCATGATGCGGGCGAAGTCCATGAGCGAACGGCTCAGTCGGTCCACCTTGTAGACCACGACGCAGTCAACCTTGCCGGCCTCGATGTCCTTCAGGAGCTGCTCCAGCGCTGGCCGTTCCATGCTGCCGCCGGAGAACCCGCCGTCGTCGTAGCGGTCCGGAAGGCAGATCCACCCTTCGTTCCGCTGGCTGGCGATGTACGCCTCCGCCGCCTCCCGCTGGGCGTCGAGGGAGTTGAACTCGAGTTCGAGCCCCTCCTCGCTGCTCTTGCGGGTGTAGATCGCGCACCGGATCGGCCCGGGCGCTCCCGCGCCCCGTTCCCGCGATGGCGGCACGCTGGGCGTTCGGCCTCGCTTGGTCATCGCCCACCCCGCAATCCGAAGAAGCGGTACCCGTTGATGTGCTGGCCCGTCACCTTCTTGGCGATCACCGAGAGCGTGCCGTACCGCTCGCCGTCGAACTCGAAGCCTTCACCGTCCGCGAGCACCATCACCCGGATCGTCCGCCCCTTGTACTGGCGGACGATCGCGGAGCCGGGCGGCGGCAGCCGGGGATCGCGCCGGTCGCGCGGGTCGAGCGACCGCACGCAGGTGCGGATCTCGCCGGGCTGCGGCGGGGAGGTGTACGAGCGGGGAGCCATCGTCCGGATCTCGGCGTCGTCGGCGAGTTCCGCCGCCCGCCGCTTGGCTCGCTCGCTCAGGTCGCCCTCCGCGTTGGCCTGGATGCGCCACGCGATCTTGCGGATCAGATAGGCGCGGTGGCGCGTGCGGCAGGCGTGACCGTGGAGTTCCTCGTAGCGGTCCACCAAGTCGCTGGTGGTCATCCGCTGAAGCTCGCCGAGTTGTCGTTCAATCGCATCGGGCATGGGGGTTCCTCTTCGCATGGTCCGGAGCCCTAACCCCGGGGCCGTGCGGAGACACTGAGGTCCGCATGCTGCGGAAGTTCAAGTCGATCGGCGTCAGATTTCGCCAGGTCGCTCGCCTCCCGGGTGGAACGCGAACGTTCCGCATGGATGGCCCGCGCAAGGCCGCGGGCGAAGATGCTCGCCACTTCCGCGTCGCGCTCCGCAGGCGTCATGGACTCGGGCCGGGTGTTTGAGATCACGGTGAGCTCCGTGCCGGAGAGAATGGCCGCGACGATCACAGCCGCATCACCGCATGCCTTTATGCAAAAGTCGCGCGCCGCGTGGCGCGATAGCCAGCGGATCACGGTTGCAACCGCATCCATTCCGCCTTCGCGAGCACGAACCCCATATAACCCGGGCACCCGGCGACGAGAGACGCGGAGAGACTTTGGGCCAAAATCGCGCCCGTGAGGCCCAAGTGGGCCAGAGCCGGTTATGGACGCGCCGCGCGGCAGAGACTCGTCCAATGGGCGGACGGGTTGGCGAACCCTTCGGAACGTGGGCCAAAACGCGAAAACGCCGCCGAGGTCTCTCGGCGGCGTTCCCTGAAAACCAAAGGGCCGGTCGCTTTCGCAACCGGCCCGGCAATAGCGGGGAGTGGATTTGAACCACTGACCTCCGGGTTATGAGCCCGACGAGCTACCAGGCTGCTCTACCCCGCAATCTATGCGGAGTTGTAGGGCGGTTCGCCCAAAACGTCAACCTCCAGCCGCGTTCGCGCTCCGTTCTCACGCCACTTTCAGCGGTTTGCACCGTGAATCGTGCTCAGCCTAGTGGGTTCCCCTGCTCAAGTCCTACACTGGCCCCGATGGCAGACCTTGGCACCGAAAAAGTGAATGTCCTTCTCATCGGCGGCGGCGGGCGCGAGCACGCGATCGCCGTCAAGCTGCACCAGTCCAAACGCCTGGGCGAGCTCTGGGTCACGCACCCGGAGAACCCCGGGCTCTCGAGGCTTGGCCGCCCCGTCGATGTCCCTGTGCACATTCGCGAGATCTATCGTCTCGTTCAGTTCTGCGAGAAGAAGCAGATCGGGCTGGTGGTCATTGGGCCCGAGGAGCCGTTGGCCGAGGGGTACGCCGACAAGCTCGCGGCGCCTGGTCGGTACGTCTTTGGGCCAACCAAGGACGGGGCTCAGATCGAGGCCGACAAGGCTTGGGCCAAGCAGTTGCTGCGTGCGGCGAGCGTGCCGACGGCGGACGGGCGCGTTTTCACCGATCCGGAGGCGGCCCGGCAGTTCGTTGAGAGCCGTGTGCACGACGACGATGTGATCTCCATGCTGTTCCTCAAGGCCGGGGCGATCCGCGAGCCCGCGCGACGGCGGCAGGCGATTGATGCGCTGGTGCGGATCGGGGTCGCGTCGCTGGCCAAGCAGGGGATCACCAACGCGGACATCACGATCGTCCGCGATACGGGCCTTTCCAGGACAGTCACCGGCGAGGCGGCGGCGCTGCTCGCTGATGCACAGTCGGTTGCTCGCGCGTGGCAGGCCAAACGCGCCGATCTGCCGGTGATCAAGGCCTCGGGCCTCGCCCGCGGCAAGGGTGTCGTTGTGCCCTCCTCGATCGCCGAGGCGATGGATGCGATCGACGACATCATGGTCCGCAAGATCTTCGGCGATGCCGGGCGTCAGTGCCTGATCGAAGAGAAGCTTGAAGGCCCCGAGGTCAGCGTGCTCGCCATCACTGACGGGCGCAACATTCTGGTCCTGCCCCCTTGTCAGGACCACAAACGCCTCAAGGACAACGACGAGGGCCCCAACACCGGCGGCATGGGAGCGGTCTGCCCCAGCAGCATCATCGACGAGAAGTCGATGGCGATCATCGAGAGCGAGATCCTGGTTCCGACGGTCGATGCGCTCAAGCGCGAGGGGATCGACTACAAGGGCGTGCTGTTTGCGGGGCTCATGCTCACGCCGGCGGGCCCTAAGGTGCTCGAATTCAACTGCCGCTTCGGCGACCCTGAGTGCCAGACGCTTATGACTCGCCTCAAGACCGACCTCATCGAGCTGATGCTTGCCACGTGCAAGGGCGAGCTCGACCAGATCGAGGTTGAGTGGGAGGAGCGGGCCTCGTGCTGCGTGGTCGTTGCGGCCGAGGGATATCCCGACAAGCCCAAGTCCGGGGTCGTCATCGAGGGGATCGACGCCGCGATGAAGGTCGCGGGCGTGACGGTCTATCACGCCGGCACCAAACGCGACCTCGACAGCCAGATCGTCACCGCCGGCGGACGCGTGCTGGGGGTCACCGCCTTGGGCGACGGCGTTAAACTCGCCCGCGAGCGTGCCTACGAGGCGGTTTCCAAGATCAAGTTCCCCGGCATGCAGGTCCGGCGCGACATCGGCATGAAATCCTCCTGATCCGGTCTGCAACACGAAGTGACGTCTTCCGGTAGAGTCATCGGATGCGTTGCACGCTGCTCATCCTCACCATCGTGGCCGCATCGCTCACGGGCGGTTGCGAAAGCGAGCAGTCACGGCTCGCCGCCCTCGCGGCGCGTGCGGCCTCGCCGACCGCGGGGCGTGCGGCGACGGCGACGCAGATGGCCCAGTTCATGAGCGCCGACAAGATCTCGCCCGATGCGGCTCTGACCATGGCCTTCGACATGGTGGAGGAGGCCAAGAAGACGCCGTCGGACGGGGCCAGGAGCGCCGCGGCGACCGCCTTTGCCGGGACGGTGCTCGATGCCATCGCGATCGTCGAGGGGACTCTCGCCCAGGCGGCGGAGTTTGAGCTCTTCTGGCAGCGGGTGGGCGGGCTGGCGTTCAACGCGGCGGAGGAGGCACACGCGAACGGGCGCCTCGCCGAGGCCGACTCGCTCGTGCTCGCGGGCGGCAAGCGGTGGCAGAACGAGTACTACTGGTCGAGGCGCCCCGACCACGATGGTCTGGTCGCGTGGATCTGGGCGCGCGTCGGCAGGCAGAACGAGGCGATCCAGCGCCTTCGATCCAGGGCGGACCTGCAGCCGCCGGCCGACGAGGTGCTCAAGGCTTTGACGGGATCGAACTGACGAGCGCGGTCGCTTACGGCGCTGCATCGGGGCCGGGGCGTGCGCGAAGCATCCACACCAGCACGGGCGCGCCCAGAATGCTCGTGACGACTCCAAGCGGAAGGCGTCCGGATCGAAGATCCAGGAGGCGAACGATCAGGTCCGCTCCCAGCACGATGGTCACGCCGGCCAGGGCGGCCCCGATGACCAGGGTGCGATGGCGCGGGCCCAGGAGCCAGCGGGCGATGTGCGGGGCGGCCAGGCCTACAAAGCCCAGGGGCCCCGCGAGCACCACGGAGATTGCCGAGAGCGTGCCCGACGTGACGAAGAGCGCGAAGCGAAGCCTGGGCAGCGAGACGCCCACGGAGGTTGCTTCGTCGTCGCTCATCGATGACGCGTCCATCCAGGGTCCAAGCCATCGCGCGAGGGCGACACACAGACCGACACATCCCGCCGCAACGCCAAGGTCTCCAAAGGTCGCGTCGTCGCTGAGCGACCCCATGAGCCAGCGCATCGCCGAGAGCCCGCGGTCGGCGAGCAGGTGCTGCACGAGCATCGCGAGCGAACCCAGGAAGAAGGCGACCGACACGCCCACCAGAGCAAGTCGAACATGGTCCACGCGCCCGCGGCGCTGGCCCAGCACGTAAACGGCGATCAGTGTCAGGAGCGATCCGGCGAGCGCCCAGCCGCCGGTCGAGAGGCTCGCGATCGACGCGCCGGTCGCAAGCGTCGCCAGCATCACCGCCAGCGAGGCTCCCGACGCCACTCCCATCAGGTCCGGCGAGGCCAGGGGGTTGCGCAGCAGGCACTGCATCAGCACTCCCGCAACGCCCAGAGCCACGCCCACCAGAGCGCCCGCGGCCACCCGAGGCCCCCGGATATTCCAGATATCCATCGAATCGGGGAATGCCCATCCGCCAGGACCGATCGCCAGCCGGGCGGCCCCGGTCGCGACGGCCGAGGCGGCGAGGATGAGCAGGGCCGTAGATGTGGCAAACTTGGGGCGTGGCATGGGTTTGGCGAGTGGGTGGCCCGGGGCTCGAAGCTCACCCACAGTACCATCGGGCGTCGGAGGCCGCCTAGTATTGCCCCCAATTCCTGACAGGAGATTCCGCTTGGCCCTCAAGCCCTTTCGATGCAAACTCGTGACCCCGACCGCCAGCCTCGTCGACGAGGAGGTGCGGTATGTCCAATTGCCGGTGTGGGATGGGTCCATGGGCTTTCTGCCCGGGCGTGCGCCGATCGTGGCGGCCCTTGGAAACGGAGAACTTCGCCTGGACATCGCCGACTCGGCGAAGGGACCGGGCGGCAGCCGTTCGTTCTTCGTTGAGGGGGGCGTGGCCAAGATGGGCGACACCGAGCTGCTGATTCTCGCCGAGCGGGCCGCGGCCGCCGAGACGCTGACCCTCGCGGGTGCGGAGGCGGAATTGACGGCGGCCAAGAGCCCCAAGGCGGGCACGAGCGCTGCCGACGCCCGCAAGGCGGTGGATGCGGCCTCGGCGAAGGTCGCGTTTACCCGCAAGGCCAAGACGGGCATTTAAGAGCACGCAATCGGAGCGTAGAGCCGGGGGTGCGTCGCGCGCCTGGACTTTCATTGGGTGGTGCAAAGCCTATTGTCGGTCGCACGCCTGCGCGCGTGCACACGGAGCCTGTTGATGTCGCAGCACGAAGCGCCCGCCGCCGACCGTTCCACGCAAGAGCGGATCCCCGTCACGGTCTTTGCGTCCAGCAGCCTCGCCAGCCGCACCGTCGCCGGCGAGATCGCGGGCATCATCCGCGAGCGAGCGGCCCAGGGAAAGCAGGCGGTGCTGGGGCTCGCGACCGGCAGCACGCCCCAAGCGGTCTACGACGAACTCGTTCGTCTGCACACTCAAGAGGGTCTGAGTTTCAAGAACGTGGTCCCGTTCAATCTCGACGAGTACTACCCGATGTCGCCCGACAGCTTCCAGAGCTACCGGCGGTTCATGCGCGAGTATCTCTTCGACCACGTCGATATGAACCCGGCGAACACCAACGTGCCCGATGGCACGATTGCACGCGCCGACGTCGGCAAGTTCTGTGAGGACTACGAGCGACGAATCAAGGCGGCCGGCGGCATCGACATCCAGATTCTGGGCGTGGGGCGCACAGGGCACATCGGGTTCAACGAGCCCGGCTCGCCCAAGGACAGCCGTACCCGACTGATCACGCTCGATCGGGTCACGCGGATGGACGCCGCCAGCGACTTCTTTGGCGAGTGGAACGTCCCGCGGACCGCGATCACGATGGGCGTGGGGACGATTTTGGACGCCAAGCGGATCGTGCTCATGGCGTACGGCGAGCACAAGGCGGGGATCATCAAGCGGGCGGTGCAGGGCGAGGTGACCACCGGCGTTTCGGCCAGCTATCTCCAGCAGCACCGCAATTGCACGTTCATCCTCGACCCGGCGAGCAGCGCGGAGCTGACGCGGTTCAAGACCCCTTGGATGCTTGGGACGCTCGCGTCGTTTGGCATGACCTGGGATCTGCGGACCACCAAGAAGGCCGTCACCTGGCTGGCCTTGGCCGTCAAGAAGCCGATCCTCAAGCTGACCGACGAGGATTACAACGAGCACGGGCTCCAGGAGCTTCTGGCGACCCGTGGCCTGCATCGCGGCGCGTACGACATCAACATCGAGGTTTTCCGAGCGCTGCAGACCACCATCACCGGCTGGCCGGGTGGAAGGCCGCCCACGGGTGCGACCACGCAGGCCGCCCCGGCTGATGCGGTGCGGATCGAGGGCCCGGGTGCCGCAGTGTGGCGCGGAGTCGGTGCGGGGCCCGCGGCGCAGGCCGAGGGCAAGGCCTACCGGACCCAGAGCGACGCAACCGAGTATCCCAAGCGTGTGGTGGTCTTCAGCCCGCACCCCGACGATGACGTGATCAGCATGGGCGGCACGTTCATCCGGCTGTGCGAGCACGGGCACGAGGTGCATGTCGCCTACCAGACGAGCGGCAATATCGCGGTGTGGGACGAGGCGGCGCTTCGTCACACCGACTTTGTCGCCGAGTACGCGCGGGCGTTCCCCGAGCTCGGGCGTGCCGCGGCCGAGGCGCTGGAGCGCAAGGTCGAGTCGTTTATTACCGGCAAGCAGCCCGGCCAGGTCGACACGCCCGAACTCCAGAAGATCAAGGGCCTCATCCGGCGCACCGAGGCCCGGGCTGGCGCGCGGTACAGCGGTGTGAAGCCGTCCAACATCCACTTCCTTGATCTCCCGTTCTATGAAACGGGGCGGGTCAAGAAGAAGCCGCTGAGCGACGAGGACGTGCGTATCACGATGGAACTGCTCGAGCAGGTCAAGCCCCACCAGATCTACGCCGCGGGAGATCTCACCGACCCGCACGGCACGCACCGGGTCTGTCACGCGGCGAT
>ERZ1292640.3737-Hain-H43-02um-R1-3737-length-11781-cov-17_pt1 | contig 11781 bp, 9 predicted proteins | sample MGYA00564404_ERZ1292640 | MGnify/ENA primary metagenome ERZ1292640 (study PRJEB36523, sample SAMEA6512636) | groundwater metagenome | collected 2019-01-08 | study: AquaDiva: Metagenomics assemblies of 32 groundwater samples | reverse complement strand
TAATTTCTGATTTTCAAAAATCACCAGGCTCACCCATAGAATTGTCTGAAGAACCTAAAAATTAAGTTTTATTTAAAAATTATAAAATTATAAAATTTTGCTTTTGTATCGTTGGAAGTCCGACTTCCAATATTCTTCCGAGCTTCCGAAATTTATTTTTGTATCGTCGGAAGTCGGACTTCCGACAGTTAAAAAAATAAAATTAAATCATTTTAAAATTAACAAAAAAAAATGAAAAAATCAAATTTTTAAATTCTAGAGATTAAACCTCTAAAAGATTTTAATTTAATTAAACTTATGATAAAATATAAAAATATGATTCAATATATTGAAAAACAAATTAAAAAAATTATTTTTAAGAAATTTAATACAAAAATCAAAGAAAAAATAATTTTGGAACAACCGCCTGAATCTAAAATGGGAGATTTTTGTTTTTCTTGTTTTTTATTAGCAAAAGAAATAAAAAAATCCCCAAAAGAAATTGCTGAAATTTTAGCTCAAGAAATTAAACCAAACAAAATAATAAAAGAAACAAAAAGCATTGGTCCGTATTTAAATTTTTTTATTCATCGAAAAATATTTTTTGAAAATATTTATAAAAATTTACAAGAAAAAAAAGAACAAAAAAAAACATTGCCAAAAATAATAATTGAATTTTCCTCGCCAAACACAAATAAACCTTTGCATTTGGGACATTTTAGAAGCAGCATTTTAGGAATGTCCTTGGCTAATTTATTAGAAGAAAATAATTATAAAATAATCAGAATTAATTCAGTTAATGACAGAGGTATTCATATTTGCAAGGCAATGTTAGCCTATCAAAAATGGGGAAGGAACAAAACTCCAAAAAAAGAAAAAATTAAAGGTGATCATTTTGTTGGAAATTTTTATGTGCTTTTTGAACAAGCTGCAAAAAAAGAACAAACAGAAAAAAAAATAGAAAAAATCACAGAAACAACGCTCTATAAAGAGGCATTAAAAATGCTTAAAAAATGGGAACAAGGAGATAAAAAAACTATTGCGCTATGGAAAAAAATAAATAGATGGGTTTTGAGTGGCTTTAAAAAAACCTATCAACAAATAGGGATAAAATTTGATAAATGGTATTTTGAAAGTCAAACTTATAAATTGGGACGAGAAATAATTTTAAAAGCTTTAAAAAATAAAATTTGCTATAAAAGATTGGATGAAGCGATAGAAATTGATTTAACTCAACATGGATTGAACAAAAAAGTTCTGTTACGCCCAGACGGAACAAGTGTTTATGTCACTCAAGATATTGGATTGGCTAAATTAAAATTTAACGAATTTAATCCTGCTCAATCAATTGTTCTCACCGGAACTGAACAAATTTATCATTTTCAAGTTTTATTTAAAATTTTAGAACTCTTAAAGTTTAAATGGGCAAAACAAAATTTTCATTTAACCCACGAATTAGTTAATTTACCAGAAGGAAGAATGAAATCACGAGAAGGTAACGTGGTTGATTCTGATAATTTATTAGATGAAATGCAACAAATGGCGCAAAAAGAAATTAAAAAAAGAAATCCAAATATTTCCATTAAAGAACTAAGCCAAAGAGCAAAAAAAATTAGTCTAGCAGCAATAAAATTTCATTTATTAAAAGTAAGTCCGAAACAAGTAATTTGTTTTGATCCTAAAAAATCTCTTTCTTTTGAGGGAGCAACTGGCCCATATTTACAATATACGTACGCGCGAATTCAAAGCATTTTGAATAAAACATTAAATAAAAATAATGACGAGAAAATAGATTTTTCTTGTTTAGAAAAAGATGAGGAATGGGAAATAGCAAAATGTATTTTTAATTTTTCCGACATCGTAAAAAAAGCAGTTGAAAATTACAATCCGGCAATTTTGGCTGAATATTTATTAAAAATAGCTTCCCATTTTAATAAATTTTATCATGCTCATTCAATTATTAAGGCTGAATCAAAAAAAATACAAAAGGCTCGTTTAATTTTAATTCAATGCGTGGCAATAATTTTAAAAAAAGGCCTCAATTTGTTGGGCATTGAAGAAATAAAAAAAATGTAAAAACATATTATTTATAAAACTAAGTTTATAGATTTAACATAATATTTTCCTTTTTTCTATTTTTATTATATTCTCTATTTACTATTTTATTTTTAATTTTTTATGCAAGATTTGATTAATAAAATTAAAGAACTGAGAAAAAAACTTTCAGAGACTGGGAGGTTTCTTTGACTTTGCCAAAAAAGAAATAGAAATTAAAATTTTAGAAAATGAAATGACCCAGCCAAATTTTTGGCAAGATCAAGAAAAAGCAAAAAATAAAAGCAAAAAACTAGATAATCTAAAAGAAGAATTATTGACTTGGGAAAAATTAATTCAAGAAACAAACGATCTATTAGAAATTTCTTGTTTAGATAAAGAAGCAAAAGACGTTTCCTTAAGAAAAGAAATTGAAAAAAAATTATATTCTTTAAATAAAAAATTTGAATATTTTGAATTTTTTATTTTATTTAATAAAAAATATGATTCTTATAATGCAATCATAAATATTCATGCTGGTGCTGGTGGCGTTGATGCCCAAGATTGGACAGAGATGCTACTGCGAATGTATTTAAAATTTTGCGAAAAAAGAAAATGGCAAGTAAAAATCATTAGTGAATCAAAAGGCGAAGAAGCGGGAATAAAAAATATTACATTGGAAATTCAAGGAAATTATGCCTATGGATTTTTAAAGTCTGAGGCAGGGGTTCATCGTTTAGTTAGAATTTCTCCATTTGACGCTGAAAAAATGAGGCATACATCATTTGCTTTGATTGAAGTTCTCCCTGAATTAGAAGAGTTAGAAGAAATTAAAATTAATCCAGAAGATTTAAGAATTGATACTTTTTTAGCTTCTGGGCATGGCGGACAAAATGTTCAAAAAAACGAAACTGCAGTTAGGATCACTCATTTACCGACTAAAATTGCTGTAAGTTGTCAAAATGAACGATCTCAACTTCAAAACAAAGAAATGGCAATGAAATATTTACAAACAAAATTATATCAACGATATTTAATTGAAAAACAAAAGGAAAAACAAGAATTTAAGGGCGAATTTAAACCAGTTGAATGGGGCAGTCAAATTCGTTCTTATGTATTACATCCATATCAAATAGTCAAAGATCATCGAACCAATTATGAAACAAATGAAATTGAATCTGTTTTAAACGGGAAAATAGACAATTTTATTGATGCATATCTAAAAATATAAACGATTAACAAAACTTTAGCAAAAATTATTTAAAAAATAAAAGAAAATATAATATGTGGCCTGGTAGCCAAGCAGTAAGGCAGTGGTCTGCAAAACCATTATTCGTGGGTGCAATTCCCGCCCAGGCCTCCAAATTATTTTATGCTTAAATTTTACAACACTCTCACTCGAAAAAAAGAAATTTTTAAACCAATCAAAAATGGTTGCGTTGGAATTTATACTTGCGGGCCAACCGTTTATAATTTTGCTCATATTGGAAATTTTCGCGCTTATATCTTTGCCGACATTTTACATAAATATTTAAAATATAAAAAATATAAAATAAAACACATAATGAATTTGACAGACATTGATGACAAAACTATTAGAGATTCCGCCAAGGCCAAAATGAGTTTAAAAAGTTTTACCTTAAAATATACTAAAGAATTTTTTAAAGATTTAAAAACCCTAAATATTCAACGGATTTCAAAATATTCAAAAGCAACTGATCATATAAAAGAAATGGTTAAAATGGTTGAGGTTTTAGAAAAAAAAGGATTTGCTTATGAGAAAAATCATTCAGTTTATTTTGATATTTCTAAATTTAAAAATTACGGAAAATTAGCAAAACTTGATTTTAAAAATTTAAAAGCAGGAGCCCGCGTTGATTTAGATGAATATGAAAAAGATAATCCAAGTGATTTTGCTTTATTAAAAAGATCAACGTTAGACGAATTAAAAAGAGGGATTTTTTATAAAACAAAATGGGGTAAAGTTAAGCCGGGTTGGCATTTAGAATGCTCGGCAATGTCAATGAAATATTTAGGCGCAACGTTTGACATACACACTGGCGGCATTGATTTAATTTTTCCTCATCATGAAAATGAAATCGCCCAATCAGAAGCATTCTCCGGAAAAAAATTCGTTAATTATTGGTTGCATAATGAACATTTATTAGTTGATAATCAAAAGATGAGCAAATCATTGAAAAATTTTTATACTTTAAGAGATATTCTTGCAAAAAATTATTCGCCAATGGCAATTCGTTATTTATTATTATCCACACATTATAGACAAAAATTAAATTTTACTTTTAATGGATTAGAATCAGCAAAAAATGCCTTAAAAAGATTAAAGGAATTCGTAGAAAAACTCAAATGCCAAATATCAAATATCAAAACCGTATCTCAAAATCCAAAACCAATTAAAAATTTAATTTCGGAAACAAAATTAAAACTTGAATCGTCAATGAATGATGATTTAAATATTTCGCAAGCATTGGCGGTAATTTTTAATTTGGTTAAAGAAATAAATATTTTGATTGACAAAAATCAACTTTCTTCAATGGAAGCAAAAAAAATTCTTCAACTAATAAAAAAGCTTGATCAGATTTTAGGATTAAAATTAACGGAAGAAGAAAAAAAAGAAATTCCAAAAAATATTTTGGATTTAGTGAAACAAAGAAGCGAGGCGCGTAAAAATAAAGATTGGCAAAAAGCGGATGAAATTAGAAAAGAGATTGAAAAATTAGGTTATCAAATTGAAGACACAAATAAAGAAACAAAAATCAGTTTTTAACTTATTTAAAACTGTTACCAACAAATGCGTTAATATTTTTGCAAAAGATAAGATACATAGGTAACACTCATATTTTACCAAAATTCAAAATTAGGTAAAATAAAAGTGCTAATCTTTAACATTGGAAGTCCGACTTCCAATGTTAACTTCCAATTTTAATTATGAATAATAGAATTTTTTTAAATAACAATTTTTATCACATTTACAATCGTGGAGTAGACAAAAGGGTTATCTTCCAAAATCAAAAAGATCATTATAGATTTATTCATGATTTATATGAATTTAATAATAAAAATCCTGTTTTAAATTATATTCAACCAATGCGTAAAAATATAAATATTGAAAATCCGACTTCCAAAAAAAGAAAATTATTAGTTGATATTATGTGTTTTTGTTTAATGCCAAATCATTTTCATTTAATTTTAAGACAAAAAGTTGAAAATGGTATTACTGAATTTATGAGAAAATTAGGAACTGGGTATACCAATTATTTTAATACCGAATATCAAAGAAGTGGTGTTTTATTTCAAGGTAGATTTAAAGCAATTGATATTCAGAAGGATGAATATTTAATGCATCTTTCTCGCTATATTCATTTAAATCCTATAGAATTAATTGAAAATAATTGGAAAAAAAATGGAATAAAAAATTACAAAAAAATAAATGATTTTTTAGAAAATTATCGATGGTCAAGTTATTTAGATTTTATTGATAAAAAAAATTTCCCCTCAATTATTAATAATGATTTTCTTATGAGTTATTTTAAAGGAGGCAAAGATTATAAAAAATTTATTTTTGAATTGATTTTGAATGATTTTGAAAAAATTAATAATATTATTTTAGAATAATATTGGAAGTCGGACTTCCAATGTTTAAATTTTTTAATTTATTTTATTTCATTTATTTTATTATTTCTGAAATAATTATTTTTCAGAAAGAAAGAAAAAAAATATGAAAATTCAAACTAATTCACGAAAATACGAAGGCCAATGTAAATTTTGTAAAAATGATTTTACAAAAAAAGAAATTACGCAACATCTTGATGTTTGTCAAAATAGAAAAAAAGATAAAAATATAAAAAATTTAAGATTAAGAATTATCTATCCATACATAAAAAAATTTTGGTTGATAGTAGAAGTTAATGAACAGGCCAAATTAAAAGATTTAGACAATCTAATTAGAAATGTCTGGGTTGAATGTTGCGGTCATTTAAGTTTGTTTGGCGATTATAAAAATGAAATTGGTAAAGCAAAAATTATTATTGATACATTAAATTTAGGAGATGCGGTTAATTATATTTATGATTTTGGCAGTTCTACAGAATTAGTTATTGAAACATTAGAATATACTAATTATCAATTAAACAAAAAGGGGAAAGTAGAATTGGTTGCTAGAAATTATTTACCATTTTCTAATTGTGTAAAATGTGGCCAACAAGCAACTCAAATTTGTTATGCTTGTTACGAGCAAGAAGAACCTTGTTTAATATGCGATATATGCGCTAAAAAATATCATAATGAAGAAAATGAAAAAGAGGAACATTATATTTTACCATTAGTCAATTCTCCTCGTGCCGGTATTTGCGGTTATAAATCTTCAGAACCATTGGATAAACTTTTCTAAAATTAATTTTGAATTTAATTTACTTTTTCTAAAGTATGTCAATTTTTTGAACTAAATGAACAATTTTAAAAGGCGCTGAAAATACTTTAAAAAGAATAAAGGAATTCGTAGAAAAACTCAAATGCCAAATATCAAATATCAAAACCGTATCTCAAAATCCAAAACCAATTAAAAATTTAATTTCGGAAACAAAATTAAAACTTGAATCGTCAATGAATGATGATTTAAATATTTCGCAAGCATTGGCGGTAATTTTTAATTTGGTTAAAGAAATAAATATTTTGATTGACAAAAATCAACTTTCTTCAATGGAAGCAAAAAAAATTCTTCAACTAATAAAAAAGCTTGATCAGATTTTAGGATTAAAATTAACGGAAGAAGAAAAAAAAGAAATTCCAAAAAATATTTTGGATTTAGTGAAACAAAGAAGCGAGGCGCGTAAAAATAAAGATTGGCAAAAAGCGGATGAAATTAGAAAAGAGATTGAAAAATTAGGTTATCAAATTGAAGACACAAATAAAGAAACAAAAATAAAATTAGGATTCTGAAGTCGAGTATTTAATCTATTAATTCCCATACATTGTATTACCTGAAATAAATCTGGCGCTTGTCTACGCCCTGTCAATAATACCCTCAAAGTCATTGCAATATCTCCTATATGCCCCTTATATTGCTCTTTTTGTTCCTTGTAAGATTTAATATTATCCGCATAACCTAAAAATTTTGCCATTTCTTTTAGTTTAAAAAACCATTCCTCTTTATTATCTTTCTCATTATAAATTAATAAAAACTGTTTGGCTATTTTTTCTATTTCTATTTTTTCTATGCCTGGCAACAATTCGTTTAAATTAATTTTATTTTTTTCAAAAAAATCATCAAAAAAATATTCTATTTGATATTTAATATCCGACCATTTTATTATATCTTTTCTTGGTTGATTTCCATCTCTCTCTATTGAAAAAATTTTTTTTACATATTCTGAATCATTTTGCATTCTTTTCATTAAGTCCATGTCGTATTCTTTTGCCCAATTAAAACATTGTAAAAAAACCTCTTCGGTAGATAACCAACCAATATAATCCTTACAAACATCCTCTATTTTTTGCATATCTAACAATGGACCAGCGCTCCCGCTCAAATGTTTCAGGCTAACATAAAATTTTTTATTATCAACCTTAAGATTTTGTTTGCGCCACTCTTCAAAACCTGAATCAATTAAATTAAGCAAGTATTCAATAATTGCTTCGCTTGGATAGCCATCTTTAATATAATAAAAAACATCAGCTTCGGGATCTTTTCGTTTACTTAATTTTCTTTTTGAATTTCCTTCCAGCTTGTTAATTGTTGGAATATGTCCGTATTGAGGTGGATCCCAACATAAAGATTCAAACAATTCAAGATGCAATGGGATAGATGATAACCATTCTTCTCCTCGTAAAACATCTGTGGTTCGCATTAAATGATCGTCAACCACATGAGCAAAATGATAAGTAGGCAAACCATTAGATTTAATAATTACAATATCTTGATCATTTTCAGGTAAAAATAATTCACCCTTGATAAGATCATTAAATTTAATTTTATTTCCATTGCCATTTGACTTAAACCTAATAACAAAAGGTTTATTTTTATTTAACGCCTGCAAAATCTCTTCATTTGATTTTTCTCTGCATTGCGCCCATTCTCCATAGTAACCTGTTCTGATTTCATTTTTTTGTTGCGCTTCATTTATTTTTTTTAACTCATCTAAAGAACAAAAACATGGATAAGCGCGCCCCTGTTCCAAAAGTTTTTTTGCAAAAATTTTATATATTTGTTCTCTTTTGCTTTGTTTGTAAGGACCATATTCCCCTTTTTCTTCGCCAGATAATGTTTCTCCTTCATCCGCAAAAATTTTAAATCTTTCAAAAGATTCAATAATTAATTTTGTCGCTTCAGCTATTTCCCTTTTTTTATCTGTATCTTCTATGCGAATAAAAAAAACACCATTACTTTGATGAGCCAATCTCTCTGATAACAACGCCGTAAAAATTCCACCAATATGAACAAACCCAGTGGGACTAGGCGCTATTCGAGTAATCTTGGCTGATTTTTCCATGTTCCTCACTGGATATTTTTTTTCTATACATTCAGAAGCATTCTTAATGTCTGGTAATAATTTTTCGATTATTTCTTTTTTTATTTTATTCATAATACAATTATTTTAATCTTTTTTCGCAATAAAAACAAGGTTATATCCTTTCCACCAATTTGTTTTTTTGCCTTTTTTGGTGTAATATTTTTCTATCACATTAAATTTTACTTGTTTAAAGCGTTGCGACAATTCATTCATTGTAAATGCGTGATAATATCTACGAATTGTTTTATCTTTTAATTTCCAAGGAATTAACAAATCGCCAAAATCCAATTTTACTTTTTTCTTTGAAAAAAAAGAAATAATTTTTTGAAAAAAACTTTTAACAATGAATAAAAAATATTTACCTTGATATAAATTCCAATTAGTCATGATTAAAATGCCATCTTTTTTTAAAACTCTTTTTATATTTTCCAACACGCGAATTTGCAATTTTTTTGATGGAATATGATTTAAAGTGGCAATACAAAAAACTACATCAAATTTCAATTCTTCAAATGGCAAATACAACGCGTCCCTAACAAAAAATGTAGCGTCTGTCGCTCTATACTTTTTCCTTGCTATATCAATTAATTTTTTACAATTATCAACGCCGATATAATCAATTTTTTTATTTTTAAATAACTCAAAAACACGGCCATTGCCACAACCCAAATCTAAAATTTTATCGCCATTTTTAACATATTGATCAAACCCTTTTAAATCCTCCCAAAGATTTTTTCGTGTATGGCTAAAAATTTCCGCTAATTCTTCATAGTCTTCTTTGGTTTTTTCTAATAAAATTTTTATTGTTTGTAAATTCATATTTTATGATAGACGTTATTGTTAAAAAAATAATCAAACTAAAACCTCAAAATCAATTAGAACTTTCAAAAATAAAAAGAAGAATTTGTAATGAATTTAAAGTGGTTCCATTTCCAAACTCAGATCTTTTTGAGGAATATCAAAAACTTTTAAATAAGAAAAAAATTTCTCAACAAATTTGGTTAGAAGATTTGCTCAAAAAGCACCCAATTAGAACTCTTTCCGGAGTAGCTGTAATTGCCATTTTAACCAAGCCCTATCCTTGCCCCGGAAAATGCCTCTACTGTCCAACCGAAAAAGAAATTCCAAAAAGCTATTTATCCAATGAACCAGCTGTAATGCGAGCAATTCTCTGTAAATTTGATCCCTATAAACAAATTCAAACGCGATTAAAATCATTGGAAGCAACGGGACATCCTACCGACAAAGTAGAATTAATTATTATGGGTGGAACATGGTCTTATTTGCCCAAACAATATCAGACATGGTTTATTAAACGATGTTTTGAAGCTCTAAATAATCAACATACTAAAATAAAACAAACATTGCAAATGTTGCAAAAAAATAATGAAAAAGCCAAACATCGATGCGTTGCATTAACATTAGAAACGCGACCTGATTTTATAAATTTAAAAGAAATAAAAAGAATGAGAGAATTAGGTTGCACAAAAATAGAATTGGGAGTGCAGGCTATAGATGATTTTATTTTACAGAAAAATATTCGCGAACACAAGGTGCAACAAATAATCCAAGCAACAAAATTGCTTAAAAATGCTGGCTTTAAAATTTGTTTTCATATGATGCCCAATCTGCCATATTCAACATTAAATAAAGATTTAAAGATGTTTAAAGAATTATTTAGTAATCCAGATTTCAAACCAGACTTATTAAAAATTTATCCCTGTGTGGTAACAAAAAATTCAGAACTCTATAATTTTTGGAAACAAAAAAAATACAAACCATATTTCACCAAACAACTCGTCAATCTTTTAATTAAAATTAAAACGATTATTCCGCGTTATGTGCGAATTATTAGAATTATTCGCGACATTCCATCAAATAGCATTGAGGCTGGAAATAAGATTTCTAATTTGCGAGAGGTTGTTCAAAGTGAAATGAAAAAACAAAAATTAAAATGCCAATGTATTAGATGTAGACAAGCAAAAACACAAGACGCAAAATGCAAAATACAAAATTTAATAATGTTCACTGAAAAATATGAGGCATCAAATGGAACAGAATATTTTTTAAGTTTTGAGGATTGCAAACGAGAAACTTTATACGCCTTTTTACGATTAAGAATATTAAATGAATTTGACGAACAACTTCCTGTTTTAAAAAATTGCGCGATTATTCGGGAAGTACATACCTATGGACAAGCGGTAGCAATTGGAATAAAAGATAAAAAAGCGATTCAACATTTTGGTTTAGGAAAAAAATTAATTAATGAAGCGGAAAAAATTGTTCAAAATCTTGAAATAAAAAAAATAGCTGTAATTTCTGGCGTCGGTGTTCGAGAATATTATAAAAAATTAAATTACAAATTACAAAATAGTTATATGATAAAAAAAATAGTTTAATTTTTTCACTTTTTATTTTTTATTTTTTTATGTTACAAAAAAAATATCCCAAACTTATTGTTATTTTAGGACCTACAGCCTCTGGAAAAACAGAATTAGCTTTAAAATTAGCAAAAAAATTTAATGGCGAAATTGTCTCAAGCGATTCACGACAAATCTACAAAGAAATGTTTATTGGCACAGCCTCTCCATGCTCAAACAAACTAAATGATAATTTAGAATTTCAAAAACCAATTTATATTGCAAAAATTCCTCACTATCTTCTTCATGTTGTTTCTCCAAAAAAAGAATATAATATGGCAATTTACAAAAAAATGGCAATAAAAATTATCAAAAATATTCAAACGCGAAATAAGTTACCACTTTTGGTTGGTGGTACTGGACTTTATATTTCTAATATTGTTGATAATTTTAAAATTCCAACAGTTCCACCAAATAAAAAATTAAGAGAGAAAATAAAAAACGAAATAGAAAAATATGGCATAGAAAAAATTTATCAAAAATTATTAACATTAGATCCAATGGCTGAAAAATTTATTCAAAAAAACAATCCACATCGAATTATTAGAGCATTGGAGGTTTGTTTAATCACAGGAAAACCATTTTCTATTCAAAGGCAAAAAAACAATCCCATCTTTGAAACATTACAATTAGGTATAAAGATTTCTCGTGAAAAATTATATAAAAAAATCAACCAAAGGGTTGATCAAATGATTAAAAATGGACTGTTAGAAGAAACAATGGGATTAACAAAAAAATATCCTTGGAATCTACAAAGTATGAATGGAATTGGTTATAAACAAATAGGGATGTATTTACGAAATGAAATTAATTTAGAC
>ERZ1292640.3736-Hain-H43-02um-R1-3736-length-11784-cov-38_pt1 | contig 11784 bp, 8 predicted proteins | sample MGYA00564404_ERZ1292640 | MGnify/ENA primary metagenome ERZ1292640 (study PRJEB36523, sample SAMEA6512636) | groundwater metagenome | collected 2019-01-08 | study: AquaDiva: Metagenomics assemblies of 32 groundwater samples | reverse complement strand
GCAATGAGAAAGAGAAAAGGGTGCACGGAAAAATAATGATATGGCCATGGGGGGTGTTTTTGCAGGAACTGTGGTCCGGGAAAATAATCTAAGGCGAGGATAACTGTGAAAATAGAGATTAAAAATAGATACGCTAACGCAAGACTATATCAAGAACCGCCTTGCAAGCCGATTCCGAAAGAGGAATTTGTTAGCCAGCTAAAGGATGGGGTGAAATTTATTTGTGAGGGCAGATCTCAGGAGTTTACCAACCTTTTTAACTCGCACGTTAATTTATTGCAGGGATACCTTAATAAATACGGCATCAAAACGGTGGTTCCGGATGAGGACTTTTTTGATACTTTGTGGAAGAGGACCCAGGCTGATACCGTACTCAATGGAAAGAAATACAGCCCGCTGACAGCAAAAAAGATCGCTCGTACCATCCGAAAGATTGTCAACGCTTACCTATATAATAAGGAGGGAACGCTAAAAAGAAAGGTTTTACTGGAAGTTGAAAGCAAGCGATATGAGCGCTTCTTTGCTCTGACTAAGCTAACCCAGGATGCTGTAATATGGTACGAAGAAAATGGCAGAATTGTTAAAGCAATGCCTGTTTTGGTCAATGGCAATGGCTCAGATAAAGAAGAGATGCTTATTAAGATGGTACATAGGGTAAGCGACAAGAAGCTCCTTGTAAATACAAACTGTACTAAAATCCAACTCTCTATGCTCTTTTTGCGCGTAATAGGCAAAAATGGTTTCGAACAAACCAACGCTGAAGATGTGAAAAAATTCAATGACTACTGTGATGAAAGGCAGATCAAGAAGAAAGCGGATTATTTGGCTGATGTCGCCACATTTTTTGCCAACATTCATAGCAAAGGCTTCATAAAGAATAACCCGTTTGCCAATGTTTCGTTAAAGAAGAACGCTACATGTGTAAGGCGCGACTTTATACCTAAGGAAGGAATAGAGAAGCTGCTTGATCTGTCCAGTGTTGACCTCAATGATAGACAGCATGTGCGCGATAGGGCAATGGCACTGATGTTTTATGATACAGCCTTGAGAATAAATGAAGTGTTATCATTAAAATGTTCAGATATTCGCAAAGACGCGGATGGTGAAATGTATGTGCTTCTGAGGTCCGAGGTACAAAAAGGCGCTAACAAGCCTGAAGAAACGATGTACTTCTTTTTTGATCAGACAAAAGAGATAATAGAACGTTATCTTAAACTACGGGATCAATTTCTGCCTAAAACCGATAAGCTGTTTGTTTCGCGGTACGGCACCTCATTATGCCATCCGCATTGCAGGAAACTATTTAAACAGCAATGTGATAAGCTGGGAATCAAGACTTTTTATAAGGAAACCCCGTCTCCTCATCACGTAAGACATTCGTTTGGTACTTTAAACATAGCGCCTCTAGGATTAGCGCTTGGTCTCTATGAGATAGTTGAGCGATTTAGGCATACAAAGCCGGAAATAGCCAAAAGGCATTATATCCATAACAATCCTTATCTTGTAAAAGAGAAATACAACCTCATGAAGAAGAGAGTTGTTAAACAAAGTAATATTGATATACTGAATGGCATACCTTTTCCGGATATTGAGAAATGGTTGCTTGAGAAGGTGGAAGTTGATTCCAAGACCATAAAGACTATTAAGCGAAAATATTCATCTGTATTCAATAATAAGATTGACAAAAAAACTGAATCAGATAAAATAGATAATTACATAACCGAACGGGAAGCGTTCGAAAAGGTAGCGCACCTGGATATACCCCTGCGATCTTTGAGAATTTACTGTGTACAGAACAATATAGCGTTTAATGGGACCGGACATTACAGTTACAAAAAAGATTTTATTAATGAGCTGTCAGAAAATTGGGTGGGAAGGTCCGAAGTTATGCGAAAGATGAAATTAGACCACATGAGTTTTCACCGCGCCGTGAATGAAAGCCAGCAAAAGAAAATCAAAATCGGCCACCAGTTGCTCATCCACAAAAACGCATTTTTCGCATAAAAAACACTTCACACTTTTGACATCAAACACTTCACAAATGTAAGGAATCTAAGTTTTTAGACGAGTACCAAAATTGACCGTAACAGGAAGATAATAAAAGGGTTGCGTCAATAATTAAATTACCATGCTAAACGCCGACGGAAAAACAAGATGGTACGATAATGAATGGGCATATTCCTGCAGGGTTGTAGATTTGTGTGAATATATCGTTAAGCGCGGGATATAGCATTTATAGGGGACAGGCATGCCTGTCCCGTCCGATTGTGGGATTCGAGTCAAATGACTCGAATCATTTCCGCGAAAGCGGGAATCCATAAAGTTGTGTTATCGTCGGAGACTGGATTCACGATAGAGGCATTCGGGAATAACAAAATTTAAAAATGCTTATTATGACACAGTCTGATTTAGACCAAAAGGAACTGTCATTTCGACCGAAGGGAGAAATCTTAACCATACAAGACATCCTATAACTTTGGTAATAAAAGTTGTCAAATAGGGCGATTAATGGTTTAATCGCTGTAATCTTTAATTAATCTCAGTAATTAGGTATAATTTCTAAATTTATACCTAGAGATTATACCAGGAGGGAAGATGACACTGCCAAAAGCCAGGATTCCGATTTTTATATCGATATTTATTATTATTTGTCTGGTAGTCGCGGGGCTTTATCTTATTCAAATTTACCAAAAAGAATGTGCCAGGAGTTTAGTCTTAGAGAATGAGTTGACGGATATAAAGGCGCGTTATAGCGAGATGGAAAAGAAATTAGAAAAAACAGAAAAACAGATTTCTGATCTGCAGACTAAATTGCAGGATACAGAATCACGGATTGAAGAATTAAATACTAGTTTAACCCAGGAAAAGGAAGCGCATCAAGAAACACTATCAAGGTTGGAGCAGTTAAAAAATGATTCGGAAGAACAAAAAAAATTGAGGGCTGATTTAGAAAATAAACTTGAACACGCGCAGATTGGGGCAAGGAAAAATCATGAAGAGCTAATAAAGCTGGACCTGGAAAAGAAGGGATTAGAGAAAAGAATAGAGGAATTAGAGACAAAAACCAAAGATATAGAGTTGGGCACAATTGTGGTGACTCCTGAAGGCGCGCCTGTAAATTCGCCTCAGCAAGTAGAAGCAGTGAAGGGGATAAAAACAGCCCGGCCGATTAAAGCCGGAATGTCCAGGGAAGAGTTAGGGCCCATCCGGGCGAAGATTGTTGACTCTAAGCCGGTTTCTTTTCCCAAAGTAAACGCTTTTACGCCAAGTTCTGAAGGAAAAATATTAACCGTAAATAAAGACTATGATTTCGCGGTTATTGATTTAGGCAGTCAGAATGGTGTTATGGTAGGCCAGATATTTAGTGTTTATGGCAAGAGTGGGTATATAGGCGATATCAGAATAGAAAAGGCCCATAACTCTTTGTCTGCCGCCGGTTTTATTACCTCTGGCATAAAGGATAAGATTAGCGAAGGTAATAAAGTAACGCAAAAAAAATAAATGAATTCTGCCATAAAACCTTTTGTGGTTAAGGCAATTTCCTCTCCGGTCAAAGGAAAGCTCTCTCTCTTAGGCGATAAGTCTATAGCCCACCGCTGCATAATTATCAGTTCTTTAGGTATAGGTCCAGTTATAATTGAGAATTTTCCTGCCAATGAAGATTGTCTCTCTACTTTAAAAATATTTAGAAAATTAGGAATAAAAATAGCGTGGCGTAAGGATTTATGTTTGCCCGTGATTACCGTAATAGGCAAAGGCCTTTGGGGGTTAAAAGAGCCAAATGACCCTATTTTTATCGGTGAATCAGGAACAACCTTGCGGCTCTTGATGGGTGTGCTCTCAGCCCAGAGTTTTAAAACAAAACTCGTTGCCGGAAGGTCACTTTCAAAAAGGCCGATGTTGCGCATTACTTTACCTCTGCGATTAATGGGGGCAACGATTAAGGCTCGATCTATAATACGCAAAGCGCGGCAAGAAGAGTATTTACCTGTCACAATAAAAGGCGGCGCCAATCTTAAGGCTATTACTTATAGCCTGCCGGTTGCCTCCGCGCAGGTAAAAGGCGCGATTTTATTAGCCGGCCTTTACGCGAAAGGCCTAACGCGTATTATTGAGCCTATAAAGACACGCGATCATACTGAGCGAATGTTAAAATTATTTAAAGCGGATATAAAGGTCCAAAAAAATATGATAATTTTAAGGGGGGGCAGGCAGTTAGTTTCACCAAAAAAAATTTATATACCCGCGGATATATCAAGCGCGGCGTTTTTTATTGTCCTTGGCGCGATTATTCCGGGTTCGGATATTTTGCTTAAAAAAGTAAACTTGAATCCTTCGCGTATGGGCATTATTAAAGTTTTAAAAAGAATGAACGCGAAAATTCAATTTTCATCTCTTAATTCGCGCTGTTTAGGCAGCGAACCAGCGGGCGATATTATTGTAAAAGGAAGTTCTTTGAAAGCCACAAAGATAAAAAAAGAAGAAATTCCTTCTTTGATTGATGAACTGCCTATTCTTATGGTGGCTGCCTGTTTTGCGCGGGGCAAGACTATTTTTGAATCGGTGGAAGAACTGCGTGTAAAAGAAACTGACCGAATTAAATCTATGTCAGAGAATCTGGCAAAAATGGGAGCGCGTGTTGAAGTTGTCAAAGTTGGCAAAGGCGAGAATATTATTATAGAAGGCGTAAAACAGCTTAATGGCGCTAAGGTTAAAAGTTTTGGTGATCACCGGACCGCGATGAGCATGGTGATAGCCGGGCTTTCTGCCAGAGGTGAAACCCAAATAGACGACATCTCCTGTATCAATAAATCTTTTCCTAATTTTATTAATCTTCTGCGATCTTTAAACCCGCTCAGTCATTACCCGTTGACTCATTCATCAAGAAATTGGAAGAATATTATATGATAAGAAACACGAGCTTGAAACGAGGGAGACCGAAAAAGGCAGGAAAATAGAAACGCCCCCTTATTCGGTTTTGACGTCATTCCGGCGGAAGCCGGAATCCAGAGTCACTGGACCCCGACTTTCGTCGGGGTGACGAGAATAAAGGACCGTTTCCTTCTAACCCCATATGAAAAAGGGGACATACTATAGATTTTGTCAAGGGTAAAGAACTCCCATAAGTCTATTTGCGCCTCAAATAGCTCTTTGAAAATAATTTTCGTTTTTCCGGTAAAGGACTGATTTCTGATTCACACCGTCATCGTTACGAGTATTCCGCGTCATATTTAATATGCGCTTATCATACTTTATCCAAGGTTGTGAATCCGGTCCTTCGCCTGAATTGTCCCCTACAGGGTCATGCCCTAACGTTTCAGCCAGGCTTAGTTTATGGCCGGATTCACGAAAAGTTGAACATCAAAAGGTTTTCTCTCCTTTAAGATGACAAAAGCCGCGCGTAAGAATTTATCCGCTAATTTGATTCGCAATTTAGCTTTAGTAACCGATGTTTCTCCTTTGAAAAGTAGCTTTTTTTGACAGTAAGAGCGAATGAATGGATTGCGCATTGATCTAAGAGCCGCTGTGCAGATCGCGTAACGTAAAATAGTATTACCTTTTTTGATATTATAGCGCGGCTATGAAATTTTCCTGATTGCGAATATTCCAAATCGATACCGGCATATTTTGTAAGTTGCCTGTGATGAACATAGTTATTGATGCTACCAAAATAAGCGATAAAACATGCCGCGACCCAGGGGCCGTATCCGGGAATCGTTTGAAGCAAAGAATAATCTTCTAACGAAGAACATTGATTTTTAATTTCATGATCAATGCGTTTGATTCGCGATTGAACGCGTTGAGCGTCTTCCAAGAGTAATTGAAGGTTAAGATCGCCTGACAATGATCTTTGACAACCAATCGAATCATTGGCTAAATTCCACAAGTGTTTAATCCTATTTGTTGCTCCTATCGACGAGTGTTGATAATTTAATGATTCTTGGAACTTGTCAAATGAAGTAGAAGCAATATCATCAGCCGTGGGAAAATTCAGGAAAACTGAAAATGCTTCAGGATGAAGTATGTCTTTATATAAAGCGTCCATCTCAGGGAAATATTTGGCAAGATGATTGTTCCTTAATCGGATTTTAGAGGCGAAGGATCTTCTTTATGGGATGCGCCAGGATTTTGAGAAGGAGACTAAAAACAGAAAGATTGAGATTTCTGATATGGAAAAGAGGCTTATCCAGAAAGAGGAAAATATTGATCGAAGGGTGGGTCTTTTAGAGAAAAAAGAAAAAGATATTGAAGCCAAGTATGAAAATGTTAGGAAGCAGGAGGATTCTTTAAAAGTAAAAGAGGCGCAGGTGCAGGTATTGATTGCCGAAGAGAAGGAAAGGCTGCAGAAGATATCTTCTTTATCCGCGGAAGAGGCCAAACAAATTTTGCTTAACCGGCTTAATGAAGAATTAAATACTGAAAAGGCGGTGCTTATTAAAAGGCAGGACGAGGAATTACGCGACAGCGCGAATAAAAAAGCAAAAGAAGTTTTAAGCCTTTCAATCCAGCGCTGCGCCGCAGAGCATACAGTTGAGACGACAATAAGTGGGAGTGTTGCAAAATGGCCTTTTTTGGGAAATTTTGAAAATCCTCGCGACGAGAGGAGTACTCCAAATTTGCCATTTTGGGGTATTTCGCAACAGTCCCTAAGTGTAGTGACGCTACCAAATGATGAAATGAAGGGCAGGGTTATCGGCCGTGAAGGCAGGAACATACGCGCGTTAGAGCAGGCAACAGGAGTAAGCGTAATTATTGATGATACGCCGGAGGCGATAACCTTATCTTCTTTTGATATAGTCCGCCGGGAGATTGCGCGGTTAAGCTTAGAGAAGCTTATTGCTGATGGCAGAATCCATCCGGGTAGAATTGAAGAAATTGTTGAAAAAACTAAAAAAGAGATAGAGGAAAAAATCCGCGAAGAAGGCGAACACGCGGCATTTGAAACAGGGGTAGGCAATTTGCATCCGGAATTAATTAAGCTCTTGGGCCGCTTAAAATATAGAACTAGTTTTGGCCAGAATGCCCTGCAGCATTCCAAAGAGGTATCCTTTCTCTTGGGCGCAATGGCCTCGGAATTGAGGATGGATTTTAAATTGGCCAGGCGCATTGGGCTTCTGCATGATATAGGTAAAGCCGTTGATTATCAGGTTGAAGGGACACATGCCAAGATCGGGGCCGATCTATCCAGAAGATATAATGAAATTCCTTCTGTAACAGCCGCGATTGAGGCCCATCATGAAGAAATTGAACCTCAAGGCCTGTATGGAATTTTAGCGGTAGCAGCGGATGCCATAAGCGCCAGCCGGCCAGGGGCCAGAAGAGAGACCTTGGAAACATATGTAAAGCGCCTGGAAAAGTTAGAATCTATTGCCAATCTGTTTAAAGGTGTTGAAAAATCTTATGCTATTCAGGCCGGCAGGGAGATTCGCGTGATTGTGCAGCCGGAAAAAATCTCTGATGCTGATGCGATAAATCTTGCCCGCGAGATTCGTAAGAAAATAGAGGAAGGTATGGAGTATCCCGGACAGATCAAAGTAACAGTTGTAAGAGAGACAAGGGCGGTTGAATATGCGAAGTAGTGATGTCTTTTAAGGATCCAGGGGAAGTTTTATTCAGTGGTGGATTTATGAGTGCGCTGTAATAAAAGATAACTTGAGGGCTATTTTGCAGCAGTCTCTCAATAGATTTTTGAGGTTGGTTTACCAGTAAAAATTCCGCCCCGTTCAAGGAATCTCAGATAGCCTATTGTCTTAAAATCAAGGAAATGGTTTAGGCGCAATTCGGATAGGACTTGTTTGAGGAGTTTTTGGTTTTGAATTGCCTCAGGCTTGGTGATTTTGTCTTTAAAATACCCCAATACCTCGTGAATACGCAATAGGCTTAGCGGGTTCAAACCTTGTTTAAGGGCCTTTGCCGCAAGGAGAATTTTAAAGTCAGCCGGGTTAAGGGATGAAACGAACTGTTCGTTTTTAAGGGTAAAGTCGATGCTGTTTAAGTCTATACCGCCTTTATCAATTCGCGGGTTTAGAAAATGAGGAATTTGTGAATTAACTTCCGGTTTTACTAACCCATTAACCAAAGAACTCGCTGACTGATTAGCCTCATTCAGCGGCGGACTACCTAATTGGACACTCGCGCCTACGGGTAAAGATTGAGGCAAAGGTTGATTAATCTTATCTGCATCGGGAGAGAAAAAAGTGTTTATTATATCCTGTGGTTCAAGACGATAAGAAGTATTACCTTCGTAAAATCCGTATCGCCAAATATAGTAAGGAAGTATTCCAGAAAAAGATATTTCTTGGTTATTACTCTCGTTTTTTATTATAAAATCTCTGTCTATTAATAAATTATCAGCAAAAATAGATCCCTGATAGCCTTGATGTTTGACATATCTGGCGTTATATTGCATTCCATTGTAGGAAAAATTCTTTTCTCTATCAAAATTATCTGTGTCCAAAGAGAATAAATTCATCACATAAAACAATGGTTCTGCTAACTGTTGATGAGTGAAGTTTTTACCTAATACAAATTCATTATCTATTGTAAGGATGCCTACTAATTGTTCCTCATTACCCAAGAAGCCGGAATGAGAATATTTTCTTGGACGCGCCGTTTTTTCTATCTCTGCTATCGGAATCCCTGTGATATGTTTTAAATTACTAATTATTTCGCTTTTATTTACGCCTCCTATGGTAAATCCCTGCTCATCTACAGGCTGTATATAATTTTGTTGCTGTAAAAACTCAAGTAACCATATCAAATAGTCGCTTTGTTTACTGTCGCAATCATCATATATAATTGGGTCAAAAACATCTTCCGGCCTTTGTCGCTTAAACCCTTCTAATAATTGCATAAATTCTAAAAGTGCGCCTTCATTATGCAAATCTATTTGCCTTTTCAATTGGGCTTTTCCATCAGTTGTTATTATAGGAAGATGTTTAGTAAAATAATCTTCTCTTGGATGAATAAGCCAAGAAACAAGCCGAATGGCTTCTACAGGGACATAAAATTCCAAAATAATCTTAGTTTTATTATTTTTCACAGCATTCAGCGGAATATAAGAAAACTCTCCTTGGTTAAGATCTCGCAACAAATCTTCGGCTTCGTCAAGAGACTTCGCCCCTTTCCATACTACAATACCTGTTGCACCAGGAAAACGATTAACAAAATCCCATTTGCTGAGAAGATAGAATCTTTGTCTTAATTCTTCAATTTTTGCTATATTTTTCTGTAATGGTTCAACGTCTTTAGGCTCAGTTTTGGTTTTTAAATCTTTTTTGAATATGTCCCATTGTTTATCATAGGATAAGAAAATGTTCAGGGAGATATATACACGATGTTTATTTATATGTAAAAAAGAGGCTTTAAAAAATTTTTCGTTGATACTTGTAGCAATTTCCCGTATTTCTTTAATAATGCTTTCTGCTTGCCTTAATGAATTACTAACACTCCATCCACCAAATTCTTTTTCTCCTAAAATCTTTATGTTATCTGTGGAAGGCGGAAACGAATTTATTGCAGGATTAGTTTGTTCTTTTGTTTCTACCACATTTATCTCTATCGCTGACAAAATGTCTCCATCGCCGGCTACTGAATTGTTTAATTCCACTAATGCCATATTCTGCAATTGTAGTCCTTCTAGTATTTCTCGGGGCAAAGATTCGTCTATCTTTGGCGCGGGTTTGATCTTAAGAGGAGATGCTCCGGTATTTGGATCAGTTTTTAGACTGAAAAGTATCCCTCCTGAAAAATACATCCTCTTTAACCCAAAGATAGTATCCTTAATCTTGTATTCACCTTGGGCGTAGGATTTAAGGTATTCTTGGAACAATGCGTCTTTTGACCAGGGGTTGCTTGACTCAAGACCAGCGGTTGTCCCGGAGTTAATGTAAGAACTGTAGGGATTATTACTGCTTACTTCACCTCCGCGGAGGCCTTCGGTCTTCGCGGAGGTGTCAGCTATGGTCTTCGTAGATGTATCCATTCTTTTATCTGTGATCATCTGCTGCTTTTCATCTGCAATCATCTGTGCAGTCTTTCTCTTATACCACTCCGCCAAAACAAGGGAGTAATACACCTGTCTCAGTGGCGCATAGCCTGGGTCAGTATTTACTTTCTCAGTGATTACCGGAAGGACGATCTCCTTCATTAACTGCTCGGAGAGTATTTGAATAGCATTATCATTGCGAGCAGGAGGAATTGTTTCGTTACCCGCTGCGCCTGCTCTTTGCGATGACACAGTAGAGCTAAGGTATTCATTCTCTAACATCACCTTTAATGTTGCCTTAGCAACCAACGCCCCATCCTCTGTCTCCATCACTACTGCCTGATCAGGGGTAATCCAGACACGGTTTGAGGTTTGGATTTTAAATTTGTTTAGCCGGTTATCAGCGGATAGCGGACAGCGCTTAACGTTTAGGTTTTCCCTATCTGCTATACGTTGATATAGCCTCTCCCAATATTGTTTTCCTACTGGATCCTTAGGATGCAGAAGCCTTGCCATATCCTTCTTCAGTTTAAGGTCCTGTTCTAATAAGGTTCTTCCTAAATCTGTTTTAGCAAGTTTCTTTGAGGTAATCCTATCAGCCTGAGACGGCTGTAAGTTTACCCAGAAGGCATCAGAAGGAAGGGTTAAGCCGAGAAAGAAGTAGTTGACTAATTTTTTAGCTTCATCGTTTAGCCCGTTATGTCCGTTTAGCCCATTATGCCGATTGCCAACCACCGAGGTTTCATGAGAATTAAATATCTTAACCTTTGGGGTTGGAAATTTCGAGGGCGTCAACGAAACATTGTCCATCAAAAAATTAAAATAATTATTGGGATTGGCGGAGTTGACAGAAAGATAACGCAATAAAGGCTGAGGCTGAGGGAAAGAGGGCAGACCTTGAGCAAGCCCTGGCTGCTCAGAGATAAGCAGGAGACATAATAGAATGGATAGAATTTTATTAGGTTTGCGCATTTTTTATGATATATCAACAACCAGCGACTAACGACTATAATAAAGTATACACTATAAATTGGCTAAAAACAAGGGGGAAACGGGTTTAAAAGAAAGCGTTTTCTTTTCTTTAAAATATAGTATAATTGATTTATTAAGGTCAAACCTTTTCGTATTATAAAAATTATCCGTTAAAAATGAATATATTATTTATTGGAGATATTGTAGGTTCTCCTGGGAGAAGAGCAATAGGGGAAATTCTTCCGGGATTAAAAAGAGAGTTCAGCTTAGATTTTGTCATTGCTAATGCTGAAAATGCCGCCGGAGGTTCAGGGATTACGGCTAAGGTTGCCTCTGAGCTTTTTGGCTTTGGGGCGGATGTTTTGACATCAGGGGATCATATTTGGAAAAAAAAGAGATATTTGAGTTTATAGAACAGGAGGAGCGGATTTTAAGGCCGATAAATTTTCCTGCTGGAGCGCCTGGCAGGGGCTTTGGTTTATTTAAAACAAGAGACGGCCTCGGGGTGGGGGTAGTAAATGTTAACGGCAGGGTTTTTATGGAGGCATTGGATTGTCCTTTTAAAAGGGCACAAGAGGCGGTTATCGCCTTATCCAAAGAGACAAATATAATCATTGTGGATATTCACGCAGAGGCGACTTCTGAGAAGGTTGCCTTAGGCTGGTATTTAGATGGAAAGGTTTGCGCGGTTTTAGGTACGCATACCCACATTCAGACTGCTGATGAGAAGATTCTTCCCAAGGGCAGTGCCTATCCTCAAAGTCAAGTAAAATTCCATAGTAAAGGCTAAAGAAAATTCCATAGTAGCAGTTTCTTTCTTTTTG
>ERZ1292640.896-Hain-H43-02um-R1-896-length-24752-cov-11_pt2 | contig 11785 bp, 12 predicted proteins | sample MGYA00564404_ERZ1292640 | MGnify/ENA primary metagenome ERZ1292640 (study PRJEB36523, sample SAMEA6512636) | groundwater metagenome | collected 2019-01-08 | study: AquaDiva: Metagenomics assemblies of 32 groundwater samples | reverse complement strand
CAACGGGCGGCGGGGCAATGCTGGAGTTTTTAAGCGGCAAGGTTTTGCCGGGAATTGAGGCATTAAAATAATATGAAAAAAGGATTCACCGTCATCGAGCTCTTAGTCGTCATCGCCATCATCGGCCTTTTATCCAGCATTGTTTTGGTAGCCCTTGATTTACCTGGCAGAAAAGCGCAGGCCCGATTAGCCAAGGCCTTGGAGTTCTCCCAGTCAATGCAAAATGCTATTGGAGATGAATTGGTTGGCTCTTGGACATTTGAAAATGTGGCTGGCGGTAAAACTCCTGATATGTCCGGCTACAATAATATAGGCACTATCTACGGCGCTACCCAAGTTGACGGCCTGAAACTGGCCTCGGGAGCGGGCACGGGCAAGGGGTTGAGTTTTAACGGGACGAGTGATTATGTGGACGCAGGGAATGGGGCGATTTTTGACATGGGCGTTAATGATTTCACTATTGGGGTTTGGGCTAAAGCAACTGGCGGCACCTATGGCAGGGGCATCATAAACAAAGGCGGATGGGGCAATATAGGATATTCAATTCAACAAGCATATTCTCCAGCCGACAAATATTATTTCGTAGTAAGAGATTCCGCGGGATATAAATATGTAGAATTGGGATTATTGCCAGTTTTTAATTGGACATATATTGTTGGCGTGAAAAAAGAAAATTATATTGAGGCCTGGGTTAATGGTGTTAGGGTGGGTAGTTGGTCGGGGACGATAGGATCATTGAGTAATCCGTCAAAGGTATTTGAAATTGGCAGAAGCGCCGAGCCGTATTATTTTAATGGGCTCATAGACGAAGTCCGTATTTACTCCAAAGCCCTGACGCTTGGCGAAATACAGAAACAGTACGCGGAAGGAGCGGCGAAGCACAAAGATTTTGCGGCAAGGTAATAAATAAACAAAAACACCGCCTTGCGGCGGGTTTTTGCAGAGTCTAACTTGGCGCAATTTGCCCGAGATTGTCAACAATTATATGATAGCAAAATTTGATTTTTTGTCAATACCTTGCAGTGTGGATAACTTCAGCGTAGTGGAGGTGCGGGGAATCGAACCCCGAGGCCCTGAGTTGACAATCTCGGACCCGCACCAAGCCACCCCCACCACAAGTATATTATAGCATAATTGTGGAACTCAAAAATTTAGACAAAGCGGCCCGGAGAATAACGCGGGCCGTTAAAGATGGGGAGAGAATTATCCTTTATGGCGACGCTGATGTGGACGGCGCTGTTTCGGTTGTTATTTTACAGGAAGCGATTGAACGGCTGGGGCTTTGCCCAGTTTCGGTCTACTTTCCCGACCGCGAAAAAGAGGGCTATGGATTGAATAAAAAGGCCTTGAAGTTTTTGGCAAAAAAATCGCCAGCTTTACTGATAACTTTGGATTGCGGCATTGGCAATGTGGCAGAGGTCGCTATGGCCAAAGAATTGGGTTTTGAAGTTATGATTCTTGACCATCATCAAGTTCTGGCCAAAATGCCGTCTGCGTCAATTATCGTGGACCCTCGGCAGAAAGGCGAGAAATATCCATTTAAGGAGTTTGCTTGCGCGGGCATTATTTATCGTTTGGCAAAAGTTTTGCTGGCTCAAAAATGTCTGCGCGGCAGTGGCGATGTTTCTTTGGCGCCGTTTTCGGAAATCACGGCCATAGCCACTTTGTTTGACCAAGTGCCGATGGTTGGCGAGAATAAAAAATTAATCAAAGAAGGGCTTTTGGCTTTGCCTTATACTCAACGGCCGGGAATAATAGAGCTGATGAAGATTTTACATTTTAACGCCAAAGTTTCTTCTTTACACGGCCTTGATTTGCCCGGAGAAGCGATAGACGAGGCGCGGGCGAAAATTGTCTCGCCTTTGGCCGCGGGCTTGGTGAAAAGCCATATCAGCGAAACATACTCGTTTTTGCGGGAAAAAAATCCAGTGGCCGCTAAAAAAATAGCGCGCCTTTTAATCAAAAAAGCGGCCGTGAAAAAAGAAACGATTAAAAAAATGTTCGCGCAAGCCGAAGCGAAAATGAAAGACAGCGCCGCGCTTGTTTTTATTGGCAGCAGCAGTTGGCCTGTGCCTTATTTGGGGCCGACGGCCTCAAAAATTTGCCAAAAGCACAAACTGCCTTGCTATCTTTTTAAGCGCGGCAAAACCGAGAGCAAGGGAGCGATAAGGGTGCCGGCCGGCTTTGACGCGGTTCAATCAATGATTTACTGCGACCATCTTTTGATTCCCGGTTACGGCGGCCACGCGCCCGCGGCCGGGTTCACGATTAAAAATAAAAATTTGGCCAAGTTTGAACAATGTTTAATTGAATATTTCCAAAGATTGAGTGATTAACTCAAACAAAAACACCGCCTTGCGGCGGGTTTTTGCAGAATCTAGTTTGACGCAGTTTGCCCGGGCTTGCCAACAACTATACAGTAGCAAAATTTGATTTTTTGTCAATACTTTGAAGTGTGGATAACTTCGCGTAGTGGAGGTGCGGGGAATTATATCATAATTAATTTTGTATGAAAAAACTAATAATTTACATTGACGGAGGGGCCAGGGGCAATCCCGGGCCAGCTGGAGCGGGGGTGGCGCTTTGCAACGAGAAAGACCAGGAGTTTAAGTCATTCTCGCAGTATTTGGGCGATAATCTAACCAATAACGAAGCCGAATATCGCGCGCTTATTTTTGCTTTGGAAAAAACCAAATCGACTTTCGGCAAAAAAATAATCAAAGACCAAGAAATAGAAATTCGTTCCGACTCCGAGCTTTTGGTCAAGCAATTAAACGGCGAGTATAAGGTGCTGAACGAAAAAATCCAGCCGCTTTTTTTGGAGGCCTGGAATTTGCGGCTCGATTTCAAAAAAGTGAAGTTTAAGAGCATTAGCCGCGAAAAAAATAAAAAGGCGGACAGCTTGGTTAATGAGGCGCTGGACAGCTCCGGCCCGCCAAGACGATTAATATAACGATTATAATTATTATAATTGTTATAATGGTTATAAAACGCAACAAAAAAACGGCATTCAGCCGATTTTTTTGTTGTTTCAACAAACCCATAAGCCGAATTCTGTGCCCCCGCAAAGCGGGGCGGCAATCATCTATCTAGCCCCTCGGTTGCCCTTGGGGTCATGCGAGCTACTTTTAACAAAATCTTTATGATGAACCACAAAGTTCTGCTTTGCTCTTGCTTCCAGTAAGGATTTAGCCGTTTCACCCCCAATATTACTATTGGAACTCGCCCTGTTAAATAATTTTGCCTTCGGCAAAATTGCCGCACAGCGGCATTTAACAGGGCGGTCTTCGGCTTTCGCCTCAGACCGTCTCTGTTCGCACCTCTATCCCGATAAGCGCAAGCGCTGTCGGGACGGCGGGTATTGCCCGCTGCTATTGACCCTGTTAAATAGTCGCAAAGCGAATTTAACAGGGGAAAGTTCGGACTTTCCTCCCCGATAAGCTTGCGCTTGTCGGAGCGATTGCCCAGTTTGTTGAAACAACTATATTATACTTGTTTTTTCGGTCTTTGTCAATTTCTTTCTGCCCTTTGCGTTGGACTATTTTTTCTGATATTATAATGTATTCTAATATGCTTAAACGGATTCTTCATTCCCGCGCTAGAAATATTACTTTCGGCGCTTTAATTTTAGTGTTTTCGGCCGGAGTGAGCCGCGTTTTCGGTTTAGTTAGAACCGGCCTTGTGGCGGGCTATTTCGGCCGGGGAGAAGAGGCCGACATTTATTTCGCCGCTTTCCGTATTCCGGACTTGATTTACAACCTCTTGATAGTGGGCGGTATTTTAATCGCTTTTCTGCCGCTTTTTTCCGAGTATTTTGCCAAAGACGAGCAAAAGGCCTGGGCAGCGACCAATCATATTTTGAATGTTTTTTTGGTTTTGCTTTTGGCTTTTTCCGCCCTGCTTTTTATTTTCACTCCTCAGCTGATTAACCTAATTACTCCGGGATTTTCCGAAACAGCCAAAGCCACAACCGTGAAACTGACAAGGTTAATGTTTTTGAGCCCTTTGCTTTTGGGCTTGGCCAGCATATTTTCCGGTATTTTGCAGTATTTCCACCGCTTTTTCGCTTATTCTTTGGCGCCCATATTATATAATGTCGGCATAATAGCGGGCATTGTTTTTCTTTATCCCAAATACGGCGTTTATGGCGCGGCTATCGGCGTTGTGGCCGGCGCTCTTCTGCATCTTGTCATTCAGATACCCACGGCCATTCATTGCGGCTATCGCTATCGTTTTTCGCTTAACTTCAAGGCCCCGGCGGTGAAGAAAATTTTTCGCCTGATGATACCCCGTTTTTTTGCCATCAGTTCGCAACAGCTCAACCTGCTCTCGGCCACAGCCATTGCCTCCACAATTCACACTGGCGCTTTATCCATTTTCACTTACGCGAACGATTTGCAGTATTTTCCCATTGGCATTGTGGCCATTCCTTTTGCTATGGCTTCTTTTCCGGCCTTGTCTCGCGCTTGGGCGGACGGCCGAAAAGCCGAATTTTTGCGCGATTTTTCTTTGGTCTTTCGGCAAATAGTTTTTTTGGTGGCGCCTTTGGGCTTTTTAATTTTTATTCTGCGCGCGCAGATTGTGCGATTGATACTCGGCAGTTTAGGCCCCTCTCATTTTGACTGGGTAGCCACCCGTTTAACCGCCGCCTCTTTGGGCATTTTCGCTTTGGGTATTATGGCTTCGGCTTTAATCCCTTTGCTTTCCCGCGCTTTCTTTTCCTTTCAAGATACCAAGACCCCAACCATTATCGCGGTGGTTTCTTTTGTTTTGAATATCGCTTTGAATATCTGGTTCACGCGTTTGTTGGCCGACTCTGCCGCCGTGGCGGCATTTGTGAGCAATATTATGAAATTGTCCGGAATAAGCAATATCGCGGTTCTGGGACTGCCTTTGGCTTTTTCTTGCGCAGCTCTTTTCCAGTTCGCGCTTTTGGCGATTTTTTTGCGGAAGAAAGCCGGGGACTTTGGCTTAAAAGAAATTTGGCAGTCGTTTAAAAATATCGCGCTTGTGAGCGCGATAATGACACTCGCAGTTTATTTTTTGCTTTACCTGTTGAATAATTTTGTTGAAACGCAAACGGTTTTCGGCCTGCTTTTACAGACGATAGGCGCCGGGATGGCTGGTGTCGCGGTTTATCTGCTCTTGTCCTGGCAGTTAAAGATGACGGAATTAAAAGCGCTGTTTGGCGGCCTGCGCCACCAATTCGCCAAGCAATAGATTTACAAATAGCCCTTATTTAAGTATGCTAAAATAAAGGCGCCACTAAGAATATCAGCATACTTAGGGTGACCAGAGAAATAAGTATGAGCCAGACCGCTTTGATAAAAATTTTTCGCTTGCGATTTTTCATAGAATTCAAAGTATCTTGCTTAATCGTATCGTAAATTTGGCGACAACGCAATTATATGACCGCCCGCTATAAAGATATTTCCAGGTCCAGAAAACGCAAAACCAGTTCTTGGCAGACGATATTGTTCTCGGCGGTTTTGAGTATTCTGCTGGCCATTACCATTATTTTTTTGCTCGTTTCCAGCTGGCGGGTAACAGTACGACGGGCGGAGCTTGAAAAGCAGCTCAAGGCGGTTCAAGAAAATGTCCGGGAATTGGAAGAAAAAAACAAGGAATTAAAATTAGAACTGCCTCAAACTCAAACACTGGATTATTTGGAAAAGAAAATCCGGGAACAGGGCTATAAAAAGCCGGGAGAAGAAGTAGCGGTGGTAGTGCCGTCACAAAACGGTTTAAGCGAAAATGCCAAGCCAAAAGGTTTTTGGCAAGACCTTTGGCAGCGGCTCGGGCTTTAACGCGAGAGTAGCACAGTGGCAGTGCGTTTGCTTCCCAAGCAAAGTACGCGGGTTCGATTCCCGTCTCTCGCTATTAGATTTTGTTTACGAGTTCAACGAGTATTACAAAATTTTATACCCGCCGAAGCTTTAGCGTAGGCGGGTAAGAGATCAGCCCTCCTTCGCTTCGGGCTTCGGAGGGCATAAGAACAAGTAAGCTCGCAAGCTCGCTAACTTGTTCTAATGCCGGGGTAACTCAGCGGTACCCGCCAACAGCTTCGCAGTTTGGCGGGCAAGGAGCAAGCCCGTTTAAATTTTGCCGGAGTAGCTCAGGGGCAGAGCAGTGTCCTCGTAAGACAAAGGCCGCGAGTTCGATTCTCGCCTCCGGCTCATCAGAATTACAACGGGTACTCTTTTTTTTCGCGCCAGATTTGGTATTATAAACTATTATGCCTGACACAGAAACACGATTGGAGGAATTACAAAATAAACTCCGCCAGCTGGCGGACTGTCTTTGACTTGGACGGCAAGCAGAAACGCGTTAAAGAATTAGAGCAGTTCGCTAGTCAGCCCGGCTTTTGGCAGGAACAGGAAAAAGCCACAGCCATATCTCAGGAATTGGGCCGCGCCAAAGAGGAAATTGACGAGTTTGATAATTTACAGTCCGAGCTGGAGCTCATCAAATCGGCTGGCAGCGAGAGCGATATTGACGGCTTTGAAAAAAAACTGCGTGAAAAGGAACAGCGGATTTTTCTTGGCGGAAAATACGATAAGGGCAATGCGCTGATGCAAATTTCGGCTGGGGCCGGGGGACAGGACAGTCAGGACTGGGCCACAATGCTTTTGCGGATGTACGAACGATATTGCGAGCGCCAAGGATTTTCCGTGAAAATTTTACACCAGTCGTTTGGCCAGGCCGGCGGGCCTGAAGGACGGATAGGCGTCAAGCAGGTTGCTCTGGAAATTAAAGGGCATTATGCTTACGGATTTTTGAAAAAAGAAGCGGGCATTCATCGTTTGGTGCGGCTCTCTCCTTTTTCCGCTAAGTCCTTGAGGCACACTTCTTTCGCTTCGGTTGAGGTTTTGCCGGAGCTTGGCAAATTAGAAGAGGCGGAACTTAATATCCGTCCCGAAGACATTCAGCTGGACACATTTCGGGCATCAGGTCCGGGCGGCCAATATGTCAACAAGAGAGAGAGCGCGGTGAGGGTGACGCATTTGCCAACCGGTATTGTGGCGACTTGCCAAACCGAGAGATTGCAGGGCTTGAATCGCGACAAAGCGATGAAGGTATTAAGCGGACGGATTTTTCAATTAAAGGAAGAGGAGCGGCAGAAAACTTTGACAAAAATGAAAGGCAATAAATCGGCCAGCTGGGGCAGCCAGATCCGTTCTTATGTTGTACATCCGTATAAAATGGTTAAGGACTTGAGAACGGATGTGGAAACGGCGAATGTGGAGGCGATCTTGGACGGAGAGTTGGACGATTTTATTGAAGCAGAAATTAGAATATGATTAAATTTCACAAAATAACTAAAACATATCCGCCCGACATTGTTGCTCTAAATGATGTTTCTTTCGGTATCGGAAAAGGGGAGTTCGCGGTGCTCACCGGCCGCTCGGGCGCGGGTAAAACAACTTTATTTAAACTTTTGCTTGGCCAGGAAACTCCGGACGAGGGCCAAGTTATTTTTGACGGCCAAGATATCGCCTCTCTTAACATCTCGGCGCTGGCCGCTGTTCGGCGGAGAATAGGCGTTGTTTTTCAGGACTATAAGCTTTTGAACAATAAAACTATTAGCGAAAATATGGCTTATGTTTTGGAAGCGATTGGCTGTGGACAAGGCCAGATTTGCGAAGATGTGCCGGAAGTTTTGGATTTGGTCGGCTTGGCCAAAAGAGCTGATAGTTTTCCAGAGGAACTTTCGGGCGGAGAGGCGCAGAGAGCGGCTATTGCCCGGGCTTTCGTTCACCGCCCGGATGTGATTTTAGCTGACGAGCCAACCGGCAATCTTGACCCGTATCATACGCGGGATATTATAAAACTGCTTTTGAAAATCAACGAAATGGGCGCCACGATTATTTTGGCTTCGCACGACAAGGAAGTGGTGAACGGTTTGGGAAAGAGAGTTATCACTCTTGAGCAGGGGAGAGTGTTAAGGGACGAAGCAAATGGTAAGTTCGTATTATAAAATATGACTTTCTTCAAAAAAATCGCCAAATACGGCTGGGCTGATTTCAAACGCCACAAAAGCGTCAGTTTAAGCGCGGTGGCGGTAATGACTTTGATGCTTTCTTTGGTGGTGTCGCTTTTTCTTTTCCAACACGGATTTAATGTGCTGGTCCAGAGAGCGCAAGACAAAATGGATATTTCCGTTTATTTTAAGAGCGAGGCGGGAGAAGAAGATATTCTAAAAGCCAAAGACGAAGTCGCTTCTATCGCCCAAGTGGAGCGCGTTGATTATGTGTCCAAAGCCGATGCCCTCAATTCGTTCACGCAAACGCACAAAGATGACCGAAAATTGATGGCCTCCCTTACCGAATTGGGTTTTAATCCTTTGCTGGCTTCTTTAAGTATTCGCGCCAAAGAGGCCTCTGAATACGGCCAGATTGCTTTATCTCTGGAAAAATCGTCTTTTAACGACAAGATTGAAAAAATTGATTATACTCAGCGCAAGCCCTTGATTGATAAAGTATTTTCCACGGCTTCAACCCTGAACCGAATAATCCTGGCGGTGAGCATTATTTTGGCGGCTATTGCCGCTTCGTTGATTTTCAATCAAATACGGCTCTCCTTATATCATCTGAAAAAAGAAATTGAAGTGATGAATCTGGTTGGCGCGCCTCACTGGTTTATCAAGGGCCCGTTTATGGCGCAGGGCGCGATTATCGGCCTTTTCGGAGTTATTATCACTTCTTTGTTTTTCTTCGCGCTTTGTTTTTTCCTAAGCCCGCATTTGGCTTTTTTCCTGCCTGGCCTTGATTTGTTTGATTATTTCGTTCATAATTTTCTCATTATCTTTGCCGTTCAGCTATTGGTTGGCGTCGGCCTGGCCGTCGCCTCCAGTTGGTTGGCCGTGAAGAAATATCTGGCGTAGCTTCACTCTCTTGCCGGGTCTGCTAATGGTAGGCACGTGGACTCTGAATCCATTAATCTAGGTCCGAATCCTAGCCCGGCAGCACTTATACGCGAGGTGGCGCGGCCGAACGATGCGCAAAAACTGGCTTTTTGGGCGTAAATAAGCTATAATAGCAAAAGAAGTAAGAAAGGTCGTTGAGTTTTCGAATTTTAATTGTTAATTTTTTATTATTATGGCTACCAAAGGACGATGTATGCGGTGCAAAGACGAAAGAGAAATGAAAGACGAGAAAGAAATAACTATGAAAGGCAAGGGCGGCTCCGAGCGAAGGGCGGCCACTGGCTTTTGTTCGCAGTGCAATACCAAGATGTTTAAGTTCTTGCCTAGCATTAAGTAGGATGTTTCGCGCTTAAAATGGACGAGAACTGTTCTCGTCCATTTTAAGTTTAAGCGCCAATGGTTCAAGATAAACGCCGCCAAAAAATAATCATTTATACTGTTGGTTTTTTGTTCCTGTGTAATTGCCTGGCCTGGTTTGCTGTTTGGGAGATAAGCCAGCCGCCTTTGTTTGAAGTTGTTTTTTTTGATGTTGGACAGGGCGACAGCGCTTTGATAAAAACAGCCGAGGGCCATCAGATTTTAATTGACGGGGGGCCAAACGATAAGGTGCTGGAAAAGCTGGGAGGCGAGATGCCTTTTTGGGACAAGACCTTGGACTTGGTTGTTTTGAGCCATCCAGAACAAGACCATATGGCCGGCTTGCTTGCCGTTTTGGAAAATTACAAGGTTTCCTATATTCTTTGGACAGGCGTTGTTAGGGACACCGCGCTTTTCAAGGAATGGCAGAAGGCCTTGGCCAAGGAACAAGCCCAAGACCGGGCAGTGGTTAAATTGGCGAGCGCCGGCCAGAAAATTGTTATTTCCCCAAAAAGCCAAATTGAAATTTTATATCCGTTTGAAAATATGGCCGGGAAAATTATGAAAGACAGCAACGGCAGCTCAATAGTTTGCCGTTTGATTTATAATAAGAGCTCGTTCTTGTTCACCGGAGATATCGGCCAGCCCCAAGAAAAAGAAATCGTAGAGAAGGAAAGCGGCTTGCTGGCATCCTCGGTTCTAAAAGTGGCGCATCACGGCAGCCGATACTCAAGCTTTGATGATTTTTTGGCGGCCGTGTCGCCGGCATACGCGGTTATTTCAAATGGCCGCGATAATTCTTACGGCCATCCCCATCTTGATGTCTTGGCAAGATTAACAAAGTTTGCTATAACTGTTTTAAGAACCGATCATGACGGAGATATCCGCTTTTATAACAATTTATAAAAATTATAACAGTTATAACAATTTATGACGTTCCCTATTTTTAAAACAAAAATTGAGGGATTAGATAAGGTTTTTGATTTGACTTCGCCTGAAAGCCGAAAAGAATATTTTGAGTTAAAAGCCGGGGACGAGATTAAGCGGCTCAGGGAATATCTGAAAGAAAACAGCTTTATCGTTTATCTTTTGGGCAAGAAAAATTCCGGCAAGGGCACTTACGCCAAAATGTTCAAAGAAATAGTGTCGCCGGACAAAATAGAGCATTTTTCCATTGGCGATATGATACGGGAGCTGGACGAGACCGTGGCGGATAAAGATAAAAAAGAAGTTTTGGTTAAGGAGCTTCAAAAAAACTACCGGGGCTTTATGCCTTTGGAAGAAATTATGGCCTCGCTGGAAAGCCGTAGCACCAAAGTTCTTTTGCCTTCGGAACTGATTTTGGCTTTGGTAAAAATGAAAATCGGCCAGGGAGAAAAAAAAGCGCTTTTTATTGACGGCTTTCCCCGGAATATGGACCAGGTTTCTTATTCTTTGTTTTTCCGCGATTTGGTTGGCTACCGGGACGACCCTGATGTGTTTGTTTTAATTGATGTGCCGGAAGCGGTCATTGACGAGCGCATTAAATATCGCGTTGTCTGTCCGGTTTGCCAGACCTCTAGAAATCTGAAACTCCTGCCAACCAAGAATGTCGGCTGGGACGAAAAAAGCAATGTATTTTATTTGGCCTGCGACAATAGCGAATGTCAGGGGGCGCGAATGGCTGTCAAAGAAGGCGATGAGTTTGGCATTGAGCCAATAAGAGAGCGGCTGAAAGTTGACGGCCAGTTAATGGAGCAGGCGTTTGGCCTGCACGGCATTCCCAAAGTTCTTTTAAGAAATGCTTTGCCGGTTGAGAAAGCCAATGATTTTGTTGATGATTACGAGCTCACGCCCGCTTACAGTTATAGGTTTGAGAATGGGGGAATAAAGATTTTGGAAAAACCTTGGCAGGTATTAGACGATGAGGGCGTTGCCTCTTATAGTTTGATGCCGCCGCCCGTTGTTGTGGCCCTGATTAAGCAATTGGTGGCTACTCTTAATATTTAGAGGGAAACTGTTTTAGCGGTTTTAGTTTGTAAAACTAACCAAAAGACCGCAATTTGTTTGCTGGCTGTGGATATCTTGCTTGACTTGCTGGCTGGGAACGTTAAAATAAATATAGGTTTGCTCTTTCTCTGGAAAAGTTTGGACAAATTTTTTCTTTGGGATTTCAATATTTTGCTCCGCCTTGGCGGAACAGTGCGAATACCCACATAAATATATACTCCGAAAACAATTTTCCGGTCTCGGGGCAGCCCAATCAAAAATCCCGCTTTTGGCGGGATTTTTGATTGGGGGCTTGACAATATATTTTGGTTTGCTAAAATGTAGACATACCCATACCTATGGTCGGGGTGTGGATAAATAACAATTTTCAAAAATATGACTGCTCAAAAAGAAAAAGTTCTCATTAATTTTAAAAAAGCCCACGGAGTGATAGTCAAAATCATAAAAATGATAGAAGCCGACCAATACTGTATTGATGTTATGCAGCAAAACTTGGCCGCTATCGGGCTTTTG
>ERZ1292640.3735-Hain-H43-02um-R1-3735-length-11785-cov-6_pt1 | contig 11785 bp, 10 predicted proteins | sample MGYA00564404_ERZ1292640 | MGnify/ENA primary metagenome ERZ1292640 (study PRJEB36523, sample SAMEA6512636) | groundwater metagenome | collected 2019-01-08 | study: AquaDiva: Metagenomics assemblies of 32 groundwater samples | reverse complement strand
CCTCCTCCTCACCAATCCGAGCGGCAAAGCCATTGTGCAGGTCGGCCAATCCGTTCTGACCATCATCGATAACGATTTTGCGCCGGGCACGTTGAGTTTCTCCGCGCCGTCCTATCAGATCGCAGAAGGAGGCGTCGGCGCCACCAACCGAGCCACCATCACCGTGCGTCGCAGCGCCGGGACCACGGGCGTGATTTCCGTCGATTACGCGACGAGCGACGGAACGGCAACCTCCAATCCGGAGGGAGATTACCAGAGCGCCACTGGCATTCTTACCTTTGCCGACGGAGAAACGGAAAAGTCCTTTGTCGTCAATGTCTTTGGAGATGAAGTGGTCGAAGGCAACGAAACGGCCACCGTGACGCTGTCCAGGCCAACCGGCGGCACCGCAATTGTCGGCCCCAATCCGATCATTCTCACCATTGTGGATGACGACCTTGGCGCAGGCAGTCTGGACCAGACGTTCAATCCGGGCACCGGCGCCGAAGCGGGCAACACCAATGCGGCCGTGCGCGCTCTGAAGCTTCAGGCCGACGGCCAGATTGTTATTGGCGGAGATTTTACACGTTTCAACGGTGATCTGAATCATGTCCGGGTCGCGCGTTTGAACCTGGACGGTTCGCTGGATAACACTTTCAAAACGACAAACGGACCGAATAATTCCGTGAAAGCCATGGAACTGTCCGATGGCAAAGTCCTCATCGCGGGCGCTTTCAACACCATCGGCACGATCGTGAATAACCGGGTCGCCAGGCTCAGTGCGACCGGAACGTTCGACTCCACCTTCAACCTTCCGCTCGGGTTGAACGCGGAAGTGAATACCGTGGCCCTCCAACCTGATGGCAAAGCGTTTATCGGCGGCATGTTTACCGGTGTCAGCGCGGCCGGTCGCAATCGCATCACACGGCTGAATGGCGACGGCAATTGGGATGACGGCTTTAATCCCGGCTCGGGCGCGGATAATACGGTTCACTCAATCGTGCTTCAGTCCAATGGGAAAGTGATCGTGGGCGGAGCGTTCACTGCCATGAATGGGTCCAGCCATCGGGGCATCACTCGACTCCATCCGAATGGCCTCGTGGATGCCAGCTTCGATCCGGGCACCGGCGCCAACGGCACCGTCTATTCTGTCCTGCTCCAGAAAGACGGCAAAATAGTGGTGGCAGGCAGTTTTACCGCGATCAACGGCAACACCAATCATATCCGGGTCGCCCGTCTCAATGCCGATGGCTCCCTGGATGGCGCCTTTGACCACGGTCTCGGCACGAATAAGGTGGCCGGGGTCGGGCCGGACAACACCATTTATGCGATGGCCCTGCAGGAGGATGGGAAGATCGTCATTGGCGGCGACTTCACTCAGATCACCGCCTTGGTGACCAACGCCACGACGAAAGTGGTCAGCTCCAAGTTTGTCAGCCGCACGCGCATCGCCCGCCTCAATCAGGATGGCTCGCTGGATGAGAGCTTCGATCCTGGCTACGGGGCGAACGACACGGTTCTTTCTGTGGCCATTCAACTGGATGGCAAAGTCCTGTTGGCAGGAGAATTCAGCGAGGTGGACCGCGTCAGCCGCAACGGCCTTGCCCGGCTGAATGGAGATCCGGGTCTGTTGCCGCCGGGTATTACTATCAATTCAGTCGCCCGAGACCTTGCCAACGGCCAAGTGAGCTTCGACTTTGTCACGCAAGCGGGCCGGTCATACGTTATTGAAGCTTCGACCGACCTGGTCAATTGGACCCAGAAGGGGACTGTCTCGGCCACGGCGGCCACCGCTGCATTCACCGATCTGAACGCCAATCCTGCGCGCGGCTTCTACCGGGTGCGCCGCGTTGGGCCGTAATCCGTTGATGACCGGTTCATTTTGTTCCCGCCGATTTCGCTTCGATAAATTGCGGCTTTAAGTCGCTCCGGGGCACAGCCACGAAATGGAAGGGGGCCGTCAGCGCCTGGATGGTCATGGCCCCTGAACGCGGTGTCGTGCTCTTGACAGTGATCTGCAATCGGTCCGCCGCTTCCACGACGCTCATGATTTCAAGGGCAAAGCCTCCGGTGGGTTTTTGTCCCAGGGTGACCACGATCACCATTTCCTTCCGAAAATCGATCTCAGGCAGTTTTTGCGGCGGAAAGGAGCGGACGGTGTGCTTGGCCCAGACTCGCTCCCAGGCGCTGCGGTTGGTGATCACCTCCTGACGGGCCTCGGTCATCCCGCTGAACGCGCCTTTGGCCAGGTTGTGCAGGGAGTTACTTTTTGGTTCGCTCTGGGCCATACACACCCAACAAAACAGAATAATTGCGCCACTCGCAAGAGATCTCAGAGTTTTCATGCACTTCCCATCTTCCGTTCGCGCTGTTTTGCAGGCAAACACTTTCTTGCTAACTCATTGGAGCCGGCACGGCTTTGTGCTACTGTTCCGCGCCAGTGAATATAACGTTTCCAACTCCTGCGGCAAAGGCTGCTCAGAGCCGCTGGATCGCGTTTTTGGCCTTTGGGGCTTTGTGGATGGGGCTTTTTAACCAACTCCGAGTCGAGTGGACGATTAACCCTCAATACAGCTACGGCTGGGGCGTCCCATTCCTGGCAGCCTACCTTTTCTGGAACCGATGGAAGGACCGTCCGCAGCCTCAAAACGGGGCCTGGAACAGACGTTTTATCGTCGCAGCCGGCTTCCTCGCCCTGAGCCTCTTTCCCATTCGACTGGTCCAGGAAGCCAATCCGGATTGGCGGTTGGTCAGTTGGGCTTACAGCCTGGTCGCCGTCTCACTGACGCTGGCGGCAATTTGGCTGAGCAGCGGCTGGGGTTGGGGGAGGCATTTTTTGTGCCGGTGGCTTTTATTTTGCTGGCTGTTCCCTGGCCCACGCCCTTGGAGCAGGCCTTCATTCAAGCGCTCATGCGCGGAGTAGCCACCCTCACCGTCGAAGGCATCAATTGGTGTGGCATTCCTGCTTTTCGGCGTGGGAATTTGATTGAGCTTTCCACCGGACTCATCGGGGTCAATGAAGCCTGCAGCGGCGTCAGGTCGTTCCAGGCCACTCTCATGGCCGCCCTTTTTCTCGGTGAATTGTATCGGCTGGGCAAAACGCACCGGCTGATCCTGGTTGTGGCCGGGGTTGCTCTGGCCCTTTTTTTCAATCTGGCCCGCACCTTTTGGCTGACGTGGCTCAGCGCCCAACGCGGCATCGATTCCCTGGCGGCCTGGCATGATCCGGCCGGCTACGGCGTTTTGCTGCTGGCTTTTGCCGGACTTTGGGGATGCTCGCTGCTGCTGAAGAAACCGGTTTCATCGACCGCGGCTGAAGCCATCCACCACGGCTCCCTGCATCCTTTGCCGGGAAAACTAGTCCTCATTTTTCTGGGCTGGCTCATTTTCGTGGAGGGCGCCACGGAACTCTGGTACCGAACGCATGAAGGCGGCCTTTCCCGCCGGCCTTCCTGGACCCTCGCCTGGCCGGAACCCGGCCCGGCCTTTCGCTTCCATGAAATTTCGGACGATACCCGGCTCATTCTCCGTTATAACCAGGGGAAATCGGGCCTCTGGCTGAGTGCGGACGGCAGCCAATGGATGATTTACTTTTTTAGATGGCTGCCCGGACGAGCCGCGGCCCAGCTCGCCAAGAATCATCGGCCGGAAACATGCCTCCCCGCCGGCGGCCTCAAGCTGGTCAAAGACCTCGGCTTGAAGCTCATGAAGATTGGGGACTTGGAGTTGCCGTTCCGGGCTTACGTCTTTGAAAACCGAGACAAGCCGCTCTACGTCTTTTTTTGCCTGTGGGAAGAGCGCTTTTCCTCCAACTCGCCCACTCGGCCGGAAGATTTCAGCCGCCTCAGCCGGTTCTATGCCGTGCTGGAAGGCCGGCGCCACTTGGGACAGCAGGTTCTGGAAGTGGCGATGGCCGGCCCGGTGGATGAACAGCACGCTGAACGGAGTTTTGAGGATTACCTTGCCGCGCACATTCAAGTCTTCCAAAGTGCCCCCTAAAATGGCGCAGAAAACCTTGCATGCAACGTGATGAAGCCCGAAACAAATTCGGAGTCCGCTGAGTTGCAGCCCAAGCCCTGGCGCAAGCTGCTGCTGTGGGGGCTGCTCGTTGGCCTGGTCTCGGCTCTGGCGGCCGCCCGGCCTCTTTATCGCAGTTTGAAAATCCGGCGCACGCACGGCTTCGCCGCCGAGGCCGAGAACCATATTCAGCAGCAGCAATGGAAGGAAGCGTTCCGGAAAGCGCAGGCGGCCTACCAACTCACGCCGCAGGATGCGCGCACGCTCCGCGTCGTGGCCCGGCTCTATACTCTCATGCGCCAGGAGCAGGCCCTGGTCTTTTGGGACCAGCTCCTGGTCCTGCCTGAAGCCACAGATCAGGACCGCCGGGATTGCGTCCGGCTGGCGTTGGTGCTGCGGAAATTCGAGGCGGGCGAACCTCATCTGCGGCGCTTGCTCCAATCGGCGCCGGGCGGCCTGCTGAACCTGCAGTTGGCGGCGGAATTCTATTTTGCGAACGGCGACAAGGCCAACGCGCTTCATTTTTGCCGGCAATCTCTGGCCGGAGAACCTGCCAATCCGCACGCGAGGTTTTCTTTGGCGCGGGTCTTGTTGATGGCGCCGACCCCAACCGACGAGGCGGAGGCCAGGAAGCACTTGTGGGCCCTGGCCGAGGCCGAGGATCAAGTGGCCCTGGACGCCTTGGTGCTGCTCTCCCGCATCGCTTCTCTGTCTCAATCCGAGCGCGAGCGCCTGCTGGCGCGGCTGGGCGGGCATCCCTTGGCGAAAACGGAGCACGAAATCCTGAGCCTGGAATTGAAGATGCGATCCCAGCCCGCGCAACGCCCGGTTATTCTGGAGACCACCCTGGGAAAAGCCCGCCGCCGCAGCTTGGACCACCAGTTGGAAATCGGACGTTGGTTCAATCGGCAACGCGAATTCACGCGCACCATCGAGTTGATTTCCCTGCCCGTTTCCTTGCTGCGACAGGACCTGTTCCTGGTGCGCCTGGATGCCCTGGCTGCGCTCGGCCGCTGGACCGAAGTCCGGCAGAATCTGGACGAAAAACAAATTCCCATCGACGCGCTTCTGGCCGAGCTCTACCGCGCCCGAGTCGCCAAAGAACTCGGCCATACCGAACAAGCGGCGCTGCATTGGAGGCGCGTGAACATGGAACTGGCCCGACAGCCGCAAGCCATCCTGTACGTCGCCCAGTACGCGGAGCGCATCGGAGAAAAGAGCGAAGCGATCAAGGCGTATCGCCGGCTGACCCAACAGACCGCCTTGATGCGACAAGCTTACGATGCGCTCATTCGCCTGGCTGAAAAAGAGGGCGACACTCATGGGCTGCGCGAGATCATGAAAGAGTTGGTGGCGCTTTATCCGGATGACCCGGCGCCGAAAAAGACCTGGCCTATTTGAATCTTCTTCTCCGTGAGCATCTGGAGGCCTCCCAAGCCGTCGCCCAAAAACTGCTGGAGCAAAAACCCGATTTCCTCTCTTATCGCACGACAGCGGCTCTGGCTTATCTGCGTTTAGATGATGTCCAGGCGGCCCGGGCTTTGTATGAGGGACTCTCTTTGGAGTGGAGCAAGGTGCTGCCGGGCTGGCAGGCGGTTCATGTGGCGGTGCGCGGGGCCAGTGGCCAGACTCATTTGGCCCGTGTTCTGGCCCGCCCGATACCGCTGGACAGGCTCAAACCGGAGGAGCGCATCCTGGTGCAGCCGTATCTTTAGCTTTGCTATCCTCGTGCGGCCTCTCTGCATTGTGGTCTGCATTCTTGACTCGCCGAATCGAACGAGCGAAGCTTCGTGAATGAACGCGACGGCAGAGAAGCTGCGAACGGAGCTGGCGACACTCAGCGATGCTGAGCGGGCGGAATTGGCTCGTTTTCTGATTCAGTCTCTCGACGAGGGAGCCGACTCTGGTGCGGAGAGCGCTTGGGACGCGGAGTTGGAACGACGCGCCAAGGAGATCAGGAGCGGGCGCGCCACCGGTGAACCAGCCGACAAGGTGTTTTCGGAGCTGCGTGCCAAGTATTCGTGAAGCCCGTGGTGATCCACAGCGCGGCGAGGGCTGAACTCGAGGAGGCGATGGCCTTTTACGAGGGCCGCTCACGAGGACTCGGAGCCGATCTTCAAACGAAGGTCGAAGAGGCTGTCGCAGCGATTCAGCAGTGTCCCGAGGGCTGGCCGCCACACAAGCGCACAAGCTTTCGCAAGTATTTTGTGGATCGGTTTCCCTTTACAATTTTCTACCTGGACCTGCCGGACTGCATTTGGATCTCAGCGATTGCCCACGGCAGCCGGCACCCCGATTACTGGAGGAGGCGGAGACGTGAATAGCTCGCACGCAGTCCTGCTCATCCCCGGACGCCGTTGGCCAAAACCCCCTGCAATACCCGCCCCAGCTCTTCGATTTGATAGGGCTTGCTGACGACGCCGCAAAAGCCATAAGCGCGATAATCGGCCATCACCGGATCGCTCGAATATCCGCTCGAGACAATGGCTTTCACCTTCCGATCAATGGCCAGCAACTTTTTCATGGCTTCTTTTCCGCCCATGCCGCCGGGAATCGTCAAGTCCATGATGACGGCGGAAAAGGGCCGGCGGCTCTCCAGTGCCTGGGCATAAAGAGTGATGGCCTCAGCGCCATCCTTCGCCACCATGACTTCATAGCCGAAGTGCCGGAGTGTGAGCGAAGCCAATTCCAGGATGGGTTCTTCGTCATCCATGATGAGGATTCTGCCCTGGCCATGAAACACGTGGCTCCGCCGTTCCAGCGGAGACGGAATCGTCTTGTCAGAAGCCGGCAGATAAACATGAAAGACGCTGCCCCAGCCCAAGGTCGATTCCACCGTCAGGAGCCCGTCATGCCTCTTCAGGATCGCATAAGCGGTGGCCAGCCCCAGCCCGCTGCCCCGCTTTTTCGTGGTGAAGTACGGATCAAAGATTCTGGACAGGTGCTCGCCTTTGATGCCCAGGCCGTGGTCCTCGATGTCAATGCGCACGTAATCCCCTTCCGGCAGCGGCACCCCGGTCTCCGCGTGCAGCCGGACATTCTGTCCGCACACCCGGATCACGCCTCCTTCGGGCATGGCCTGCATGCTGTTGATGACCAGATTATGGATCACCTGGCTCATTTGACCCGTGTCCACGTCCACCGGCACCACGCCAACGGGCCAGTCAAACTCACACCGGACATTCGAGCCGCGCAAGGCGAATTCGGCGGATTCCCGGATGATCTGGCCGACGGACGCGGTTTGTCGTACCGGGGCCCCGCCCTTGGCAAAAGTAAGCAATTGCTGCGTCAAGTCTCTGGCTCGCAGCGCAGCCTTTTCCACCTCTTCCAAGCGCTGATAAATGGGATCCGGAGGCTGCGCAAACCTTCGGGCCAGGGACAGGTTACCGATGATGGCGGTCAGGATATTGTTAAAGTCATGCGCGATCCCGCCCGCCAACAGGCCGACGGATTCCAATTTGCTGGCCTTAAGCAGTTCCGCTTCCACCTTTTGCTTTTCGGTAATATCGCGGAAAACCACCACCACGCCGATCACGTCGCCAAAGCTGTCCCGGATGGGAGCGCCGCGATTCTCAATGAGCCGTTCCGTTCCGTTCCGGGAAATCAGGATAGCCTGGCTGGCTGCTCCGGTGGCCTGGCCGGTTCGCAGCACCTGTTCGACCGGGTTTCCCCAGCGTTCGCGCGTTTTGGGTACCAGAATCTGAAAAACACCCGTTAAATGCGCGCCCAAAGCTTCCCGTTGCGTCCAGCCGGTCAACTCCTCCGCCACATTGTTCATCAAGGCGATTTTGCCCTCGGTATCAGTCGTGATCACTCCGTCGCCAATGGAGCGCACGGTGACGGCCAAGCGCTCCTTTTCTGCGGCTAACACTTCCTGGGCGCGCTTCTCCTCCGTCACGTCCCAAAAAATGCCCTGCAGTCCCACCAAGCGGCCCTGCGCATCGTAAACCGGCGCTTTGACCAAATGCGCATAGCCGGTCTTCCCGTCCGGCGATTGGTATTCTTCCACCGTCTCCAGAACGTCTTCACTTTGCAGGACACGCCGGTCGTCGTGCGCATCCTTGGCCGCCAGTTCTTTCGGAAACAAATCGAACGCGGTCCGGCCGATGATCTGCTCGGCCGGCACGCCCCAAAAATCACAGAAGCGTTGATTGGCGAACGTGAAGCGGCCCTGCAGATCTTTGCGGAAAATGTTTTGGGGCAGATTCGCCACCAGAGATTGATACAGCGCCTCGGAATCCCGCAGTTGCTCTTCGGCCCGCTGCCGCTCGCTGACATCGAGTTGTGTGCCCCAGACGCGGACCAGCAAACCGTTTTCCACGATGCCCGCCACGTTATTGGAGAAACACTTTGTCTGGCCATGCCGGTCCAGCTCGCGCGATTCGGCCTGCAGCAGGCGGTAGCCGGACGCGATCAACGCATGCAACATCTCTACATTCTTGGCCTCGGTCCGAATCAAGAAATCGCCCAGGCGCGTGCCGACGAATTCGTCCGCTTTCTCATAGCCATACATCCTGGCCATCACGTCATTGCACTCGGCCATGTAACCAAAGCAGTAAAACCGTTCGATCTGCTCTTCGGGAGGCAAGGCCACTGGAATAGGCTGCTCCGTTTCAATGCGCCAGATGCCTTCGGAACTGTGCTGCACAAAGGCCCGATACCGCTCCTCGCTCTGCCGCAGGGACCGCTCGGTGGCGCAGATTTTCTCGATTTTACGTTCCAGTTGCTCGTTGGCTTGGCGCAGGGAGAGCTCCGAAACCCGCAAGTTCGCCGTCAGCCCTTCGGCGGCCAAACGCCCGCGGGTTTGCACCCAGGCAATCCCGAACAGCAAAATGGAAACCAGCAAGCCGGCCTGCCCGGCCACCAGCCGCAGATGCGTCAGCGAGGCCAGTTGGAACGTGGGCAGGGTGTGAAACCGCAGCGTGTATTTGCGCTGCATTCCCTCGACGCTGATCGACCGCGCCAGGTATGGATCATGCCCGGGTTCTCCCGTCTGCGGAATCCCGTCCTGATCATACATCGAATTCTCCGCCGTCAGCGCCCCTTTATCGAAAATCTCCAGATCGACAACATTGCTTCGGCCGGTTCCGAAAACCGTCTGCAGCAGATCGCGCACCTGAATCGTGGCGAAAACAAATCCCTCCAGTTTGGCCACGCGTTCTGCCACGGATTCCGGCCGGGTGCCGCCCTGATAAACCGGCGAGTAAATAACCAGGCCAGCCTCGCCATTCGTGCCTTGGTTGGAGATCAAGGTGATCTTGCCGGAGGCAGCGTGCCAGCCCGAAGCGCGAGCTTTCTCCATCGCTTCCCGATGCGTTGGCTCGGCAAAAAAATCATGTCCCTCCCAACTCGGCTTCACGGGCGAGCGCGGTTCAAAGAATCGGACCGGAAAATACTCGCTGCCCTCGCGGGTGGGGCGCCAGACAAACTCGGGCAAGCCCTCTGCCCGGATTTTCTGGACGTAGGCTGCCCTTTGTCCCGGCAGCACCCGCTCGGCGAAGCCAACACTCATGAGGCCCGGGTAATTTCGCTTCAGATTGATGATTTGAAGATATCCCTTCCATTTCTCGCGGCTGACGGTTTCGCTGGCCGCGAACAAGCCCCGGACGCTCCGCAAGACATCGACGTATCGCTCCATTTGACGCCCTATAAGCTCCACGGCCTCCTGCACCGTCTGGTCAAACCGCGCCTAGTCCCGGGCCAAGACGTATTGGGACACGCTGTAATCGACCATCGCCGTCGAGATCAAACTTAAGACGAGAACGAGGTAAGCTGTTCCCATTCTCTGCACGTGCTCTCGCAGGAAGCTGAATTTGGAGCGCATATCTCTGAACGGCCTATAAAATGAGGAGAGACAGGCCAGATGGCAAACCAATTCCGCCGCAGCCGCGCTCTCTGAACAGCGCGGCTCTAACCTGGATATTCACACGCGTGAGCGTGCCTGCGGCTGTATCGCCGATTTCCAATCGGCAGGCGCCACGAACGGTCCGAAACGCTCGATCTGTCCGCGGCCCGCAGGCTGGAAGCCCTGCGATACAGCAGATTGGAAATCTGCGCTACAAGGCTGGTGGCCACCCGCCGGCGTACGCCTGGAGCCTGGCCGTTGGGAAACGTGTGAAATATGGGGCCCAAAGTCCGCCCTGCAATTTCTGAACGCATTTTCTGGTTCCATTGTCGATTTCAGCGTAAGATCGAAGAAAATGAGCATCGGCATTAGTGCAATCAACGAAGAGGTCCAGCGGGCCAGCGCCTTTGTGCAACCGCTGTTTAATGAAATCAACAAAGTCATCATCGGCCAGAAATACCTGCTGGAAAGGCTGGTCATCGGCCTGCTGGCCAATGGCCACGTCCTGCTGGAGGGAGTCCCCGGTTTGGCCAAGACGCTGTCCGTCAAATGCCTCTCCGCCAGCTTGAACGTGAAATTCGCGCGCCTCCAATTCACCCCGGACATGCTGCCGGCGGATGTGATCGGCACGCAGATTTACAACCCGCAATCCGGAGGCTTCACCACCCGCAAAGGCCCCATCTTTGCCAACCTGGTGCTGGCGGATGAAATCAACCGCGCCCCCGCCAAGGTGCAGAGCGCTCTCCTGGAAGCGATGCAGGAAAAGCAAGTCACCATCGGCGATCAGACCTTCCGGCTGGAAGAGCCCTTCCTGGTCCTGGCCACCCAAAACCCCATCGAACAGGAAGGCACCTATCCCTTGCCGGAAGCGCAAGTGGACCGTTTCATGTTAAAGCTAAAAATCGTTTACCCAACCCGCGAGGAGGAACGCCAAATCCTCGACCGGATGGCGCGCACGACCAACCTGCCTGCCGTCGGACCCGTCGTGGAGGCAAAAGACGTTTTGGCCGCGCGCCAGGTGATCAATGACATTTACCTCGATGACAAGGTCAAGGATTACATCGTGGACTTGGTCTGCGCCACACGCGAGCCGGAGAAGTACAGCATCGATGCCAAGGAGTTCATTCAACTGGGGGCTTCGCCGCGAGCGACCATCGCCCTGACCCTGGCCGCCAAAGCCTACGCCTTCTTGCGAGGCCGCGGTTACGTCACGCCCCAGGATGTCAAAAGCATTGGCATGGATGTCCTGCGCCACCGCGTCGCCATCACCTACGAAGCGGAGGCGGAGGAGAAAACCAGCGAGACGGTGATTCAAAAGATTTTTGACGAGTTGCCGGTGCCGTGAACTACATATCCGTCAGGGCGATCATGATTGCAGGCAAGCCGCGCAGGTGGTTTATCACGGCGCTTGTTGTCCTCCTCATTGGCATCCTCTGCCTTCTCGCATTGGTTCGACTGCTGACTCCTTCATGGCCGACCTATGGTGAAAAGGGGATAGGAGAGTGGTTTGAGATAGCCGTTATGAGGCCTTCACAAGGGTGGTCGAGGTCGAGCACCAGGGCGTTTGAAGAAATGGGAGCGGAGGCGGTTCCATTTCTTGCCCGCTGGGCAAACGCACGATTTACACCCTTTCACGAAATCTATGCTTCGGTGTGCCCGCGCCTGCCAGATTGGCTAAGAAGAGTCTTACCGCGGCCTCGCACTTACACGTACTTTCACGACCGACAAGTCCGCGCATTGATATTGCTCAGGGAGATTGCCGCGGCACAGCGGCGGAAATCGGGAAACGGAAAAGACATGGCTTCTCTAATCCTACCTGCCATCCAAACCGCGCTCCGTGACCCTAGCAGTGAAGTGCGTAAGTGGGCCGCTGAGGCTGTCGTTTCGCTCGGTTCGCAAGCGGCTGCAATCATCCCCGACCTGCTTAAGCTCACTCAGGATACG
>ERZ1292640.3734-Hain-H43-02um-R1-3734-length-11787-cov-4_pt1 | contig 11787 bp, 6 predicted proteins | sample MGYA00564404_ERZ1292640 | MGnify/ENA primary metagenome ERZ1292640 (study PRJEB36523, sample SAMEA6512636) | groundwater metagenome | collected 2019-01-08 | study: AquaDiva: Metagenomics assemblies of 32 groundwater samples | reverse complement strand
ACGGGTGCTCCTCCACGTGCCAGTGGGAGGGGCAATCGAGCAGCACCGGTTCCTGTGGTGCCTGTCCTCCCGGGGAGATGTGCAACCCCTCGGGGTTCTGCCAGAGGACCTGTACCTGTGACGCAGATTGCGGCGCCCCCACGGCTTGTTACATCTCCACGCTGCGTATGCGCCAGTATCCCGCGTGCGAGGGCGGCTTCTGCACCGGATGGGATTCCGCCTATAGCTGCGGCGGGGAGGATTGTGACGGGAATCCCGCCATCTGTGCGCCCACGAAGGCATGCGTGACGGAGGGGGCGGTCTCCTACTGCGCCTGCGACGGCGATGCGGATTGCCCTGCGGGGCAGAATTGCATCGACGATGAGCTGGGGAACGGATTCTGCAATTTCAACGGATGGAACATCGGGCCATCGTGCGATGCGTCGCCTTCCGGCCAGTACTCCTGCCGATGGGATGCTGCCACGCCCGCGACCGGCCCCTATTACATCAACAACAGCGTCACGCTCAACCTCTCATGCTGGCTCAACGGCGCGCCCGCAGACATCGGCACGGCATTCATCCACGGCCAGGCTGCGACCATCACCACGAACACCGCCTTCAGCGACGTGACCTCGGCCTCGGCGGGGACCGTCACCTACACCGCGAACGTGACGCCGGCGGGGGGGCCGCTCATCACCATCTCCACTACGATCACCTACACGGACCCGTCGCTGCCGGACTGGTGCCAGTGCGGCATCGTCGACGTGACGCCGGCCATCGGCACGCTCTGCGCGGGCGACACGCTCTCCGCCAACTACCAGTGCTACGACGGGTACGGGCCGATACAGCCCCACGTCTTCAACGTGTCGGATACCATCAACGTGAGCGGCAACGACCCCTACCTCGTGCAGGACGGGGAGGTGAAGGCGTACGTCACTCCTGCGGGCGTGGGTACCTACGGCTACGCGCTCAACGTGAATGGCGTCAACATGCGGGCGCAGGACGGGAGCCCCCTCAGTTGCGGCGTCACCACCGTGGCATGCAAGCACTGCTGCGACGATCCCACGGATACGTGCACGGGTAGGGCGGCATGCCTGGGAGGGGAGACAGAATACGCCACGCGCGATGCCTGCGTCATCGGCTGCACGGGGTCGGGGTCGTCATTCACATGCGCATGCAATGGCGTCACGGAAGCCACGCAGGTACCTCCGACCAACAGGGTCTGCACCAACGAGCAGATCATCGCCTCATTCACCTGCTCGGAAGCGCTCTCGGGCAACGTGCAGATCGATGGGGGGGCGGCGACCCTCAACGGCCAAACGGCCACGCGGCAATTCGCGGCGGGCGCCGCACCCGGTACGCAGACATACGCGCTCACCGTGGACGGCGTGGAGAAGGGGACGTGCCCGAAGCAGGTCTACGATTGCAGCTTCTGTCCGGACATCTCCGAGTCCTGCGTTCTGGAGGCGAGCGTGGACGGGGTGCCCCTCAGCGGCCCCGTTGCGCGGGGAGCGCAGCTCACCCTCACCATGACGTGCCGGGACGTCAGTCTGAACATCATCCCCATCCAACAGGCGATGTTCTACGTGGACGGGGGAACGCTCCTCGGCCCAGGGACGCTGGTGGGAGGAGTTGCCGTCTTCCAATACGTCACGTCGGCAACGGCCACCGTACGGACGTACAGCGCCGTCGCGGAACTCGTAACCGGGGATTGCGGGAGCGCGGAAACCGCAGTGGACTACACGGGACCCTTTTGGTGCGACACCAACTCCGGGTCGCGATGGACGGAAGGGGAACTCGGGTACCCCCCCGTGGGAACGTGGCCTCAACTCAATCCGCCGCGGAATACGGATTGCATGTATGAGTGTGCGGGAGGGTATGCCTTCTGCATGGAGAACCCGGGGGCGGGGGCCATAGGGTGCGGCGGCCCCAGCAGCTTCCCGGAAAAATGCGCCGTGCGAGGGCAAACGACCGTTTGCGGACCCTGCGAAGGCCCGCCCCCATGATGGATATCTTCTCCCGCAGCGGCGCCGGCGTACGCGCAACGGCAGGAGCGGCTGGCCGCGTCCCCCGGGCTGCGCGCCCCGGCGTTACCCTTATCGAGCTCCTCATCTTCGTCGCCGTTTTCGCGGTCGTGGGGTTCACCGTCCTCCCCCTCCTCTTCTCCGCGACGGAGAACCGTTTGCTGCAGCAGACGATATCGCTCGTGGAGCAGAACGGCCTGCAGGCGCTGCAGCAGATCGGGCGATTGGGGGTGGCGGAGAAAATCCTGGACCCTTCCCCGCAGGAGGAGGGCATCGTCCTCACGCTGCAGACCGGGAGCGGAGCGACGAACCCCACCATCATCGGCGCCCTCAGCGGCTCGCTCGTCGTCATACGCCGCGCTACGAAGCAGATCATCACCTCGCCGCAGGTGGCCGTGGATGAGTTCCGCGTGTGGAACACCTCCGCTTCCGCGCAGCAGCAGAGCTTCCGCGTCTCCTTCCGCGTCAGCAGGGCGATCCGCCTGCAGACGCCCCACGTCTACAACCGGACGTTCGAGGGGACGTTCACGCTGCCCCCTGGCGATGAGCCCCAAGGGGGGACGTGCGGCGGCGCGGCCTGCTCCGTACCGAGCTGCGTGGGGACGACCTACGCGTGGAAAGTGTGCCAGGACTTCCTGTGTTCCGACGCGCAGACGTACCTCCCCTGCAGCGCAAGCAGCTCGAGCGCATCGAGTTCCTCCTCCTAAGACCGCCGTGGTACAGTCTGCGCACCCCATGCCCGCGCCGAAACATTCCAGCGGCTCCTTCCGTTCCGTCCTGTGGATCGCGGGGGGCATCGGCGCGGCCATCCTGTGCCTCTCCCTGGCGCTGTCGCTCTTCCTCCCCCCCGGCGTCCTGCGCGCGCGCCGCGATGCGCGGCGCCAGGAAGATCTCCTGCTCTTGCTCCGTGCCCTCTCCCTCTATTCGGCGGATAAGGGGGCTTTCATTGAAGGCCTTCCCGAAGGGTGGTCACGCGAAATTTGTAACGTGACGCTCTCCCCTCAAGAATGCGCGGCGGAAGGCGGCGTGGACCTCTCGCCGCTCCTTGGCACCTACCTCACCACCATTCCCCGCGACCCCCTGCTCCCTTCCACCTCCACGGGCACGCTGTACGCCCTGCGGCGCAACGCGAACGGCTCCGTCACCGCGACCGCGTGGGGGATGGAGGAAAGCCGGTCACTGGAATTCACTTGGTGAGGAGAGAACGGTGTGGATCCTTCTCGCATCTTTCGCCTATGTCCCATATGTACCATCGCCTCCTTCCCCGCCCGTGGACCACAATCGTGCTGACGGTGGTGGCGAGTGTTGTGGTTGTGATGCTCTTTTCCGTGGTGGTGCCTTACGATATGGATGAATTCATCTATTACAATATCATTGCGTGCAGGGCGTATCCCGGGAATGATATCGGTGGCCACTGTGATCCTCATGCGCTGAATGTTCTGGGGACGGGTCTTATATTGCCGCTGCGTTCCTTCCACTACGTCGGGAGCTTTCCCGCGCTCTATTACCTGCCGCTATGGCTCGTTTGGAAAAGTCCTCTTTCCGCGCGCTTGGTGAGTTGGCTCTTCCTCATGGGAGGTGCCGCCGTATTCGCGCGCGCTTTCCGGTTTCCGTTTGCCGTGACGGCGGTGCTCTTCTCCCTGTTCTTCCCCTACGCCTTCCAGCACATGGTGGATACCGGACCGGTCGGGCCGCAGATATTCTCCATCTACGCCCTCTCCCTGCTCTTCGGGCGCTGGTGCTCCACCGGCCGCTGGCGGTATGCCCTGGGGTCCGCGGCAACGATATCCCTCGGCATTTGGATCAAGCTCTCCTATTTCTGGCTGGTTCCCGGCATCGCCATCCTCCTCATGATCTCGTGCTTCCGCCATCGCCGCGCCCTCCTCCGCCCGGGCGCCTTCAGGCGTTTCGCGGTCCAGGCCGAAACCGCGTTCATCGTCTGCGCGGGATTGGCCGGCGCATACATCTTCTCCACGCATCCTCTCCGGGGCAATGAGCGGCCACTCCTCACCCAACTTCTCCAGAGCCAGATGTTATCCTTTCGGGACATCCTCCATGGCGCACTCTGGCACACGCGGGCTTTCGAATACCTTCTGCATCCTCTAGAGGCGACGCAGCGGATCTACTACGTTTCACCGCTTGATCCGCTGTGGCAGTACTACTACGTCCTCCTCTTCCTCTTCGTTCCGGCTTTCCTGATCATCTCGTTGGTTCTGTGGAAGAGGGAGAAGGGGATGAGGGAGTATGCCTTGATGTCCATTGCCCTGTTCGTCGCGTTTCTGTTGACCGTTGCGATCATCGCCCGTACGAAGAATGCTGTTTGCATGCACCATATCATTCTCGCCTTCCCCTTCCTTCTCCTCGCCATCGGTGCTGCCGTACGCGGTGTTCTGAGCCTGCAGGGCGTCCGTATCCGTCTCCCTGCCCGCCTGGCGATCGGAGTGTGGGCGGCGCTGTTCCTTGCGCTCAATATCCATTACTTCCTGGAATTTCCCAGACAACAAATCCTTCCCACGAGGCATTTCTCCAAGCAGGTGCTCCATACGGTGCTGCTCGATCCCCATGTCGCGGATCGATACATGGTCGTCGTTGCGGATTGGGGCATGTACTACTATCACGCGCTGTTCGGTTTGCCTGGGCAGAGCGTCGTGTTGGAAGAAAGGCTCAGGGCGCCACATACCATCCTGTGGTGGAAGCAGTTCGCAGTACAGCAGGGCCGCCGCGTTCTCTTCATCATGGCGCAGCCGGATGCGGACCGCGTGCGCACTTTCCTGTCCGTTCTGCCCCTGGAACGCTGCTCCGCGGTTCCCCCCGGTGCCCCCTGGCAGATGTTCGCAGAACCCGATCCAGCCGTGCGGCAACGGTGCGAGGAAGTACGTCGAACGCTTGCGGATGGAACGACCCCCGGCAAATGGCTTAGAAACAGGCTTTTATTGGCTTTCTGAAAGAATAGTTCCTCCCTCAGACCTTGAAAAAAACGGTGTTTTGGGCTATAATATAAGGAAAACACACTATGCCTACCGCTTCCCATCGCCGACCCAACCGCGGCGGAGACGTGCTCCTGCGGCACATGCCGGAGCAGCATACGTCGCTGCGCAAACGGATCCTGTGGCAGTCCCTGCTGCTCACGTGCTTCACGGTGATGGTGCTGTCGCTGCTCTCCTCGGTGGTGGCGCTCTTCCTCATCCGCAACCGCGTGCTGGGGCAGCTCTCCTCCACCCTGGCTTCCCGCGAAAACCTCCTCTCCCGCTCCCTCCAGTACGATCGCGAGCGGACGGCCCTCCTGGGCGCCGAGGACGCGCTCGCGCATGCGTTGCAATCCCCCTCGGCTTCCTTGCCGCTCCAGGCGCTGTGGGAACGGCTGCTCGGCGAGCAGGTGCCCGTGGAAGGCATCACGCTCCTCAACCTCCAAAGTACGGTGCTGGACCACCGCGGGGAGGAAGTTCCCCTTCCTTCCGCCATTCCCACCGCCACGCAGCTCTTCCCGATCCTCGACCGGCACGGGAAGTGGATCGCCACCGATTCCTACGCACCGGTGCGCGGCGAGAGCGGGAACCTGCTGGGCACCCTCGCCATCCGCTACAATCCGCAGCCGCTCTTCACGCTCATCTCGGACAACCCCGCCATCGGCTCCACGGTCGAGCTGCTCGTCATCCGCGACGTGGACGGCGTCGCTTCCCTGGTGTACTCCTATTCCGGGGAGAAGGCCCGCCGGTCTTCCGGCGACGTGCCGGTGGGCTCCTTCGTCATTCCGGATGCCGTGAAGGGCAAGGGAGGCGTGTTCATCGGCAAGGACGAATGGGGCGAGGACATCCTCGCCTCGTACCAGGCCGTCCCGGCCACCGGGTGGGGCATGGTGCTGAAGGTGGATACCAGAGACGCCCTCCAGGGGTGGGAGCGCTTTGTGTACACGCTCCTCGCCATCGACCTGTTCATCGTCTTCCTCACGGGGGTGTTCGGCTTGGTCCTGGCGAAGCAGATTTCCTCCCCCATCATGGACTTGGCGCAGAAGATGCGCGCGCTCAACCCCAAGCGCTGGACGTTCAGGCGCTCGGTGGACACGGGCGATGAAGTGGAGCTCCTCGACGTAGCGGCCGCCGAACTCACGTCCCGGCTCCGCATCGCGTACACGGGCCTGGAGCAGAAGGTGGAGGAGCGCACCAAGGAACTGCACCGGCAGTACCTCCTCGACCGCACGATCCTGGAACACATCGAGTACGGCGTCCTGGTGGTCAACCCCCACGGGAGCGTGATCAACGTGAATCCCGCCGGACAGCACATCCTCCGCCTGACGCGCGAGGAAATCGTGGGCAACGTGGCCGCCAACCTCCTCCACTTCTTCCGCAAGAACGAGCCCCTGCGCGACCTGAACCATCCGGTGGTGCAGGCGCTCAACCAGAAGATGGCGGTGCACTTCTTCCACAACGACCACCTCACCCTCTTCGTGGGCAAGAACACCCTGCTGCCGGTGGCGCTCACGGTGACGCCGCTCCTGGACGGGCGCACCCTGGAGGGGATCCTGGTGATCCTCCAGGACATCCGCGAGGAGAACCAGATCGACGCCATGAAATCCGATTTCATCGCGCTCGCGTCGCACCAGCTGCGCACTCCCCTCTCTTCCCTTCGGTGGTATTTGGAGCTCATGCAGGAGGAGAAGGACCCGAAACTCTCGGAAGTCCAGCAGTCCTACCTGGAGCAGATGGAGTACGCGTCCAAGCGCATGGTCACGCTCCTCGACGACCTCCTGCGCATCACGCACCTGGAAGGCGGGGAGATCCATGCGGAGAAGAGGGAGTTCGACCTGCGGAAGATGATGATGGAGCTGGAGAACGAGTGGAAACCGCTGGCGCGCGAGCGCGGCCTCTCCTGCAGCTTCTCGCTGCCGAAGCGCGCCGTCCGCCTCTCCAGCGACCCCATCCTGCTGCACCTCGTCCTCCAGAACCTCTTCACGAACGCCATGAAGTATTCGCCGAACGGGACGGACATCAAGATCAGCCTCGTCCTGTTCAAGAAAACGGGCATCATCACCGTAACGGACAACGGCATGGGCATCCCCACGGAGGAGCAGCAGCACGTGTTCGAAAAGTTCTTCCGCGCCAAGAACGTGAAGCGGACGGATACCGACGGCTCGGGCCTGGGGCTCTACCTCACGAGGATGATCGTGGAGAACCTGGACGGGAAGATCGAGTTCAAGAGCAAGCCCGAGAAGGGGACGACATTCACGGTGAAGCTTCCGTTAAAATAAGAATCGCGGAACCGCGGCGTAGACCATTCGCTTACGGCGGATCAGACGGAGCCGGGTGAAGTTGCCGTTGAAGTAGGAAGGGTATTAGGGTGATGGAGCCGCTTCGGGGACTCGAACCCCGGATCAGCCTTCGCTCTCCGCTACGCTCCGAGCTACGGCCGACAAGCCTACTCATTACCCTCCTTCGCTCCGCTGCGGCGGAGCTATGGAGGGCAGGCAAGTGCGTTGCTATAAAGGATACTGGAGCCGCCGGGGAGAATTGAACTCCCGACCCACGCATTACAAGTGCGTTGCTCTACCTCTGAGCTACGGCGGCGCGGATGGAATTATGAATTATGAATCCAGAATTATGAAGGAGATCGTAGAAGCCATGAGGATACCAGCTGCCGTTTCATGATATATTAATGAAATAATCTATTTGTCAATAATCATCGCATGAGCGATAATGGTGGTCTGCTCCTTCGATGATCGCCCTCCTTCGCTCTTTGCTCACTGGCGCTCGCAAAGAGTCTACGGAGGGCAGGCCCTCTTACATTGGTAAGAAAGGGGCCCGCCCCCCGTAAACTCCTTATGAGCGGAGCGAGTAAGGAGCGAAGGGGGGAGGAACGTCCGGACGCCATTCGGCTTCGCTCATGGCGAGCCATCGGAACGCCATGCGGGTAACGCCCGCCCATGCATCGTATATCCCCTAAGGATGCATGCGGACCAGTGCCACAGTGACGAACCCCGCACCCTTCTTGGCAGAGATGCAGCAGCTCCAGAAGTTGCATTGCTTCTCTCCCTGCCCGGAAGGGTGCGGGGGTGAAACGCCTCCCGAAGGGAGGATCGTGCGCTCAGCACGTGCAGACGCATGATCGGCAAACTCATGGTGGCGCAAGGAGGAATTGGGTTGCGGGAACCGGCGATGGTTCCGTCGCCCCCGTCACCCCTCCGCTACGCCCCGCACCGTCCCGAGCACAGCGAGGGACTGGTGCCGGGGTTGAGGCGGCAGGCAACTGCCGTCCCAGAGAGATGAGCATCCTTCCCGCGGTCGCGGGACAGACAGAATCCGGCGTATGAAGGAGCAGAACAAAGACGCCCTGATGGGGCGTTTTTTGTAGGCAGGAACGGAAATCTTCTGGCACGCCTCCCCCATGACCCGGCGGCAGGCCTTCCTCACCGTGCCGGCCCGCCGTACTTGCGCGAGGGCTAGCGAGGATGGACACTACACGGCATGAAGAAGTCCGAAGCGGTGTTCGGCTTGCTGCGCATCCCCTCGGACGCGCTGGCCGTGGGCGCAGCGCTGCTCCTCGGCTTCCGCCTGCGGCAGGGGAACATCGACCTCCTCCCCTTCGTGCGGCTCCTGGAGCCGGCGCAGACGCTTCCCCCGTTGCCGTACTACTTCTCCGCGTTCGTGGTGCCGGCGATTCTCCTTTTCGTGGCGCTGGCGGCCGTCTTCCGGCTGTATGCGCTGCGCGCCACCTTGAGCGCGTGGACGGAGATGGGCAGGGTGGTCGTCCCGGCGGCGCTGTGGGTCGCGGTGATCATCGCGTGGTTCTTCCTCGTCAAGCACCAGCTGTTCTTCTCCCGCGTTCTCCTGGTGCACTCCGCGGCGTTCGTCATCCTCTTCGTCGCCGCGGTCCGCTCCTTCCTCATCCTGGCGCAGCGCGGGTTCCTGAGGAAGGGGGTGGGGCGGCTGCTCGTGGTATCGCTGGGGTCGCAGCCCATCGCGGCGCCGGCGAGGGACGTGCTCCAGCGAGACATTCACTACCACTACCTGGGGCATCTGCAGGACCTCGAAGCCCTCAAGCGGGTCTTCCACCATCAAGTGATCGATTTCGTCATCCAGACCGACCCTAATCCCGGGAGCCAGGAGACCGTGGCGCTCATCGAGTATTGCCGCAGCCACCACCTGGGGTACGGCTTCCTGCCGCCCGTCCTCGCCGACGTGCCGCACCAGCTGGCCGTGGACCGCCTGGGGCCGGTGCCGCTCATCCGCTTCCAACCCACCCCGCTGGACGGGTGGGGACGCGTGTGGAAGCGCCTCTTCGACCTGCTCGCGGGCGCGGCTCTCCTCATCCTCCTCTCGCCGTTCCTCCTCCTCTTCGCGCTCGGCATCCTCCTCACGAGCGGCTGGCCCGTCCTCTACGTCTCCACGCGTGTGGGGGAGCAGGGGAGGAAGCTCGTCAAAATCCTCAAATTCCGCACCATGGTCCGTAACGCCGATGCCCTCAAGGGGCAGTTCTTGGCGCAGAACCAACGGAATGACGGCCCGCTCTTCAAGATGAAGGACGATCCCCGCGTCACCCCGTTCGGCGGGTTCCTGCGCCGCTGGACGCTGGACGAGTTCCCGCAGATCATCAACGTGATCCTGGGCCACGTCTCGCTTGTGGGCCCCCGCCCGCACCTCCCCTCCGAAGTGCAGAAGTACTCGCCGGAACAGCGCCGCGTGTTCGCGGTCAAGCCGGGCATGACGGGGCTGGCGCAAGTCTCCGGCCGCTCGGATCTCTCCTTTGATGAAGAGATGAAGCTCGACCTGCGCTACATCGAGGAGTGGTCGTTGCTGTTGGATCTGTGGATACTGTGGAGGACGGTGTTTACGGTATTGGGGAGGAAGGGGGCGGATTAAATTGCCCCGTCACCCTTGCGGATGGCGGGGCGGGGAGCGTTCACTCGGCTTTGTTCGGGAGTGGACAGGTGAGCAGCACTCGAGTGTCGTCGACAAGTTCACCATCGAATATCGGCAACACTTCTTTGAGGAATGTCTCTCCGTTTTCCTCAGGGACCGCTACTTGTAACAGGATGTGTTTGCTGTCAGCCATCCCACGTTCTTCTGGTCTCAACCCTACGTCCAGGCAGCACTTCACCGCCGTGACAAGCTCACGATGACGAACAGAAAATATGTAGTTCCAGGCAACGAACGTGCCAGCCAGTTGCGTTGTTTCGGCCATTGTACGGTTCCCTTTGAACAGAGATTGAAGGAACGCTTGGATGCGACGTTGCATCCAAAGATAATAATATACTTACATCACGTTACGTCAATGTCCCCGTTGTGGCTCTGTTAAAACAACTGCAACTGATCCTTCTTCTTTTCTTTAGAAGTATCCTTTTTCTTCGCGGCCGTCTTTGTTGCACGCCCGCGGGAGGGGCTTGAGGCTTCATTTTGCATTTCAAATTTTGCATTGCGTTCTCCCTGCGTCGAGAACAAGTTCAAATAGGCGATAACATCTTTCCCGTACTCCTTACTCCTCAGCCGGTCATCCAGTATCCGCACATCCGCTTCCTCCGTCTTGAAGCGCGCGAAGGTGCGGAGGATGCGGAAGAGGCGGTGCTTGAGGCGCGGGAGGAAGTACTCCGCAAAACCGCTCTTGTAGCGCGCGGCGCGACGGCTGAGGACGGGGTGCGAGGCGTAGTCGAAGGGGAGTGTGCTGATCACCAGATGGTCCACGGTCTCCGGCGGAAGCTCCAGCCCCTCGAATACCCAGGGCGTCACGAGCCACACGGTTGTCCCCTCGGCGGCAAGGAATTCCGCGCGCATGCGCCCCTGCCCGCCGCTCACGCCGAGGCAGATGAGGGTGGCGCCGCGCTCCTCCAGCATCTCCATATACTTCACATACATGTTCTCAATGGTCCCCTTGCCGGGAATGAGCACGATGGTCTTCCCCTTGGGCGGGTTCCCCAGGATCTCGTGGAGGGGAGTGAGGGGAAAGGTGACAGGGAGCGATAAGCGGTCAGCTGTCAGCGAGGCTGTAGAGGATTGTGTCGAACCGTTCCTCAGTTGAGGAAGAATTTCCCGCAGTTCATTGCCGCTTTGGGGGGGAATGAGGAGCGTGGTGGGGAAGCGGGAGTAGAGGAAGTCCTGCAGGAAATCCGACACATGCTCGGGGACGGATTGCAGCGTGTGCGAACCGTTCATGCGCTGCTCGATCCACGCGTAGCGGCGCGCAAGGTTCTCCGGGTTGAGGATGTGGGTGATGCCTTCCAGCTGGGCGCGGACGGTTGAAAGGAGGTCCCCGTCCTGTTCCAGCAGTTCCTCGATCTGCGCGCGGAGTCCCTTGGCTTCCGGCGCAGTGAGGTCACCGGCATTGAGGGCGCGCACGTCCAAACCGCCGCGCACCTTCTCGATCCACAGCTGCAGGAGGTCGGTGATCCGCGTGAGCGAAGGATTGCGCTCGCTCCCCGCGCGCAGCGCCGCAACGTCCGCGTACCAGCCGTACGCCTTGGTGGCGGTGTCCTCCAGCATGGAGGCGTCGTCGATGATGACGTGGGCGGGTTCCTTGAGCGCCGCGGCTGCCGGATGCCCATCATCCTCCAGGAAACGCAGGAGCTGCTGGTGGTCGATCAGCACCACGCCGGGAAGGTCCCGGAATTGGTCCACGTATGCCTTGGAAGCGTCGGTGCACGCCAGCGTCCCGCGCCACACGGATTCCTCGCCGCCGTGCAGGGGGAGGTCGTTGCGGGTTACGGGCTTGTACCATTCGCATTTCAGGAGAAGAGTAGCTTCGTCTGCCGTAAGGTACGCGGCGCGCAGAAGTTTTTCCACCGCTTTGGGATCTAGGA
>ERZ1292640.3733-Hain-H43-02um-R1-3733-length-11789-cov-4_pt1 | contig 11789 bp, 12 predicted proteins | sample MGYA00564404_ERZ1292640 | MGnify/ENA primary metagenome ERZ1292640 (study PRJEB36523, sample SAMEA6512636) | groundwater metagenome | collected 2019-01-08 | study: AquaDiva: Metagenomics assemblies of 32 groundwater samples | reverse complement strand
TCACCCTTTGCTTGCCTGGCGAGAGTTAGATATCTGGAGGTATATAAAACAAGAAAAAATTCCGGTAATAGATCTCTATTTTGCTTCCGCCGGCAAGAGATATCGCAGCATCGGTTGCGAATGCTGCTGTCAACCTGTCAGTTCATCTGCCGATAGCATCGATAAGATTATCCGGGAATTAAAGAGTACTGTTGTTTCCGAGCGTTCGGGGCGAGCCCAGGACAAGGAAAAAGAATTTATGATGCAAAAATTGAGATCTCTCGGGTATATGTAATGTTCATAAAATATAATTAAATAACCAAGATGGAAGATTATTTAAAGGTAGTTGTGGCTGGTGAAGTTGATGCGGGAAAATCTACGCTCATTGGAAGGTTTTTGTTTGAAATGGGCTCGATTCCTCAGGAGATTGCCGAAGAAATCAATGCTAACTCCGGTAGCTTTGATTTTGCTTATTTACTGGACAGCTTTGAAGAGGAAAGAAAAGGTAAGCTTACCATTGATACTACCCAGGCTTTCTGCAAAGGTAAAAGAGGTAAAGGGTTTGTTTTTATCGATGTGCCGGGGCACCGCGAGTTACTCAAGAACGCCTTCTGCGGCAGCGCCTATGCCGATACCGCGGTCCTGGTAGTTGATATACAAAAAGCCATAGAGCAGGGGACAAAAAACCATATCCAGATCCTTAAATTTTTAGGGATAACAAAAACCGTCGTTGTTTTAAATAAGATGGATTCCATTGGGTTTAATAAAGATATATTTAGGAATATAGAATCAGAAGTCAGCAGATTTTTTAAGGCCACAGGGTTTACCTATAGAGGTATTGTTCCGGTATCGGCAGCTGAAGGAGATAATCTGGCAAAAAAGTCAAAAAGGATGAGCTGGTATAAGGGGCCAACGCTTATCGCGGCATTAAATAAGTTGAAAAAGATGGATAAAAAAGAAAATAACAAAGGATTTTACTTTGCCGTGCAGGATAACTACTTTATAGATGGTGATAATTTTCTGCTGGGGCCGGTTCTTTCCGGAGCTATACGCAAGAATGAGCTGGTAAAGATCGTTCCTTTAGGTGTGGTATCTCGTATAAAAAAGATAAGGCTGCTTGAGCGAAACAAGCCTTTTGCTAGGGAGAAAGAATCTTGCGGATTGGCGCTTAGGCTTTCAGGCCAGGTCAAGCGCGGCCAGATTTTATATGCTAAAATAGCGCCTGAAGTTACCGATATAATAACCGCCAGAATATTCTGTGCCCGTCAGCTAAATATTTCGGATAACTTTATCCTCAAGTGTATGACCCAGGAATCCCGGGCCAAGATTAAGCAGGTAAATAAAATTGTCGATGATTCTGGCGCGCTCACCCCGGATTTAAAAAATAATATCCTTGATGAAGCGGCGGTGGCCGAGGTTACCATCATTACCGAGAATCCGCTGGCAGTAAAAAAATATAGTCAACTGGCTAGTTTAGGCAGGTTTGTTTTGGAAGACAAAAAAGAAATTTGTGCCGCAGGAGTTATTGTTTAAAAAATGATTTACTATTATGTTGACCCCGGAGCCGGTTTTGTCTTTGCCCAGGGCTCATCGTTTATCTGGGGCATAATTTTAGCTATTCTGGGAGGCGGCCTATTTTTCTTAAAATTCTTTTTCCATTTTTTAAAAAAAATTATCTGGATTATCGTTTTATTAGCGATATTATTAGTTATCGGAGGACTGCTTATGTCCGCAAATAAAATTAATAAAAAGGTTATAATTTTAGGAATCGATGCCATGGACCCCGTAATTACAGAAAGGCTGATGCAGGAAGGCAAGCTTCCTAACCTCGCCCGCTTAAAAACAACTGGTTCTTACGCCCGCCTTGCCTCTACCATTCCTTCCGAGACGGTGGTAGTCTGGACGAGTTTTGCCACCGGTTTAAACCCCGGCGCTCACGGGATATTTGATTTTGTGATGCGCGACCCTGAAACCTATCAGCTTTATCTTAGCCTTAATGATATTTCTACTGCCAGCGGTAAGGTGAAAATCCGGATACGCAAAAAGGGCGAGGGTTTCTGGCGCGTTCTTTCCAAACATAAAATACCGTCGTTTATTTATTTTCTACCCAACACCTTTCCGGTTGAACCGGTTAAAGGCAGAATGGTTTCTGGTATGGGAGTCCCGGACATCACCGGCACCATGGGTAAATATTCCTGGTATACCACTAAGCCGGTTGCGCCTGAAGATGCTGATTCCAGGGGCAGAATTATTCATGTGGGCGGTGAACAAAATGCGATTTCAACTCAGCTTTATGGCCCCCGCCTGATCGTAAATAATACTGGACAAGAAACTAAAGTTGCCTTTGAGATTCTCATTAAGCCCGAAGAGAAGGGTTCCTATTTAGAATTTCAGGGCCATAAATTCTTTTTAGAAGAAGGCAAGTGGAGCGCTTTTTATAAAATAAAATTTAAGCTGGGTTTCTTAAATAATATAAACGGGATAGTCAGATTCTATCTTAAATCCATGCAACCTGATTTTCAATTATATGCCAGCCCGATTAATTTTGACCCCCAGAATCCTGCTTTTCCTGTTTCTTATCCTCTAAATTATTCCGGTGAGCTTTCCAGGAAAGTCGGGCTTTACTATACCCAGGGCATGCCTCATGACACCTGGGCATTGCCGGAAGGAAGGCTGGATGAAAAAGCCTTCTTGGAAATGGCGGATGAAATTTTTAGCGAACGGAAAAATATTCTATATGAAGGGTTAAAAGAATTTAAGGCAGGCGTATTCTTTTTCTATCTGGATACGCTGGATGCGGTTCAGCATTTATTCTGGCGTTATCAGGACCCTGCGCATGCTCTTTATGAGGCAAATTCGGCGTATCAGCAAACCATCCCTCAATATTACCGGAAGATTGATGCGCTCGTGGGTGATTTATTAAAGAATCTGGATAAGGATACTACCCTGATAATTTTATCCGATCACGGATTTTCGTCTTTCCGGCGCGCGGTAAGTTTAAACCGTTGGCTTCTGGAAAACGGATATCTGGTTTTGCGCCCCGGAGTGGATGAGGGCCGGGAATTCTTTGAAGACGTGGATTGGGCGAAAACCCGGGCTTATGCTTTAGGTTTCGGCGGGATTTACCTGAATCTAGTTGGCCGGGAAGGCAATGGTATCGTATCTGGATCTGAAAGTCCGGCCTTAAAACAGGAGATTGTTGACCGCCTTAAGCAGCTAAAAGACCCGCAAATCGGTGAATATGCCGTAAAAAATGTTTATATTGCGGATAAGATTTATCAGGGCGATTATGTTAAGGATGCCCCGGATTTATTCGTGGGTTTTAACGCCGGTTATCGCGCCTCCTGGCAGACAGCTTTGGGCGGCGTGCCTAAAACTTTAATCGAAGAGAATAAAAAGAAATGGAGCGGCGACCATTTGATTGATTACAGCCTTGTGCCGGGAGTGATTTTTATAAATAAAAAACTGAGATTAAGCCAACCCCAGGTTATTGATATTGCACCTACCATATTAGGAGAGTTTGGTATAGATAAACCTGGCAAGATGCAGGGTAAAAGGTTATTTTAGAGGGCCACCCAATAATTCAAAGCTAAGCCTGCCTGACGGCAGTCAGGGGTGTCCCATTTATCTTGAAATTATGCTTTAATTATGTTATAAATAAAATGAATTAATAAAAATAGGGAATAATTATGCAAAATAAAGGCATTACTTTAATCGAGATGGTGGTAGTGATTGTTTTAATCGCCCTGATTGTCCCGGGGCTGCTTGGGCTTTTCCGCAATGTCAGCTGGAGGGCGATGCGCACTGAGGCAATGACTCAAGCCACTTTCTATGCCGAGCAGTTGATGGAGGAGATAAAGTCTAAGAGGTTTGATGCAAATACTATTAGCCCCTGGAGCTCTACTTCTACCTTTGGCACTGGCGATGCCGTGGCCTACAACGACGTGGATGACTTTCATAACTATTCAGATAGTCCTGCCCCCGGCTATAGCCGTTCGGTAACCGTGGAATATGTGTGGCTGAATGTAAGTGTCTGGGAGGCCTGCGGCTCTACCACCTGCCAAGCAGTATCAACCTGCGCTAACTGCAATGAATGCTGTTATAAACGTATCACAATTACTGTCTCACGCAGTGATAATCTGGTAAGCAATGTTAATTTAATTACAATAGTCAGCGGATATTAGAAATGAAGAAACAAAAAGGGTTTACCCCGTTAGATAAAAATAATAAATCAAATAAACATTATCTAATGGGGTTTACCCTTATTGAAATAATAATGGCCATTGTGGTAGTGGGCGCCCTGGCAGGAGGGGTGATGGTATTTGTAACGCAGGGAGTGGATATCTGGAATTTCGTTACCTTTAGAAATGATGAATCAGCCCAGGCCCGCTTAGCCTTGGACAGGATGGTAAAAGAGATAAGGCAGGTTTATGATAAGGCATCGGTCACTACAGCTAGCGCCGATGATTTTAATTTTGTTTCTTATTATAATAATACTACCTATAACGTAGAATTTGTTAAATCCGGCAGTAACCTGATGCGTAACTCCGATGTCTTATGCGACAATGTCAGCAGCCTGCAATTCCAGTATTACGATATAAATAATAATTTACTGAGCACTCCTTTAGTTTTGCCGGATGAGACAGATATCCGCAGGATTAAGATAACCTTGACAGTTACCAGCGGAGACCAGTCTATTACCCTGAAATCACAGGTCTATCCGCGCAATTTCTAATGACAGTAATGTAGATAGAAGGTTTATTATGTGGAGTTTAAGCAATGATGATGAAGATGACGAATAATAAAAGCCAAGCAATGATCATCATGGTCTTTACCATGATGGTTTTGGCTATTTTGGGGGCGCTGGCTTCTTTACAGTCAATAGATTTTGAGTCTAGCAAAAGCCAGATGCAGTCCACCCGGGCCTTTTATCTGGCAGACGCAGGCATACAACATGCTTTAAGGAAATTAGCGGATGATAATGCCTGGAGGACCACAGGTGAAACCTATACCTTAAACTTTGGACAATATACTCTTAAATCAGAGGATGGAATCGGAGGACAGATAATCCTTACTTCTACGGGCTATATGCCCTCTACCGCCAATGTGGAGGCAAAACGGATTGTCAAGGTTACGGTGCTGGCTGCTTCCTGGACGAATTCCGTTAATGGCAGTGCGCTCTTTGACTGGTCAGAAATGCATAGTGGTTCTCGGATTGAAGGAGATATCCAAGCAGCAAATTACGACAGAGATAACGACGCTACTTACAATGAGGTGGGTGTGGATTACGCTAACCCGCCCAGCGCCCTTCCGCCTCCCAGCACGGGTTTTAATCGCAGCGTAGGTTCAGCCAGCGTTCCGGCTATAGATATGTCTTACTATAAAACCAAGGCACAGGAAACAGGGCGCTATATTGCTGCGGATTATCTTTATCTTGCCAACGGTGATACAGATACAGGCCTGACCAGATACAGCGCTAGCACACCTTCTAACCCGGGCTCTCCCAGCACCTATAATTCTCCGGGTTTTGCCTATGATGTGCACGGATATTTCTTGAAATCAAGCAATTATTACACCTGCGTGGCTGATGGCGCCAGCGGTTTAAGGGTGGTGCGCGTTGACTCCACTCCGCCGGCCTCCGGAGGAAGCAGAGATACCAGCGGCACTGCCTATGGCGTATTTACCAAGGTTGGTGATGGGTATTCTGCTACCCGGGCCTATGTTGCGGATGGGACATATGGCTTGCGCATAATGAATATTAATACCCTTAGCAGTATTACGGAAGTGGGTTTTTATGACCCGGATAATGAGACTTCTTATGGCGTGTATGTGCGGGAAAAATATGCCTATGTGGCTACCGGGCTTGCCGGGCTGCGCATTATTGACGTGACCACAAATGAGTCTTCGCCTGCGCTGACCGGTTCATATAATACCGCAGGCACTTCTTATGGCGTGTATGTGCGGGGAAAATATGCCTATGTTGCTGACGGCACAAACGGCTTAGTCATTCTGGATGTTGTTAACCCTGCCGTTCCGACCCTGCGGGCGACAGTGGATACTCCGGGCACAGCCTACTCCGTCTATATAAAAGGGCTATATGCCTATGTTGCCGACGGTACCTTTGGCCTGCAGGTAATTGATGTTTCCAACCTGTCCAATTCTAATTTTACTCCCAGTATTGTCGGGACCGTGGATACTACCGATGCCCGGGATATTCAGGTAGCCGGCAACTACGCCTATATTGCGGATAATTCCGGAGGCTTGAGGACCATTGACGTAACCACCCCTACCAGCCCTACTTTAGTGGATACAGATAGTGCTTCGGTAGCCTCAGGTGTATTTGTCTTGGGAGATAAGACTTTTGCCGGCGGAAATAACTATAACAATCAGAAGGTCTGGTATACCCAGGGAAATATGCGCATTGATTTGACTTCAGGTAATAGTAATTTCTTGAAGACGAGTTTAGTGGCAGAAGGCGATGTTGAAATTATCGGCACCGGCGCCTTAGTTATGCGTGCCCATGTAGCTGAATCTGCCAACGAAAACTTCCCTAATATAGCCACTGAGAATGGCTCGCTAATCTCTGCGGATACACCTTCTGGTTTCACAGAATCACAGAAAAGAGATAGGCGTGATTTTGATGGCCTCCTGTATTCTAAAAATGCTATAGTTGAGTTCAATTATATTAAAGGCATAGCAATAATAGCTTCTTATGTTTTTTTAGATGGTTACTGTACTATCGAGTGGGAGGACGACTATATAGAAATTCCGATGGTGGGTTTTGTGAGCGGCGTTTCAGTCTTACGCTGGCAGGAAGAATATTAGGGGGAATATGAAACAAAGAGGCTTGGGCTTTACTCTCCGGCAGTTGGAGAATGGTTTTGGTATAGATTACGCAAATACTTTAAAGAAGCGTTTCCTATTTCTGAGTGGGTTTACCTCGTTAGATAAAAATAACAAGTCAAATAAACATTATCTAACGGGGTTCACCATCGTTGAATTAATAATGGTGATAGTGATTCTGGCCGTTATAGCCGCTTTAGCCATTCCGCGTTTCGATAGTTACTATACCATAATATTAGAAGGGGCAGCCAGAAGGCTCGTTTCCGATATAAGATATACCCAGAGATTAGCCATCGCCAAACATGATGATTACGGCATAGAATTTAACACCGGTTCTGACTCATATCGGGTTTACCGGGTAAGCGATAATTCTACGGCAGTTGAGCCTCTGAGCAGGGGAAATTTCATTATGAATTATACAACAGATTCAGAATTTAAAAGCATCGATTTGGCTTCTGCCAACTTTGGAGGCACATCCAACTTGAGGTTTACTTCTTTAGGCACTCCCCAGGATGCCAATGGAAATAATCTTGCCTCAGCTGGCACTGCAACTATTTCTTATAAGGGCTCAAGTAAAACTGTCTCTGTGACTATTAACACAGGAAAGGTGAATTTGCAGTGAGGAGAATCCGTAGAGGCGTAACACTTATCGAGTTGGTGGTAATCATTGTGCTGATTGGCGTAATGGTGCCGCCATTATTGATGATGTTTTCTGATATTACCAAAATGAGCGCTCAGGCGGAATTAATCTCCACAGCCAATGCCTTAGCCAGAAGTTTATTAGAGGAGATTATCAGCAAGAATTACGATGAGAAAGCCTATGTTTCTGGCTGTACGTCAAATTGCTGGAGTAATCCTTTAGGCCCTGACTCCGGAGAGGCCCGCGCCACTTATGACGATGTGGATGATTTTGATGGACTCAATGAGACTTCTATCTCGGGTTTCCCGGGTTTTTCTCGTTCCGCAACTGTTTATTATGTCAATCCCGACTTAACTGCCGCTGAGCCGCCATATCATCTGGATATTGTGCAGCCTGATTCCAGCAACACCTTAGATTATAAACGCATAGATGTTACGGTTAGTCATTCTTTAGTGGGTAGCATGAAGATATCGACAGTAATATCAAGGAGCCACTAAGATGGAAGATAGAGGGTTTACCCCATTAGATAGCAAGCATCTAACGGGGTTTACCCCATTAGATAGATTTATCCCTTCAGACAAAAAGCCTTATCTAACGGGGTTTACCCCATTAGATAGCAAGCATCTAACGGGGTTTACCCTTATCGAAGTAATTATGGTGATTGTGGTAGTAGGCGCTTTGGCGGTGGGGACGGCTCCGTTCCTCAATGCCGTAATAGACAGATGGACATTTTTAGAGTTTCGCAATGAGGTCGGAATGCAGGCAAGGCATGCCTTAGACTGGCTGGTCAGAGAGGCAAAAGAGGTAAATGATAAAAATAGTTTTAGTATCGCTGACAGCGCCCGGCTTAAATTTACCAATAGCGATAGCGTATCTATTGATTATTCTTTATCGGGCAAAACGCTTAAGCGCAATAACGATGATTTAGCCGACTATGTTGATAGCCTGCAATTTGAGTATCGTGACCAGCAAGGTAATCTTCTGACGCCTCTACCTCTCAACGCTACTCAAATGGCCCAGATTTGGCGTATCAGTATCACCTTAACCATTAAAAGAACCGCTACCAAGGCAAGCAAAGAGGAAACCTTGACCTTGAAAAGCGATGTTTTTCCCCGAAACCTGGGTATTTAAAAATGAAAAGGCCTTTGCATAAATCTTCAGGGGTAGCGATGATAATTATTGTTTTCGCGATGATGGTTTTTGCCATGTTGGGGGCGCTGCTGGCTTCCATGCAGGCAAGCTATTTTGAGACCTCGCGTGCCCAGATGCGCACAACCCAGGCCGGGTTTATCGGAGATGCAGGATTAGAGAGGGGAAAGGAGCTTTTAGATGATAGTTCAGGCACTTGGCGGCCACCTGCCCCTCCGGGTTACTTAAGGGAATATATGACTGTAGGCGGGGCAAAAGGGCATTACGATATCTATGTGCTGGATTTAGGGGGTGGTTCGATTAAATTAACTGTCACTGCTCAGATGGACACGGAATAGTGAGCGGTAATAGGTTTTTCCTAATAGGTTGTCCCAATAGAGTTTTTTCCTTGACTTGATATTGCTTTAGAAGTATGATATACTTAATATGTTGGATAAAGATAATTGTATTCTGGTTGACAAAGGCAAACCATCTGAAAGGGTGGGACGCAAAGCCACAGGTCCTCTGCAAGAGGAGAGCTGGGCTGCCGGACAGAGAAGAGAAAATCCCTACCTTTCAGAGGCAGGGATTTTTGTTGTGGGTAGAAAAATCGACATTCTAAATTCAATGGAAAGGGGGTGAAAAGATGAAAAAGGTTATTATATCTTTCTTGTGTATATCAGCCCTGGTAAGCATCGGCTTGATGTTAGGCAGGGCCCAGGCACAGGAAGCAAAGAAACGCGAAGTTACAGGGAGACATGTTTATACCATCTCAAGCCTGACTGACTTGGCAGCTGTTACTATCATCGGTAGAAACGACTTGCCAGAAGGCAGCGGCAAAGGCAAAGGCAAAGGCAAAGGCGATGACGAAGGGGAAAAACTTGAGATAGAGATTGAAGGAGAAGATATTACTCTGGATAGGATCAGCGGCTACAACCACGATATCAACAACAAGAATACCCTGATTGGCTCTAACAACAAACCCGGAATCTCCACTGATGTGGAAGCAGATACAGAAGACTTTAAGATAGACGATGATGTCTTGGTTGCGGGAGTTCCCAGCCCTGTGGTATATGAGATTGATCCTATTGCCGTAAAAGATTATGTTAACTACTACAAAGACCACGCTAATTTTACAGTTGACTCACCAGGCCTGACTCAATGGGGTACATCTAATAGCAAGGGAGGGCCTACGGATTACAAGGTGGTCTATGTGAAGAACTCCAAACTCAAACTCTACCAGGATTTTAAAGGCTACGGGATACTGGTTCTTTATGATGACACGCCGGGTGCTGGAAAAGCAGAATTAAGGATGGAAGACACTGCCACTTGGTATGGTTTGATTATTAGCTATACCGAGGATACTTCGGGTGAATCGGATAAGATTAAGATTAGTCTGGGTAATGGTAGTTCAGGCGAAGGCAAGGGTAAGGGTAAGGGTTCTCCGGGCACCGGCGTCACGGTCTTAGGAAGTATTCTTCTGGAAACCAGGGAAGGCGAAATTAAACTGGATCTGGCAGATGTCTACTATTGTAAACAAGCCATGGACAATGTGGACTCACTGGTTAATACTAAGATGAAATTCCAATGGGAGAAATATAAAGAGCCAAGGTAAAAGCAGTTGAGAAAAGAACATCTTTTGCTGTTTCTCTCAGGAGTAAATTCCCTCATCATCCAATTTGTGATGATGAGGGAATTCTCTATTGCGCTCTTTTGCACGGAATTAATTATACTCCTGATCAGCGTTTCCTATTTTTTGGGGTTAGTGGTAGGTTATTTTATCTCTAACCGGATTGGGAAATCCTTGATCATTGCTTTGGCGCTCTTTACTTTCCTCCTGCATTTGCACATCACTTTCCTGGTCAGATATGCTGTAGGGTTCTTAGCCAAAGAGAACCTGGGGCGTTTTGCCATCCCCCTTTTATTTTTAACCGGCACCTTCTTTATCAGCTCTTTCTACAGTATATTCTTACCCAAGTTTATCTCAGAAAAAAATCCGGATGCGCTGCCTTTTTATTATAGGATAGAGATTCTGGGTTCAGTTGCTGGGCTCCTGCTTATTCTCACCCTTGGCCAGATAAATTTCCTGGCCGTTTTTTTTATTTATTTTATCCTTTTAGGGGGGATTATCAGCCTGCTTTTTGAAAAGAAACGCCTGCTCCTGCCTTGTACCTTGGGCATATTCCTGGTTATTTTCTCTTTCTATTTTCACGCCTTAGATAAAAGAAGCTGCGAATATTTCTATAGTAATTTCTACAGTTGGTTTAAAGGTAAGGCCCAGGTGCTTTTTAGCGGCTACTCGCCTTACCAGAAGATAGAGGTCTTAAGCGACAGCGAGGCGAATAAGAGCCTTTATTTAAATGGGCTGGAATACTTTAATCCTTCGGATTTAGAGGCTTTTAATTTTTTTCTTTCAGAATTGCCGGCAAGGTTAAAGCAACCCTCCTCGGTTTTAATTGTGGGCAGCGGCTCGATGTCTTCGGTCTACCATATCTCTCCTTTTGCCAAGGAGATTACGACTGTGGAAATTGACCGAAAGGTCTATGAGGTAGGCAGGAAATATTTTAAAGAATATAACCACTTGGATGAGATTGGTAACTGGCATCTGGTAATTGACGATGCCAAGCATTACCTGAAGAATACCGGCAAGAAATTTGACTTAGTGGTGGTGGATATCCCCGCGCCTTACTACATCCAGACCGCGCTCTTATTTACCAAAGAGTTTTACGCTATGGTGAAAGATAGATTAAATCCCGGCGGTTTAATCTCGATTTATCTTTGCGAAAAATTCTCCCCCAAAAAGAAGAAGTTTCTCTCCAGCCGGATAGTCGCTGCCATTGACAGCGTATTTAACGATTTTTTTATCGTTAATTCTCACGCTGCAGGATACAGTTTTCTGATGGCCACGGATAAATTTTCCTTCAGTAAAGATAAGCTGGCGGATACCATAAAACTTTATCGCTTCGAAGAGGGCTTTCTGGTATTTGATAAAAAACAGGCAAGGGCCGTGGTGGCGGGGACAGAACCGGCAAGCTTTTCTAATTTAGATATTGTTTTAGACTTAAACCTTTGGGCGTTGCCGTATGATATCAAATCTAAGTAAGGTGCTTTATATATTTTTCTGCGGAATATTTTTTGCCCTTCTGCAGGCCAGCTATTTTTTTCTCCTGCAGATGTCCTTATCCTCCGCATATATCAC
>ERZ1292640.3215-Hain-H43-02um-R1-3215-length-12780-cov-4_pt2 | contig 11789 bp, 10 predicted proteins | sample MGYA00564404_ERZ1292640 | MGnify/ENA primary metagenome ERZ1292640 (study PRJEB36523, sample SAMEA6512636) | groundwater metagenome | collected 2019-01-08 | study: AquaDiva: Metagenomics assemblies of 32 groundwater samples | reverse complement strand
GTACCGAGCAGACTGCTCCGCGCAGCGCGGGCTGCTCCAGTCCGCTTCGAGCGCCATAACGACGGCATACACCGGGCTGCAGTCCGCCACTGCGGGTTTCGACACCAAGATTTCCACTGCGCAAGCCACCATCACGTCGAGCGAGGGGACGATGGAACGCGCGAAAGCGGATATCCTCACGTACCAGACCGCCGTACAGGCGCAGGAAGCGGACCTTGCCCTCAAGAAGGCGGGGACGCGGAAAGCGGACCTGGATGCGGCGCGGGCGCGGGTGCGGCAGGCGCAGGCATCGCTCGCGCAGGCGCAGGCGAACTACGCCGATACCATCCTGCGGGCGCCCGTGGACGGGGCCATCTCCCATGTGAACGTGAAGGGGGGAGAGGCGACGCCCGTCACGGAACCGGCCATCACCATCCTGGGCAATTCCCCGTTCCGCGTGGAGATGTTCGTCTCGGAAGTGGACGTCCCCAAGCTCGTGCAGGCGCAGTCCGGCAGCATAGAACTCGATGCCTTTCCGGACACGGAGTACAAGGCCCACGTGAGCGAGCTCGACACCGCCCCAACGCTCGTGGACGGCGTCTCCAAGTACCGCGTCAAGCTGGACTTCGTGTATCCCCACGAGGAGTTCAAGATCGGCATGACGGGCGACGTGACGGTGGTCACGGGGGAGCGCAACGGCATCGTGTTCGTGCCGGGACGCTCGGTCCTCGAGAAGGATGGGAAGAGGGTCGTGCGCATCCTGAGCGCCGACAGGAAGAAGGTCACGGAGCAGGAGGTGACGCTCGGGATGGAGGGGCAATCCGGAGACGTGGAGGTGACGAAGGGACTTTCGGGGGGAGAGACGGTTGTCGTCCTTGAGAAATAGTTCCCCTCCTCCCATGACCCGCCCCCCTCTCATCCAGACCGTCAACCTCCACAAGTCGTACTTCAATGACGATGTGGAAACGCCCGTGCTCCACGACATCAACTTGGCCATCGGAAAGGGGGATTTCGTTGCCATCATGGGGCCGTCGGGCTCCGGCAAGTCCACACTCATGCACATCCTGGGTTTCCTCGACCGCCCGACAGCGGGGCAGTACCTCTTCCAGGGCGAGCCCACGGAGCAGATGGGGGAGGATACGCTCGCGCGCATCCGCGCAACGCGCGTGAGCTTCGTCTTCCAGTCCTTCAACCTCCTCCCGCGCACCTCCGTGCTCGAGAATGTCATGCTGCCGCTCCTCTACCATCCCGCGATCACCGTGGCGGAACGGCACGAGCGCGCCGTGAGGGCGATAGAGACGGTGGGGCTCCTGGACCGCATCGATTACCTCAGCCACCAGCTCTCCGGGGGGCAGAAGCAGCGCGCGGCCATCGCACGGTCGCTCGTCACGGAGCCGGAAGTGATCTTCGCCGACGAGCCCACCGGCAACCTGGACTCGCATTCAGGCATCCAGGTGATGGAGGCGCTGCAGACGCTCCACAGGGAGGGGCACACCATCATCCTCGTCACGCACGAGGCGGCGACGGCGGAGCACGCGCAGCGCATCATCCAGATCCACGACGGGGAGGTAACCGCGGACCGCAGCGACTTCAAGCGGCGCGTCGCGGGGAAGGGGGTCGCCCTCAAGTAAAGACGCCTCGCCACCCAGCCTCCATGTCACCATCATGTACATCCGCGACACCCTCACCATGGCCTTCCGCGACGTACGGGTCCACCGGTCCCGTTCCCTCCTCACGGTGCTCGGCATCATCATCGGGGTGGCGGCGGTCGTCCTGATGACGGGCGTGGGGAAGAGCATGGAGGGCGTGATCCTGGGGCAGATCAACACGCTGGGGCCTACGTCCATCGCCATGTGGCCGGGGGCGAAGGGGCCGGAGGGAGGCGCGCTGACCATGAACACGGACTTCGACGCCGTCACGGTCCGCGACATCGAGGCGCTGCGGCAGCTGGAATCCGTAACGGGCGTCGCCCCCATGATCCTCCTCGGGGAACCGGCCAGTTACGGGCGCGAGGAGGCGGAAGCGACCGTGGTGGGCTCGACGCCGGACCTCTACGGGAACCAGTCCGTGGAAGTGACGAGCGGGCGGTTCCACGATGCATCCGACGAGGAGGGGGCGCGCCCCGTGGCCGTCATAGGGCCGGATATCGTGGAGGACCTGTTCCCGGGCCTGGAACCGCTGGGGAAGCGCCTCGAGATAGGCGGGCGGAAATTCACCGTCATCGGCGTCCTCAAGGCGGTGGGGACGCAGTTCTTCCAGAACCAGGATATCCGTGTCATCATCCCGTTCTCCGTGGCCAAAGCCGTCAAGCAGCGCGATTACGTGGATATGGCGACCATGCGGGCGACGGGCGACATTGCCGACGGCGTGGCGGACGTGGAGTACCTCATGCGCAAGCGCCACGGTATCGTTGCGCCGCCGAGCGACCCCACGAAGAACGATGACTTCCTGGTGCGGACGGCGGAGCAGGCGCATGACATCCTGGGCACCGTTTCCCTTGCCCTCACCGTCTTCATCACCATGATCGCCAGCGTTTCGCTCGTGGTGGGAGGCATCGGCATCATGAACATCATGCTCGTGTCCGTCACGGAACGTACGCGGGAGATCGGGCTGCGCAAGGCGCTGGGCGCGCAGCAGCGCGACATCCTGCTGCAGTTCCTGGTGGAAGCGGTGGTCGTCACGTTCCTCGGCGCGCTCATCGGCCTCGCGCTGGGGGTGTTGCTGGACTTCCTCATCGTCCTCATCGTGCAGAACTATCTTTCCACCTACCATTTCGGCCTCAACCCCGGTGCCATGGCGGTCTCGCTCCTCATGGCCTTGGGCGTGGGGCTGGGGTTCGGCCTCTATCCCGCGAGGAAGGCGGCGGCGCTCGATCCCATCGCGGCGCTACGGTACGAATGACCCTCATCTATATGCACATCTCCGACACCATCCATACGGCCACCAGGGGACTCACGCGCAACCCCATGCGCTCCCTCCTCACCACGCTCGGCATCATCATCGGCGTGGGGTCCGTGGTGCTCATGGTCTCGGTGGGCTCCAGCTTCGAGCGGTTCATCCTGAGCCAGGTGGAGAGCTTCAGCGGCGACACGTTCGAGCTGCAGCCGAAGGGTTTGGAGCAAATCGGGGCGCCGACGGACACCATCACGGCGGGGGATGCAGAGGCCATCGAGAGGCTCTCCACGGTCCAGAGCGTGGCACCGGTGATCTTCGTGCGGGAACGGGTGGCGTACGGCAAGGAGAACATCGCTCCTTTCATCTTCGGGACGAGGCAGGAGGCGTTCAACAACTGGTCCCTGAAGGTCGATACGGGGCGTCTCCTCAACGAGAGCGACGTCGCAGGGGCAAAGAACGTGGCGGTCCTGGGGCCCAAGTCCGCGGAGGATCTCTTCGGGCAGTCGAACCCCGTTGGCAAACGCATCAACATTGGGACTTCCACACTCACCGTGGTGGGGGTGCTGGAGAGCCTGGGGTCCGTGCTGGGGCAGCAGATGGACGGCTATGTCTACATACCCGTGACCGTTGCGAGGACGATCACGGGAAACTCGTCCACGGTGGACTACGTCTCGCTGCAGTCTCGCGGCGACAACGAGATCACCAAGCTGGACATCGAGACGCTCCTGCGGCAGCGGCACAAGATCAAGAATCCCGGGAACGATCCCGACAAGGACGACTTCGTCGTGCGGTCGTTCGCACAGGCGACGCAGATCCTCAACACCGTCACCATGAGCATCACGCTCTTCCTGGGGCTCGTGGCGGGCATCTCGCTGCTCGTTGGCGGCATCGGCATCATGAACATCATGCTCGTCACCGTCACGGAGCGGACGGCGGAAATCGGGCTGCGCAAGGCGGTGGGGGCGCGCAGGCGGGACATCCTCCTCCAGTTCCTCGTCGAGTCTGTACTGCTCACGGTCTCCGGCGGGCTCATCGGCCTCGCGGGGGGCGTGGGCATCGGCTTCGTGATGGCCACCGCGGCAGGGAAGTTCCTGGAGGGCTTCGCGTACTCCTTGCCCCTCAGCGCCGTTCTCCTCTCCGTGGGCATGGCGGCGGCGGTCGGCCTTGTCTTCGGCATCTACCCCGCGCGCCAAGCGGCCGTCCTCGACCCCATCGAGGCGATGCGGTATGAGTAGCGCAGGTCTTCCGACCTGCGATCTCATCCTATGGCGCTCCTTGATATTGTTTCTTCGTCAGGAGGAATATCCCTGCGATTATGGGGAGAAGTCCGGAGATTTGGAATGGCGTCACGCGTTCGCCGAGGACGGCGTAGGCTACGATGAGCGTGAAGAAAGGCATAATGCTCTCCAGAGAGATCGCCTTGGTGATGGGGATGCGGTGGATGCCCTCGATCCAGAGGATTTTGCAAAGACCCATGAGGACGATACCGTTGAGGAGCAGAAATCCGAGCGAAACGGTGAGCGCGGCGCGTGACGGGAAGGGCTCCAGTATTGCGGCGAGCAGAAGAAGGAACAGTCCGCTGAATACGCTGCGGAAGAACATGATGGTTTCGGTGGAAACTCTCCTGCGGGCTTTCTGCGCGTATGTATTCCCGATGGGTGAAAAGACTGTTGCGCCCATCACAAAGAAGTCGCCGCCATGGAACCCCGATGCCTTTGGGAGCAAAATGATCATCGCCCCAAGCACCATGAGCGCACCCCCCAGGGCGTGTCGTAACGAGATCGGTTCGTGCTTGAGGAACAGCCCCAGGATGAGGAAGGAGAAGAACACTTCCATTTGGCCTAAGATCGCTCCGTTCCCGGCGGTGGTGAAGCGCAGCCCCGTGAACATGAGGCCGTAGAATAGAACGCCGATGAAGAACGACGTGCAGACCATGTCCCACCATGCATCGCGCAGTGCGAGTTCATGCCATCGTTTCCTGGCCGAAAGGATGGAGGCGAAGAAAACGGCGGCGAGCAGCGTGCCGATTGCCGCGGAGAAGAGCGGAGTGATCCGGGTGAACGTGAGGATGGTGACCACCGGGAACAGGCTCCACAGCACCGCGGAGAGGAAGATGGAGAGTTCACCCTTGCGCGCGGGGGTGAGGAGCGGCATGTCCATACTGTAGCTGCGGGGTGTGCGTCATGCGAACTTCAGCTGCGCTCGGCTTCTTTCAGGGTAAACTTCTCATCATTCACGATGACGGCTGTTCGACTCTGGCATCGTTGGAAAGGAGCTTGGTTCTGGTGGGCCGGGAGGGACTCGAACCCCCGGAGCCGTAAGGCACCGCGTCTACAGCGCGGCGGAATTGCCACTATCCGACCGACCCACGAGTGAATGCTGGAAAGAACAGCTTGTCGCTGCACATAGTGTATGGGAAAGCTGAATGCGTTTCAATGCATCGCAATCCTCACGCTCTGAACCTCAACCCCTCGTACCGCACGAGCTTGAGCAGTTTCTGCTGCCCAAGGATCTCCTTGGAGAGCGGGTCGTCATAGTCCGAATCGTAGACGACCGTATCGATCCCCGCGTTGAGGATCATCTTCGTGCAGATGACGCACGGGAAGCAGTTGCAGTACAGGGTGCCGCCCTCGATGGTGATGCCGAACTTGGCCGCCTGGGTGATGGCGTTCTGCTCCGCGTGCGTGCCGCGGCAGATCTCGTGGCGCTGGCCGGAGGGGATCCCCAGCTTCTGCCGGAGGCAGCCGCCCAGCTCCGCGCAGTGGGGGACGCCGCGGGGCGCGCCGTTGTATCCCGCGGTCAATTGCTGCTTGTCCTTGGCGATCACGGCGCCCACCTTCCGCCGCAGGCACGTGGCGCGCTTGGCCCACGTGTACGCGATCTCCATGAACACCTCGTGGAAGGAGGGGCGGTCCTCCCCGCTCAGGAGCCGGAGGAAGTGCTCGAGCTTGCCTTCCAGCTCCTTCAGCGTCCCCTCGTTGATGATCATGTAATCGGCTGCGTCCAGGCACTTCTGCACGTGCTGTCCTTCCGGCGGTTCGCCCATGCCCCTCTCGCGGTCCAGACGCTCCAGGAGCTGTTTCCTCGTGAGCTTCTTGCCGTCGCGCCCCCTCTTCGCAAGCCGCTTCATGATGGTGGCCGGATGCGCGGTGACCCCCACCAGCTGGAAGCCGCTGATCTTGCGCAGTTCCAGGTACTCGCCGGGGTTGCGTATGCCGTCGATCACCCACCTTCGCTCCTCGCTTTGCTCGGAGCTACGGTGGGCAAGCCCATGTCGCTTTCTGCCGGCAATAGACACTGCGGTTTCCCTTTCAATTGTTTCGAAAACCATCTTTCCTAGCGCCCCGGGACCGAACTTCTTCCGCAAGTCATTCCCAACGTCCTGCAAGTGCGTGCGCGTGTGCGACAGCTTTCGCCGCGAAGCCTCCTCGCGGACCATGTCCGAGAGGGAAAGGGGGACGTACCCGCGCTTGACGAGCATATTCACGAGCTCGCCCTTGCCGCATCCCATATACCCCGTGAGGCCGATTGAATGGGACATCATGGCTTCAGTATCCCCCAAACCGGCCGTTTGACAAGGTTCAGTTGACGAGGGGGTGAGGGGTTGGTTTACGCTGCATGAGCATTCCCTTCCCCCCATCACTTATGAAAGAAGCCCCGGGCACATGCGACGATGGCTATGCGGTTGTGTTTACGGTGCAGACCGATACCTCGCACATACAACTGGAAAACGAAATGGCAGGAACCATCGAAAGGTTCAGCGCAAGCAGGAAAGGCAATGATGTTGTATTGTCCGTCAGGGTGGAAACGAAACAAGAAACGGATAGAATCCGGCAAACATTGCAATCACGCGGTTATCACGTCGTGGGTGAGAGCGTCCAGGGACAAATCGATTGCCTACGCCCGGGGAATGCCACTACGATGGTGGGCAATGAAGCGCCGCCTGAGTCGGCTGTACACGACGGGGATGTTTTTTAGGAAGCACATCGGGCCGGGCGTGATCACGGGCGCTTCCGACGACGATCCCAGCGGCATCGCAACGTATGCGCAGGCGGGGGCCAAGTTCGGGTACGGGATGCTATGGATGGCGCTCTTCACCTTCCCGCTCATGGCGGTGATACAGGAGATCTCCGGGAGGATCGGACGGGTGACGGGGAAGGGGATTGCGGCGAACCTCAGGCTCCACTACCCGCGCTGGCTCCTCTACTTGTGCGTCGGACTCCTCCTCACGGCGAACACGATCAACATCGGCGCGGACTTGGGCGCCATGGGGGAAGCGATGGAACTCCTCTTCAACATCCCCTCCGCGCTGTCTGTCGTCGCCTTCGCAGCCGTGTGCGTCTACCTTGCGGTCTTCCTCCCCTACAAGACGTACGTCCCCATCCTCCAGTGGCTTGTCGTCGCGCTCTTCGCGTACGTTTTCACGGCGTTCGTCACGGATGTACCGTGGAAGGATGTCGTCCGCTTCACGTTCGTCCCGTCCCTCCACCTCAACAAGGAAACGCTTGCGATGATCATCGCCGTCCTGGGGACCACCATAAGCCCTTACCTCTTCTTCTGGCAGTCCTCACAGGAGGTGGAGGAGATCCGGGCGCACCGGTTCCTGCACGCGCTCATACGCTTCCCCAGAGACGCGGACCGGGAGCTGTGGAAGCTGCGGGTGGACACCGTGGTGGGGATGGCGTTCAGCAACCTCATCGCGTTCTTCATCATCCTCACCACTGCGGCCACGTTGAACGCCAAAGGGATCACGGCGATAGAGACGGCCGCAGACGCCGCGGAGGCGCTCCGCCCGCTGGCGGGATCCGCCGCGTCGTTCCTCTTCGCCGCGGGAATCATAGGAACGGGATTGCTGGCGGTCCCCGTGCTCGCCGCATCGGCGGCCTTCGGCGTCGGCGAAGCAATGCACTGGCCCGTGGGGTTGGAGAGGAACGTCGTCAAGGCGAAAGGGTTCTACGGCGTGCTCACAGCGGCGACGGTGATGGGGCTGTTCCTCAACTTCTTCGGCATCAACCCCATTGACGCGCTCCTTGCCGCCGCGGTGGTGAACGGCATCGTGTCCGTGCCGCTCATGGCCATGCTCGTCCACATGAGCGCGAACGGGAAGGTGATGGGATCGTTGCGGATACCACGGAAACTGTACATCGCGGGATGGACCACCACGGCGATCGTGGCCTTGGCAGGCGTGGGGTTCTTTCTCACGTAGTGATGTTCCCCCCCACGCGGACTGCGGGTGAAAGGTCATGGGAGAATAGAGAACGCAATGCGTCGAGAGAATCTTCGATGAATAACCCTTTACAGAGAAGGTGTACAACCGTACACTTCTCCCATGCTCATCACTGCCCAATCCGACACCAATACGCGTGCCATCGTCCTCGATTACACATCCCTCCAAACGGATGATCTGCAGAGAAAGGGGAGGAGCGTGGAACAAGCAATACTGCAATGGGTCAGGAATTCACCATGCCGCAATTCCATCCATGTACTCCTTCCGTCATGGAGGATGGGAATGGGAAGGACAATGAAGAACGAACTCCAGGCACTCGGGTGCATGGTGACGTCGAGGATGCGGTGAGGGAGGATGAAGTACTATTTGAATCATCACGATTTGCGAAACATTCAAGCCTAGACGGTTTACGGAAGAGGGCGTTACGGTACACTTCCGCACTAAGAGACCCGTTGCGGTCTTTGTGCCGCGACGTCTTATTCCTTCCCCATCTTCCTCCCTATGAACAGCCTTCTTTCACGCCGAAGGGGGTTCACCCTCATCGAGCTCCTGCTCGTCATCGGCATCATCGCCATCCTGGCGAGTATCGTCATCATCGCCATCAACCCAACGAAGCAGCTGGGGAAAGCGCGCAACGCGCAGAGGCGCAGTGACGTCAATACCATCCTCAATGCCGTCTACCAGTACGCCATAGACCACAACGGCAATCTCCCCGGGACGCTCTCCGGTAGCATCATAGTCGGGGAGCAGTATTTCATCTGTAAGGTGGCTGACACCCCGAGGAATACAGTTGTCGCTGATATCGCAACAGATTGTGGCGGCTCGGAAAGGACGCGGTTTCAAAACGATGCACTTACCAGCGATCCCGATATACGACAGGAAGTCAGGTTGGACGCCTTGCAGGGGGATTATGTCGTGAGTCTTCCCGTCGACCCGCAGCAACCTGCAACGTCAACGGGCACGTATTACACGATTCTGAAGAACTCGGGTAACCGCATCACCGTAACGGCGCAGAGGGCTGAAGACGGTGAAACCATCACCGTGACGCGTTGACAACACAGACGGCTACGATCCAAAGCCCCTCACACCGAGGGGCTTTTGTATTGAGCGCAGAAGAGCGTCCCTCGTGAGATCCACGCCATGGCCGCAAGGCTGAGCGACAGAATCACCCAGGTTGCAGGACCACTCGCGGGTTGGGCGGGCGGCGCAGACGCATGCCATGGGGGAGTACGTGGGGTACTGTACGGCGTTCCCCCGTTCAAGGAGGAAGGGAACGAATCCTCGATGACACCCGTGACCGTGTAAGGGTTGCGTGGAATAGCCATGGTCTCTTCGGTGGTTTCCTGCTCCAACGGCTGTTCGGATATCGTATCATCCAACGGAATGTCGCTGGAGACAGAGGAGGAGGAGAGGCTCCATTGCGTTTCCATGGTTGATGACGAACGCGCTTCGGATGCGACGGAGGAGACGCTCGAAGCGCCCGTTCCGGCGAGCTGCGCGAGCAGGGATGAAGGCTCTCCCGGTTGGATGAAGGAAAAGACCTGCGTGGGGACCGAGAGGAGGTCCTGCAAGAGCTCCTTCCCCCCTTGAGAGAGAAGGATGCCGAGAGTGAGGACGAGAACGATGCCGATGAGAGCGCTCGGGAGGCGGGAAACGTTGCCCGCGCTGATGCGGACGTTATGCGCAGGGTTACCAAGCACGTGGACGGGAACAGGCATGTCCTCTCCCGTGGACTGCCAGTGCGGATGCACGTCAGGCATGGGGGACGATGCGGGCGGTTGTTTGCCTGCGGAACGCATAGAGCGTGCCGATGACGGCGGAAGCGAGGAGAAGGAACGTCACGGTCGTACCAAGCCCGGAGTCGCCGGGGACGGCCACTGCCTGGCCACGCAACGGGTTGCCGCTGATGCCGGCGAGGGTGCGGAGGGGTGCGGTGGAACTCGACGGGTCACCGATGACCACGGCGGCCTCCTGGCTGAAGGCGGTCTCCTCGTTCCCCGCATTGAAGCCGCGCAGAGCGGCGAAGTAGGTGGTGCCCGGCGTGAGGGAACGGATGGCGATCCCCGTCTCGTCCGGTCGGACAGTGCGTCTCTGTATGTACTGCCCCGTCTGCGTGCCGTAGTAGACGTGGAAACCCCTCAGTTCCGCGGAAGGCAGCGCATCCCACGCGATGTAGAGCGTGGATCCTTCCGTGGTTACGCGGACGTTCTGTACTTGGAGCAGGTCGAAGGCGATAGGGTCCGCCGCGGGGTGGCCGCCGTTCGCCGGGGGCGTTTCCCCTCCCACCTGTTCCTCCGCAGGCGGGGGCTCTTCCTCAACGGGAGACGAACTGACCGCGGGGGAGGAGGCAACCGTTTCTTCAATGCGCACGGCCAGGGATCCGAGGGGTTCACCCAGAACGTTGATACCGTCAACGCCTTCGTCGTACACGGCGGTATGGGGAGGCTCGCCTTCCGGATCGTGGAAGGTGAGCATGGTTGTGCCGCCTGCGGGGATGTCCTTCACGCGGAACGTCACCTGAGCGACGGGGAGGAGGAGGCCCGCAAGGCCTTCCTCGGATTCCACCTCCACGTCGATCATTGCGTAGCCCTTCTCCGCATCGAAGTCTTCCTCGCCGGGGGCGGGGATGGGGAAGGAAGCGCTGGCGTTGATGTCCATGCCCTCCAGGGTGTTCGGATCATACTGCAACCATGACCGGGCACGTGTGAGGGTGAGCAGCGGTTCGTTCTGGACCACGATGTCCAGGTCCAGGATATCCCCCACCCGGAGCTGTTCCGTTTCCACGGTGAGGGGGTCGCGGACTGCGAATGCGGCGCAGGCCGTCTGGTCTTCCTGCTCGCAATGGGGCCGCAGGAAGAACGTGATGGACGATTCCATACCGGCTGATGTTTCCTCGCTGGAAGAGGACTCTTCCGTCGCGGTTCCCTCGGCTGCCGCTTCCGCATCGGGAGGAACTTCCTCCTGTGGATTTGTATCCCCTTCCGTCACCTGGCCATCGGGCACCGTTTGCGCTCTGAGGGAACGCGACGCGCTCACCGCGGAGAGCGTGAGGATGATGGCCGCAAGGGTTGCGGCAAGTGCGTACCAGTGGCTGCGCGTGAGATTGGCCATAGGTTACTTGGTCGAAAGGAGCCGAAGGATCCAGAGGACGTCATCCGTGGTGAATGTTTGGTCGCCGTCGGGATCCCTTAAAAGCGCTTCCGGCGGCACGCGCGTATCGCCGCGGATCACCTCTAGGAGCGTCATGGCATCTTTCACGTCTACGTAGCCGTTCCCATCGATGTCGCCCAGGAGGGGGGTCATCACGACGCTTGCCTGCTGGGCTTCGATCCTGCCTGCCCTGAGCGCAGCCGAAGGGTCGAACGTCTGTACTTCTCCTACCGTATGGACACCCACGAGGAACGATCCTATTACGCACGTAAAGCCCAGCGTCAGGAGGCTGAAATTGCGTGTCGTGAGGTAGGGGAGGAGTTTGTTGAACATTTCCCTATAGTATAGCGTATTTGACACTCCCCCTCAATTGCCACAGGGTTGACAGAAGTCATTATTGTAGGACATATCCATGGTTGTTCCAATGGCAGTTCCCAAAGCTGATGCGTCTTTTGCTACAGTAGGGTTATGGGGACAGCACTCTACTATTTTACGGGGGGAAACGCCTTCGCAGTACGGAAGGAGAAACGCAAGTGGC
>ERZ1292640.298-Hain-H43-02um-R1-298-length-40117-cov-11_pt2 | contig 11792 bp, 10 predicted proteins | sample MGYA00564404_ERZ1292640 | MGnify/ENA primary metagenome ERZ1292640 (study PRJEB36523, sample SAMEA6512636) | groundwater metagenome | collected 2019-01-08 | study: AquaDiva: Metagenomics assemblies of 32 groundwater samples | reverse complement strand
GGAAGATTCCGGTCTGGAAGGACGCTCCGTGGCCCGGATCCCGCTGTGGAACGAGAATTCGCTGTTGGCCCGGACGTTCTGGAGCGGGAACCAGCTCCTGTTTCAGCGCAATGACGAGCAGGTTCACGTCCCGGATGACCGGAACGTGATCGGGGAAGGGCCCGCGTTTCTGCTCCCCGTCTCCAGGAAGTCGAACCTCCAGTGCTCCGATGTGAAGAATTGCGGGAATATCGAATGCTCGTCCTACCTCGTCAAGAACCCGCGCTGCTGGATCGAGCACTTTGAGGATTGCACGACGACCGTCCCCCCCGCATCGAGGGAAGAGAAACGGAAATCCTGCGTGCAGTGCGAAATGTTCATGCCGGTCGCTCTCCTCGTGGTGCGAAGCCTGCCCGAATCACGCAAGATCTCGCGGGAAACCGTCGTCCCGATCCTGACCCTCGCCAACGAGGCTTCCCTGGCGCTCGAAGTCGTCGATCTCCACGAGAACATGCGGAAGATGTCGATCACCGACGGGTTGACCGGGCTGTGCAACCATCGCGAATTTTATCAGACGCTCCGGCGTGAGCTGGAGCGGGCCCGGAGGTACAGGCACACCGTCTCCCTCCTGATCATCGACGTAGACGATTTCAAGAAGTTCAACGACCGTTTCGGACACCTCGCGGGGGACCTCGCCCTGAAAAAGATCGCGGACCTCCTGCGACAATGCGCCCGGGCGACCGACGTGGTCGCGCGGTACGGGGGGGAGGAGTTCGCGGTCATCCTGCCGGAGTCGACGGCGTCGGGGGCCTTGATGCTGGCGGAACGCATCAAGACCGAGATCGGCCTCCACAATTTCCTTCCACAGGTTTCCGGGGAGGTGCATCTCACCGTGAGCATCGGGGTCTACACGGCGGAGGAAGGTGCGGTGACGGAGGACCAGCTGGTCGGCTACGCGGACGAGGCCGCCTACAGCGCCAAGAACATGGGGAAGAACCGCGTCGTCGTGAAGACCCATGCTTGACAGGGAAGGGCTGGAACGCAAGGAAGCTTCGCTCCTCGCGCCGTACGCCGTGAAGAGCGGGCAGTCCCGCGGGAGGAGATTCGCGGAGCCGGAGGACGTTTTCCGTTCCGCGTTCCAGCGGGACCGGGACCGGGTCATACACTCCGCGGCTTTCCGCAGGCTGGAATACAAGACCCAGGTTTTCGTGAACCACGAGGGCGACCACTACCGGACACGCCTCACCCACACCATCGAGGTCTCGCAGATCGCCCGATCGGTCTCCCGCGCGCTCCGCCTCAACGAGGACCTCACCGAAGCGATCGTGCTGGCCCACGATCTCGGGCACACCCCCTTCGGTCACGCAGGCGAGCGTGTGATGGACGGGCTTATGGAAGCGGAGGGGGGGTTCGAGCACAACCTGCAGAGCCTGCGGGTCGTCGACGTTCTCGAAAAGCGGTATCCCGCGTTTGAGGGTTTGAACCTCACGTACGAAGTCCGGGAGGGGATCTGCAAGCACAGTTCCGCCTACGACCACCCCCCCGCGGTGCCCGGGTTCAGCGACCCCGGGTTCCCCTGTCTCGAGGCCCAGGTCGCGGATATCGCGGACGAGATCGCATACTGCAACCACGACGTGGAGGACGGAATCCGTTCCGGTATGCTCACCTCGACCTCCCTCGAATCGGTGGAGTTGTGGCGAGAGGCCTTGAGAAACGTGAGAGAGAAAACCCCGGTGCATGACGAGGACGTGCTGCACTCGAGGGCTATTTCCTTCATGATCTCCTCCCTCACGCAAAATCTCATACGGACGTCGTTCAGGCTCCTGACGGAAAACGGGATACGGACTCCCGAACAGGGGAGGACATGCCGGATGAAATGCGTCTCCTTCGACGAGGGTTTCTCCCGGAAAAAAAAGGAGCTGAAGCAGTTTCTCCTCCGGGAGATGTACGCCAACTACCGGGTCATCCGGATGGAACAGAAGGCCCGACGGATCATCGGGGACCTGTTCCGTTCGTACTCCGAACGTCCCGAGCAGCTCCCTCCTCACGTTTTTTCCAGGGTAAAGAGCGAAGGCGTAAAGCGGGTGGCCTGCGACTACATCGCGGGGATGACCGATCGATATGCGATGGAAGAGTACCGTAAACTGTTCGATCCTTTATCAAAAGTATAGGAATATCGAATGAATGAATTCAATGACTTCAATAAAAGGTTTAAGGCTGCGATCGAGCGGAATTTCAACGAGAGCGCCGTTTTTTACGACGCTTTCGAGGAGAAGCATCACCTTTTCGAGACCCTCACGAAACGTTTAAGCGAGCTGACCGGCCCCGCAATCCCCAAAAGGATCCTGGACGTCGGGTGCGGTACCGGGATTTCCACGCTTGCGCTCCACGAAGCGTTTCCGCAACCCCCGATCCTCTACGCGATCGACATTTCGGAGTTGATGCTGGTACGCGCCAGGGAGAGGTGCAAAGGCCTGGGCGGCATCTATTTCGTCCGGGGGGACGCGGAACACCTCTCCAATTATTTCAAGGATAAATTCGATGCGGTTTTCTACACCGCCTCGATATTCCTGATACCGAAATTCGCCGATTCCATATCCCAGGCATGCAGTCTCATCCTGCCGGGCGGCGTATTGGCCATCAGTTTCTATGCGGGGATGTTCGACAGTCGCCAGAAGGACGCCATCGCCAAGACCTTCCCGGACCTGAAATACCAGTACGGGGCGGTGGACTATCCGGAGCTGAAAAAATGCCTCTCGGGCCAGAAAGCGTTCCGGACCACCGAGGTCGATTTTCACTTCGAGATCGGACGCGAGTTCCTGGTCGATTTCCTGAACATCCCGGCGCAATCCGCGGGGCTGTTTCCGAAATCTCCTTACGAAAAGCGGCTTCCGATGATCCGCGATTTTTGCGACAGGCTCACGGAGAAGGTGAGGCCCTTGTTTATGGGGTGGAAGTTCGTGATTTCGAAAAAAAGGTAGCGATCCGCTTCCGTTGCGGTCTATTTGACATAATATCTATTACCAGACGCTACGCCTCCCACATCCTCGTCTCGAAGTCCTTCCCGGGAAGTTCGGCGACGAAGGTCCCGTACATCGGCCACCGCTCCCCGATCAATCCCTGAGCGGTGATGGTCACGAAGAATTCGATCCGGTCTTCCTCCGCGCATCCCAGCTCGAGGAACGGGATCCCGAGTTCCAGTACCCGCTGGAAAGCCGCGACGATCGTTTCGGGTTTCGACTCGCTGTCCTTTTCGCCCCTGCTTTCGTCGAGGACCCCGGATGTGAACGCGAGTGTGCGATCGATCGTGCTGACGACGATCGAGATTTTCCGGTTCTTCGAAGGGAAAAGAAACTCGATGACAAGCTGCGAAGGGTTCTCCAGCACATGGGGAAGGAAATCGGCGCGAAGATAAATCCTCGATTCATCGAAACCGTAATACAGGCAGGAAAGGATCCCGTGTCCGGCGCGGTGCATCGCTCCGAAGCCGGGGCTGGGGATGTATCGGGTGGCGACGCCCCACTCGAAATAGGAGGTAACGTGCCCGTTTATCCGTGGCCGAAGGTAGGACCTCGGGCTGGGAAGGTAATTGGCGCCGGAAGGCATCTTGTCCGGCCGCAGGATGGGGATGTCCAGGGAATCGGGCGGGGTTTCTCCCATTTCCCGATAGGCAGCCTTGAGGTGGTTGCGGAAAAGCCGGTCGAACTCGGGTCCGTGGGGGGTGAAATGCTCGTCCCCGTACCACCAGCACCAGTCGGATCCTTCCGCGACGAAAAGATGTCCCCTGGCTTTTTCCATTCCGTCCCGGATCGGAAGACCGGCTTTTTTCGCCTGATCGTGCTTGAGCTGCCACAGGCCCCTTGTCTTGGAAAGCAGCTCCCAGGCGGTCCGGTCCTCATCGTGGCCGATCCAGATGTTGAACGTGCCGTCGATCCATGAGCCCGTTGGAATTGATGGCAATATATTTTCATAATTGATGGTTTGTAATGCTTGAGAGAAGGTAATACATGATATTTTTGGGGCAAGTTTTCCCAGTCGGTCCAGCAGGGTCTGCAGAAACAGGCGCCCGGAATCATGGAAGTATTCCCATGCGTTTTCCCCGTCCAGGATCACGGGAATCACATAGGAATCCTTCTTCGCGCCCGGCGGAAGCGAGTCAAGTTTCTTGTATATCCCTTCGATTTTGTGAATGAAATTGCTTGCAGCCTCGGTTGCTCCCCACCGGGAATACTCGAAACCCACCAGGTCGGAAAGATGGTGATCGCGGAAAAAAAGGTGGATGGGTCCGGCCGGGGTGTTCGCCTGGTAGGGCCGGTATAACCGGTCCGCCTCCAAAGGGATCCCTTCCGCGTCCCTGTGAACCGGCATTTTCAGCGCCTTCGAAAGAAGCGCCTCGTCCGTCGCGGCCCATCGGAAGCCGGAGCGGACTGCGAGCTCCATCGCCGCGGGGCTGATCGAGCCCTCCGAAGGCCACACGCCATCCGGATAAGCCCCGAAGAGGGATCGGAACACCTCTCTCCCCCTGGACAACTGCTCCAGGGCGTCGGATGGGTAAGCGAAGGGCACCTTGGGCAGCCTGGCCCCCGGAAGGGCATCCTGGGCCGATTGCGTGTCGATGATGAGGGGGAGGATCGGGTGGTACATCGGGGTTGTGGAAACCTCGCCCCCGTCCTCATCGAGGAGCCGACGGTATTCCGGGATGACCATCGCCATGCACTCGATCTGGCGGTCGAGGACGTACGCCTTTTCCCGATGGGTGAATCCCCTCCCCTTCCGCCAGAGCCGGGAAAGCTCGGCGTCCTCTTCCCGCAGGAGAGGGTGGAACCATGCGAGGTTGAAGAGGGTCATGAGGTCGGTGTATTCGGAAGCGCCGAACCCCCCCGGCACGCCCTGCTTCCCGATCGCTCGCCTGGCCTCGTCCTGCCGCGCGTAGAGATCGGCGTACCGGGGCTGCGGGAGGATCATGGTCGGCGGGAAGGCGGAGAAGAAGTTCCGGAGAAGGAATTCCTCCTCTTCTTTCGTCAGGTCGAGGGCGTTCTTCCTGGAAAGGGTGAGGTAGATGTCCTCCGCCCCGTTCTCCACGTAATCCTGAAGCTGGATGAGAAGGGAGGGGACGAGGTTGAAGGTGTGCTTCACCGCCGGGAACTGGCGGAAGATGCGGGGAAGCGCGACGTAATCCTTGATGGCGTGGAGGCGGACCCAGGGGAGGATGTAGGTCCCCAGCTCCGGGTCCTTGTAGTAAGGCTGGTGCATGTGCCAGAGAAAGCAGATGTGTACTTTCATCCGGCGAACGCTCCCCTATTCCGACCGGGCGAGCTTGATCTCCACGAACTCTTTCGTCTGCGAGTCAGGGTTCTCCGAGAGGATCCGGCGGTATAACGCGATCGCCTCCTGTTTCCGTCCGGAGAGCGCCATCGTCCTGGCCTGCCCCATCAGCGCCTGCGTCTTGAGGGCCCCCGCCGTGACCCCGGCCGCCTCCCGGTAGGCCTCGGAAGCCGCGGCGAAATCACCCTTGGCCTCGAGGGCCTGCGCCAGCCCCTCGCGGAGGAGGAAGGGCATGACTTCATCCGGCTTGCCGGCCTGGATCGCGGTGCGGAAATTCGTCGCGCTCAGGTCGTAATTCCCCCGGAGGAAAGCGATGCTCCCGAGATAATACCTTGCGTACACCGCGGCGACGGTGCCCTGGTGCGTGTTGACGTGGGCGGTCAGGAACTGCTCGAGGCGGGCGAGCTTCTCCTCGTCGGCGTTTGTGGGGGACTGCAGGAATTCCCGCGCCCGGTTCAAGTGGGGCCACAGGTCGCGTGTGGCCTTGTTCTCCTCCCAGCGGAAATAGGCCTGCGCGCCGAAGACGGCCCCGACGAGGAGCAGGAGGCCGCCTGCGGCGGCCAGCACCTTGGCCCGGTTCTCACCGGCCCAGGCGACCGCCCTGCTGAACGCGGAGATGAACTCGTCCGGGCTCTTCAGGTCCTTGCGGCTATACTTGATCTTCTCTGCCATCGTGTCTCCCCGTTATCGCCGTCCCTCGACGAGCGCCAGCGCGTTTTCCTGCATCCGGCCCGCATCCCTGTCCGACAGGCCCGCGCCCCGTATGATCCGGAGCGCCGCGGGCCAGGGAGTGAAATCTCCGGGGGAATGCGAGTCGGTATTGTACACCAGATGGGCCCCGCATTTCACGGCAAGACGGGCTACGTGGCCGTTGGTCAGCGAGTGCCCCCTCCGGGCCGTGATCTCCAGCAAAACACCGGCTTTTTTCGCCAGGCGGACCTCGGCTTCCGTGATCAGGCCGGGGTGCGCGAGGATGTCGACGCCGGCCTTGATGGCCGCCAGGTTGGTCCCCGGGGGAACGGGCTCGACGATGGTCTCTCCGTGCACCATCACGACTTTCGCGCCCCTCCGCCTCGCAAGGATAGCGAGGGGGGCGATCAGCCGGGGCGGGACGTGCGTGATCTCGACGCCGGGGTAGACCTTCGCCTTGACCTTCCCGCGAAGCTCGTTGCAGACGTGAACCATCCGCTCCAGGACGTGCTCCAGGTTCGAGGGGTCGGCGTGGTCGGTGATCGCGAGATGGGTGTACCCCGCGTGGACCGCGCGTGAAACGACCTCGGCGGGGATCAGCTCCCCGTCGCTGAAGATGGAGTGCATGTGCAGGTCGATCATCTCTTCTCCTCTTCGAGGTATTGCCGCACGACGCGAGCCAGGGTATCCCGGATCTCGCCCGGGGACAGCTGGTCCATCTCCTGCACCTTGAGGGAGCATCCCAGCTTTTCGATCCGGTTCTGGAACAGGCGCAAGGTGTTTTCTCCAAGCCCGAAATTGGTGAAGGTCTTTCCCATCACCGCAAGCACGACCCGGGCTTCGGCCCCGCGCGTGTAGTCGGACACGGCCATGAGTCCCTCGAGAGAGCTCGACACCTCGTCCTTCAGGAAGGCGATGATCCCGACGGGGCGGGGAGCGAGCGCGTACCAGACGGGCGACGTGGAGCGCAGGTAGGGGAAGGCGTACAGGAGAAGCGAATTCCCCTCCCCCACCCGTATTCTCCCGAACATTCCGATCGGGAACCCCTCTTTCCTGCGCAGGGCGAAGAAGGCGCTGTCCACCTCGAATTCCCGGAACTGCCCCAGGGCCATGACGACGCCCTCCAGGAGGGAGGGGTCGGGCAGGAACAGGACGATCCTCCCCATGGTGGCGTCGGCGAAGGCGTTCCTTTCCTCCATCCGGCTCCGGAGCCGCGCGAGGTCCTCGGGAGGGAGGAACTCGCTCTTGGCGGAGAACGTCTCGAACGCGCCGACGCGAAGCACCCCGCGTTTCTTGAGGTGAAGCAGGGTCTCGTAGACCACGAGGTCCGGCAGGCTGCAGTTGTTGACGATGTCCTCCACGCGGTTGCAGAACTCCGCGAGGAGCAGTACCTCCCGGACCGCACCGCCCGCCCCCGCGATGGCCCTCGCGTCCTTCACGACCATGACGGATTCGTTCGGAGCCGGCTTGTTCCCCGCAAGCTTCACGAGCTCGTCGTAATGCCGCATCCCCTCCAGCACGACTTGCTGGCTCGGGTTGTAGATCGTCCGCCGGACGCCGACCTTTCCCGGGATGAACCGGAACTTCCCCTCCTTGAGCGGGATCAGGCGATAAAGAGCCTTCTCCCCCACGATGTTATGAGTCACGGCCGAGATGATTTCGCCCTTCTCGATGTAGATCGAGCCCGAGATCCCCTCCCCTTCCACCTGGATGATACCGCTCTTCGCGTTCAGGGAGAGCATCTGCCACAGGTCCGGGAGGAATACCTGGGCGAGGTTTCCGCTGATCTCGGAGTCGCCCGAGAACACATCGGAGAGGGAATCCTGGAAGAGGGAGCGCTGGATCCGGAGGAGGATCTCCTCCTCGTGAAACGGCCTGCGAATGAACTCGTCGACGCCGGGGCGGAAGCCGGAGACGCTTTTCTCCTTGTCGCTCAGGAAGAAGATGGGGATCGCCTTCGTGTTGGGGTTGGTGCGCAGGATCTGGACGAGCCTCTCCGGGGCGAGCACCCCCACGGAGAGGTCCAGGAGGATGATGTCGGGGTTCTTGAGGAGGGCCTCGGCGAGCGCCTTGCTCCCGTCGGACGTCTCGATCACCGCCATCCCTTTCTCCCGGAGGAAGTGGCAAAGGGACTGCCGGGACCTCTCGGAGGGGTCCGCGACGAGGACTTTTTTCACGGTCGTGGTTGCCGGCATCCGCCCCCCGGTCAGAAGTTTCCCTGCAGCTGGTACATTCCCTGGATTTTCTCCATCATCGCCTCCACAAGCCACTCGTCGGCCGTGTTGAAGCCGCACACCTCGTCCTGCCGTCCCGTGGCGAAGACCCCGTACGCGCTGTTCTCCTTCAGGTAGAGGACGATCTCTTTATCCTTCAGGTGGTCGTCGTCGGCGGTGACGTACAGCAGGTTCTTCGCGTCGAAACGGGTGCTTCCGGATTGGCCGATGATATAGATGTTCCGTTCCGCGGGGATGTCGGTCCCGAAAGAGAGGAAGATCTGCTTGAAGATCTCCGGCCTGGGCCCGGCGGCGATGACGAGACCGCGCGCGTCCCCCTGGGAGGCGACGTCCTGGGCGAGCGATTCCACGATCCGGAAGAACATCTCCCTGGGGAGCGAAAAGTGCCCGTTCCTGCCGAGGTCCCGGCGGATACGCGTGAAATAGGGGACGTCCTCCCCCTTTCGCAAGAGGTCGTAGTATGCAGGCTTCCCCACGAGGACCTCGAACGCGTCCCAGAAGGACTTATCCATGAGCCGGAGCCGGTGAAGGGGGCTCTTCTGCTGCCGGAGGTACTTGTCCTCCGCGAGTCGGGAGAGCTCCTGGAAATCCTTCCCGTCCCTCGGGTAGGTAACGGACATGAAGAAGGGCTGGAGGAGAAACTCCGACCCGAGGAAGTGGATCCCGCCGACCTCGCGGATGGCCTTCCTCAGGCGCCGGATCGCCAGCATCGACCCGTAGTAATCCGTTTCGGGGAGCACGATGCAGAAGCGGTCGGGATCGACGCGCGCAATGAGGTCGGAATCGCGCAGGGCCTTCCGGATCGACTCGACGATCCCGGAAAGCGCACCGATCACGAGGCTTTCCCTGGTCTTCTCCATCAGGAACGCGAAGTTGTCGATCGCCAGGAAGATCAGGGAGAGGGGGCGCCGGAAACGGCCGGACTTGTACCGCTCCTTCTCGAAATAGTCCGCCAGGAAAGCCGCGGAATAGGCACTCGTCTCAAGGTCGCGCAGGGAGATCTTCTCCACCCGGACGAGGCGGTCGACCGTCCTCAGGGAGGAGGCGGCATAATCGGCGATGATCCGTGCGAGGTAACGATCGCGTTCGTTGTAGGGCTTGTGGTCGCTCCGCTCTCCTAACTTGATCAACCCGATTGTCTTTTCCTGGAAGAGGAGCGGGATGTAAAGGGCCGACGCGGGCTCGCGACCGGCCTGCTCCTGCGACGGCGACACGGCCAGGAAGGGCGCCCCTTTCAACATGGATTCGGCCCACTCCGTCTGGGAAAGAAAGAACCTGGACCCCTCGCGGTCGATGCTGATCACCCCCCGGACGGACGCGATCATCATTTCGTCGGTATCCGAGGGGGAGGTCAGCCAGATCACGCAGCTTTCCGCGCCGAGCTCACGGACGAAGGTGTCCGTGATCTGGGCGAGAAGCTTGTCCTCGTCCTGCGTGGTCATGATCTTCAGGCACTGCTGGTAGAGTGACGCAAGGGAATAATACTCGAGGCTCTCCGAAAGGAGGCGCCCCTCCGTCGTGGCCCCCCCTTCGTCATTGAGATCCGCCCAGAGGACCCATCGCGCAATCTCGCGAAGCGGGGGCTCCTCACGGAACAGGAACACCGGGGGTTCCACCCCCTTGCTTTCCCGCCTCAAGACCTCGATCACCTCGGGACGCGCGCTATCCATGGACGCGGCGATCCCACGGTATCCCGAGAGATCCGTTTCCCCGCCGGTGATCCTGGAGGGAGGGCGGAACTCGAACTCCACCGGCTGGCCGTTGACAACGAGGCGCAACTCCCGCGCGTCCCCGGCGTCCTCCTGTACGACCAATATGCGGGTGACCTTCATCGGCCGGGTGGCTACATCTTGTACTTGCTGAAGTCTTCCGGGTCCATCTTTTCCAGCAGTTCCGACCACTTGTCCTTATCGTGGACGGCTCCCGCCCCGCCCTCGCCCCGTAACGCTTTATCGATGACCACGTCGTGGACAAGGATCGGGGCGCCCAGGCGGATCGCGATGGCGATCGCGTCGCTGGGGCGCGAGTCGATCACCAGCGTCTTGCCATTGGCTTCGAGGTGGAGGGCGGCGTAGTAGGTGTTGTCCTTGATGTCGACCACCTCGATCCGCAGCAGCCGGACGCCGATCTGATCCATGATGTTTTTGAAGAGATCGTGGGTCATCGGCCGCGGGAGCTTCACTTTTTCCAGCCCCACCGCGATCGCGTTGGCCTCGAGGATCCCGATCCATATCGGGAGGATGTTCCGGCTATCCGGGTCCCGCAGGATGACGATCGGCGACTGGGTCGCCGGATCGATCGCAATCCCCACCACCACCATCTCCTTAGTCACGTGGAGCTCCTTCCGCGCCCGAAAGGGAGTGTGCACCGGCGGACCGGACGAGGACACGGCGGACCGGCGCGTTTCGGGCCGAGTCGGGGGAAAAGTTCACGACCTTGTAACACGGGGTTCTCCCGCAGAGCTGTGCGGGGTCCTTGGCGCTTTCTCCTTCCACCAGCACCTCCATCTCGCGGCCGATGCAAGCCGCCAGCCGCTCCCTGGTATGCCCTTCCTGCAGGGCCTGGAGCCGGGAAAGCCGCTCGCCGGAGACTTCCACAGGGACGGCCCCCGCCATGGAGGCGGCACGGGTGCCGGGGCGTGGGGAGAACCGGAAGGAAAAGGCGGAGTCGTACCGCACCTCTTCCATCACGGCAAGGGTTTCCTCGAAATCCTTTTCCGTTTCCCCCGGGAAACCGACGATGAAATCGGACGAGAACGCGATTCCCGGTCTCGTCTTCCGCAGCGCCGCGACTTTCCGGAGGTAATCGCCGCGGGTGTAGCCGCGGCCCATGGCGGCAAGGACCCGGTCGGAGCCCGACTGTATGGGGAGATGGAGGTGCGGGCAGAGATTTCCGATCTCGCCGAAAAGGCCTATCGTCTCCGGGTCGAGGTCGCGGGGGTGGCTGGTGATGAATCGCACCCTGGCGATCCCGGGAATACGCGCGATCCTGCGGATCAGTTCCGGGAAGGAGATCTCCCCCTCCTTCCTCCCGTAGGAATTGACGTTCTGACCCAGGAGGACGATCTCCCGCACGCCGCGGTCCGCGAGCTCGCGAACTTCGGAAAGGATCTCCGGAGACCTTCGGCTGATCTCCATCCCCCGCACGTAGGGGACGATGCAGTAGGCGCAATAGTTGTCGCACCCCTGCATGATGGTCACCATCGCGCTTGTCGCCCCCCTGGAAAGATACGGGAGAATGTCCCAGTGGCTCGTGTCCCCGGTGAAACCCACCTCCACGCGCTTCTTATCGCGCTCCGCCTCCCGAAGCAGGTCGGGGAGGCGTGCGATGTTATGGGTGCCGAATACGATGTCCACGTGGGGCGCCCTTGCGGCGAGCCGCGCCCCCTCCTGCTGGGCAAGGCATCCGCCGACGGCCACGATCCGCCCCTTCCGGGCGCTCTTCCAGCCGCGCAATTCCCCCAGCTTGCTGTGGACCTTCTGGTCCGCCTTCTCCCGGATGCTGCACGTATTCAAGAGGACCAGGTCCGCCTCCGCGATGGAGGCGGCCGGCCGGAAATCCTCC
>ERZ1292640.3730-Hain-H43-02um-R1-3730-length-11794-cov-6_pt1 | contig 11794 bp, 11 predicted proteins | sample MGYA00564404_ERZ1292640 | MGnify/ENA primary metagenome ERZ1292640 (study PRJEB36523, sample SAMEA6512636) | groundwater metagenome | collected 2019-01-08 | study: AquaDiva: Metagenomics assemblies of 32 groundwater samples | reverse complement strand
GGCGTCGAGCTTCTTCCCCGGCGCCTTCGGGTCCCAGAAGATGAGCGCCCTGCCGCGCACCGGGTGCGCGCCGGCGGCCTCGCCGGGCCCGCCGGCCGGCCGCGGAGCGGGGAGGGAATCGAGCGTCACGCCGGGCTTGAGGCGCGCGGGCCGGATGGTGTGCATGGAGCGCATCTCTCCTGTGGGAAGCGGGGACCACGACCGGGATGAGGATTCGGCCGGATGCTACCGTCCCGCTCGACGCCACCGCAAGGAGACCGGACGCGGGCTAGGTCATCCGCGTGCGCTGTCGCGGACGGCGGGCTGAGCGGCGCTCGCCGCGGCGGCGTTCTGGACCGCGGGCCGCGGCGAGGTCTCGAAGACCAGCGTCTCGCGCACCCGCGCCTTGTTCACGATGAGAGTGCCCAGGCGCGTCACCAGCGGGAAGAAGTCGTCCGTGCCGTTCAGGAAGTCGGAGGCGCGGTTGAAGTCTTCGGGCAGCTCCATCTGGATGAGCCCCTCGATGACGCGCCCGTCGAGGAAGCTCACCTGCACGCGCTCTTCACGGGTAACGATGTAGTTGCGCGGGCACACGTGGTCGCGGTCCACGCCGGGGCCCGCCATCACCCAGTCGATGTTGAGCCGGGTGAGCAGCAGCACCGTGCGGTCCTCGCCGTGGATGAACGGGACCACGCGCTGCTTCGAATTCAGCAGGTCGAGGATGGTCTCGGGCCCGTCGCGCAGCGGCGTGGTGGGGGCGAGCGCAAAGAAGCCATCCATCGGATCCCGGCCCGGCTCCGAAACCCGCACGGCCGCGCGGTCCTTCTCGATGTAACGAGCCATGTCTCTCCCTTCCGAGGGGGGACGCCCCGGTTATCGGAAGGGCCGCCGCGCCGGTTGAGCGGATTATCGCCGGAATCTTCGTGCTGGAGGCCGGCATCGAGGCGGCCGAAAACAGGGGCGGACTTCTCCCGACCCGCCGCGTCCCGCCCCGCGGCACAGGGCCTCGCTTCGCATCCCTCGGGGAGCCACAGCTCATGGCCCGTATCGACGCCATCCTCAAGCTCGTCAAGGAGCAGGGCGCCTCCGACCTCCACATGACCACCGGGGCGCCGCCCATGGTGCGCATCAACGGGGAGATCACGCCCATCCCCTACGAGGAGCTGACCCGCGAGGTCAACGAGCTGCTGCTGTTCGAGATGATGGACGGGCCGACGCGCGCGCGCTTCGAGCAGCTGCGCGACGTGGACTTCGCCTACGAGGTCCCGGGCGTGGTGCGGGTGCGCTGCAACATCTACGAGCAGGCGCGCGGCGTGGCCGGCGCGTTCCGCATCCTGCCGAACCAGATCCTGACGCTCGAGCAGCTCGGGCTCCCCGCGCACCTCACCCGCCTCACCGACGTGCCGCGCGGGCTCATCGTGGTGACCGGGCCGCCCGGCACCGGCAAGTCGAGCACGCTGGCCGCGCTGGTGGACCACATCAACCGCACCCGGAGGAAGCACATCCTCACGATCGAGGACCCCATCGAGTACCGGCACCAGAACCGCAACTCGCTCGTCACGCAGCGCGAGGTCGGGCGTCACACCCCGAGCTTCGCGCAGGCGCTGCGGGGCGCGCTGCGCGAGGACCCGGACGTCATCATGGTGGGCGAGATGCGCGACACCGAGACCATGTCGCTCGCGCTCACCGCCGCGGCCACCGGGCAGCTGGTGTTCGCCACGCTCCACACCATGAGCGCGGCACAGACCGTGGACCGCATCCTCGACTCGTTTGAGGACGAGCGCCAGATGCAGGTGCGCCTGATGCTCGCCGAGTCGCTCAAGGGCGTGCTCGCGCAGCGCCTGCTGCGCCGCAAGGACGGGCGCGGGCGCGCGCTCGGGCTCGAAGTGCTCATGGGCACGCAGGCGGTCTCGGCGCTCATCCGCGAGAAGAAGACCTTCCAGCTCCCCTCGGTCATCCAGACCGGGAAGAAGGACGGCATGCAGACCATGGACGACGCCGTGATGGCGCTGGTGCGCGGCGGCGTGGTGAGCCCCGAGGACGCGGCCCCGCACCTGACGACCCGCGAGATGCTCGGGCCGGCGCAGCGCGGCGTGGCCGCGCCCGCGCCGCGGCTCGAGGCCACCTGATGGGCGCCCCGGCCGGCAGCTTCGGCGGCGAGCTTGGCACGATCTCGCTCTTCGACCTCGGCCAGCTCCTGCTCCTGAACCGCGCCACCGGCTGCCTCGCCGTCACGCACGATGGCCGCCGCGGCTACCTGTTCTTCCAGGACGGACAGATCATCAACGCCCTCGATGACGACCGGCGAGAGGGCGAAGAGGCCGCCTACGCGGTGTTCGGCTGGCGCGAGGGGCGCTTCGAGTTCCGCCCCGAGCCGCCGGGCGGCGCGCGCCTCATCCACGACAGCGCCACAGGCATCATGCTCGAAGCCGCGCGCCGGCTCGACGAGTCGGACGGCGCGGCGGCGGGCACCATCGACCGGCTGCGCGAGCGCCAGGGCGCGATGGAGGCGCTGCGCGAGGTGTTCCACCAGGTCACCCGCGACGCCCGTGTGACGGCCGTGGCGCAGCGGATCTCGGCGGGCGCGCTGCTTGACGCTCTCGTGGGCGCCGGCGACGCGCTGCTCTTCCGCCCCGGCGCGGCACCACGCTTCCTCTCGGGCGGCCGCTGGAGCGAGGCCACGACCGCGCCGCTCGCCGCGGCGGAGTATGCCGAGCTGCGCGCGTGGCTGCTCGAGGACGCGGAGGAAGGCGACCGGCACACTCACGTCGTCAACCGTGCCGGCCGCGAATTCTCCGTGACCGTGCTCGGCGCGGGGACCGCCGAGTCGCTGTGGATGCGCCCCGCGCGGCTCGCGCCGCCCGCTCCCGACACCCTCGAAGGCCCGCGCGATGCGCTGCACGCGGTGCTCAATCACGGCGGCGTGGTCCTGGCCGGCGGCCCGAGCGTCGAGTCCGCGCGGCGCCTGCTCCATGCGCTCGCGGCGCTCGCCGCGCGGCGCCGCGGCGGCACCGTCGCGCTCGTGACGGACGACCCCACATATCGCGCGCCCGAAGGCGGCGACGTGGTGCTGCACGTGTCCCCCGCCGAGGCGCAGGTCGTGCTGGACGCGCTCGCGCCCGACGCGCTGGCGCTCGACGTCACCGCGCGTGGTGTGTCCGGCGTGGCACCGCTCGTCATCGCGATGGTGGTGGCGGGCGACGTCGCGACCCTTCCGGCGCGCTGGCTGGCCTCGCTCCCGGCCACGGCCCACGCCCAGGCCGAGACGCTGCACGAGGCCGGCCCCGTCGGCCTCGTGCTCGCGGAGCCGGTCACGGCGGACGACCGCATCGCCTTCATCGCGCAGACCACCACCACCGCCCCGCGGGCCACGGTTCTCGCGCCTCGCGAAGCGCGCGACTCCGCCGGCCCCGCCTCCCTCCCGCGCGGCTGACGGCGCTCCGCCGCACCCGAGCCCGCGTGGCTACACCCGCACCACGATCAGCTTCCAGGCCGCCACCACCAGCACCACGGCGAGCAGCCGGCGCAGCGCGGGATTGGGCAGCCGCCGGGCGCCGAGCGTCGAGCCGATCAGCCCTCCCGCCCCCGCCGCCACCACGAGCACCGGCAGACCCGGCGGCAGGTCCTTCACGCTCGCGACGTGGCCGAGCAGGCCGGCGATCGAGTTCACCAGGATGAACACCACGGCCACGCCCGAGGTGGTGCGCACGTCGGCCCAGCCCGCGAACAGGAGCAGCGGGCTCAGGAAGATCCCGCCGCCCACGCCGGTGAGACCCGAGAGCAGGCCGATCAGCCCGCCCAGCGGCAGCGCGAGCGTCCTGGGCGCAGCGCGCGCCGGCGCCTCGGCCGCGGCGCGCGCGCGCAGCCACAGCCGCACCGCGGCGTAGACCAGCACCACCCCGACCAGCCGCCGGTAGCTCGCGGCCGGAAGCGCGATGGCGCCGCCCGCGTACGCGAGCGGGATCGAGGCCAGCGCGAACGGCCAGAACGTGCCCCACGAGAAGCGCCCGGCGCGCGCGAACTGCACCGTGCCGATCGCCGCCACCAGGATGTTGAGCACGAGCGCGGTGGGCTTCATCGCCGCGGGCGCGATGCCACAGAGCGCCATCGCCGCGAGGTAGCCCGAGGCCCCGGCATGGCCGACCATCGAATAGAGCGTGGCGGCCGCGAAGATCAGGGCCGCGAGTGTTAGCATCTCGGCGCTAGAGAGCACGGAGCACCCTGCCGATAACCACTTGGTCGCTGCGACCCCATTCACCGGGAGAGACGGTCATGGCCCCGTGGGTGCTGTTCGTCATCGTCGCGGTCTGCATCGTTGACGTCGTCGTGCTCCTGTTCGTGCTGAAACGCATGCGGGCGTCCGCCGCTGCGCTCGGCGCCAGCGAGGCCGAGCGCCGCGAGCTCCGGGAAGCCGCGCACGAGCTGGTGCGCGGGTGCCTCTCGACCGGCACCAGCGGTGATGTCGAGCAACTGCGCGCGGCGCTCGCGGGCGTGGTGCCGCAACTCCGGGAGCTGATGCGCTCGCGCGGGCTCACCCCCACGCCCGGCGCCATCCGGATCCTGCTGGCCGCCGCGCTCGCGAAGCAGGGCATCCCCGCGCGGAACGCCGCGCGCATCCCCATCGCCACCGCGTAGCCCGGCGACGCGGCCAGGTCGCGCGCAATCGCACACGGCGGCCGCGCCGCACCCGGTCACGCGCGGAGCCCGGGCTTCAGCGCCCTCCCGCCATCTCCATGCCCCTGACCAGCGTGACGACGTGGTCGCGCATCACCGAGTCCTGCGCGGCCAGCGCGAGGATGCCGTCCATCATGGTGCGGTCGCGCGCGGCGCGCAGCAGGAGATCCTGCTTCGCGGTGCCGTTCGCCATGAAGCGGTCCACCACCAGCACCCGGGTCGAGTCGCCGGCGATCAGCCGGTCGGCGATCTCGGTGGCGAAGCCGCGGTCGGCGGCGATCAGCCCCATGATCTTCGTGCGCGACTCGGGCTTCGAGACCAGGGATCGCTCGAAGTCGCAGCCCGCGAGCGCGAGCCCCATCATCCCCACGGCCAGCACGGCCGCGATGCGCCTCGTCATGTGACCTCCGTGTGAGCCCGCGGCCTCACGCCGCGGGCGGACGCTTCGTGTGCCAGTCGGTCTTCTGCTGGTAGGCGGCGCCGAGCCGCACCAGGTCGCGCTCCGAGAACGCCGGCCCCAGGAACGAGAGCGACGTGGGCAACCCGTTCTCGCCGAAGCCGTTCGGCAACGCGAGCGCCGGCAGCCCGCACAGGTTCCCGGCCGGGATCAGCGCCGGCCCGCCGCTCACGCCGGGGTACGCATCCTCGAAGTTCCGGTCCGCGGGATAGGCGACGCTCGCGCGGGTCGGCGCGACGAGAGCGTCGAACTGGCGGAACAGCCGGTCGAGCGCGAGCTTCATCGGGCGGCGCAGCCGCATCGCCTGCAGGTACTCGACCGCCGGCAGCAGCAGCGACGAGTAACCGCCCGAGCGGTCGGCCGGGCACCTGAGCTTCTGCACCGCGCCCGATTCGAGCAGCGGCAGGAACGCCGCCGCGCCCTCGGCGCCGACGATGGTCCCGACCGCCGGCCCCCACGGGAAGTCGGGCCACTCCACGTCGCGCGTGACCTCGACGACGTCCGACAGCGCCTGGAGCGCGGCCTCGAAGTTCTCTCGCACCGCCGGCTGAACCTTGTCGAGGCAGCCCTTCGGCACCGCGAGCCGCGGCTTCTTGAGCGAGCCGCCCAGCGGCTCGGCGCGCACGTAGCGGAACCCGCGCCCCAGCGCGCTCTCGTCCTTCGGATCCTCGCCCGCCATCGCCGCGAGCACCAGCGCGCAGTCGTCGGCGGTGCGTCCCATCGGCCCGAGCTTGTCGAGCGTCCAGCACAGCGCCATCGCGCCGTGGCGGCTCACCAGCCCGTAGGTCGGGCGCAGCCCGGTGACGCCGGAGAACGCCGCGGGCGTGAGGATCGAGCCCGAGGTCTCGGACCCGATCGCGAACGGCACCAGCCCCGCGGCCACCGCCGCGCCCGGACCGCTGGAGGAGCCGCCGCTCCAGAACTTCGTGTTCCACGGCGTGAGGCCCGGGCCCGTGAACGAGGCGTCGGCGTGGTTGTAGCCCATGCCGCCCGCCAGCTCGACCATCGCCAGCTTCGCCACCAGCACCGCGCCCGCCACGCGCAGCTTCTGCACGGCCGTGGCGTCGTAGTCGAAGACCTGGTTGCGGTAGGGCTCGGCGCCCCACGTGGTCGGCACGTCGCGCGTCGCGAGCAGGTCCTTCGCGCCGTACGGGATGCCGTGGAGGAGACCGCGGTCTCTGCCTCCCGCCAGCTCGCGCTCGGCGCGCACCGCCTCCTTCATCGCCTGATCGCGCATCAGCGTGACCACCGCGTTGTACTTCGGTCCCAGCTTCTCGAGCCGGTCGAGGCAGCCGGCGGCGAGGTCGGTGGGCTTCAAGGTCTTCGCGCGGATGCGCGCCGCCAGCTCGCGCACCGGCAGGAAGAAAATCTCCTCGTCGAGTGTCGCGGGCTTCGCCAGCGCCGGGGCGGCGGCAGGGGCCGCGGCCTTCGTCTTCTGCGGGGCGTCGTTCTTCGCCATGGCGGTTTCCCTACGCGCGGAAGGTGAAATCCGGTTCGTCGCTGTTCGCGAGCGTCACGTCGCGCAGGCGTTTGCCGGCCTTGAGGTCGCCGTCGAAATCCTTCGCGATGGACTCGAGCTGCTCCTTCGTGAGGTCCTCGCCGTAGCGCCGCGCGATGATGGCGGCGAGCGCCTTCGCGTCCTCGGAGATCTCCGGCGGCTTGGCGGCAGCCGCCAGCCCCGAGTCGGGCTTCGCGGCGGTCGCCGCGCCCGGCGCGTTCTGCGCAAGCGAGAGCGCGGCGGGCGCGACCGCCGTGGAGATGCTGGCGAGGCCGATGGTCTTCAAGAAGCGTCGGCGCAGCACACGAGGCTCGGATGAACGGGACATGCGGACCTCCTGCGGTGGATCGGGACGAAGGCGGGCTCGGGAAACGCGGAGACTACGACTTGGTGCGCCCCACGGCAACGACCTCGCGGATCGCCGTGCGCACCGCCTCGCGCACTTCCGCCGGCAGCTTCTCGCCGCGCCACGAGCTGCACGTGCCGAGCGCGGCGCGCAGGGTCTCGCACGCGGCCCCGCAGCTCGGACAGCCGCGCACGTGCGTCTCGAGCTTCGCGCAGGCGCCGGCGTCCAGCTCGCCCTCGAGGTAGCGGCTCAACACGCGCGCCACGTCGGGGCAGCGCCCGGTCCCGTTCTGCGCGCGCGCCACGGGCGCGGCCGCCGGCACGTGGGGCGCGAGCGCCTCGCGCAGCGCCACGCGCGCGCGATGGAGGCGCGACTTCACCGCGCGCTCGCCCAGGCCGAGGATCTTCCCCACCTGCTTCGCGGGCAGGCCCTCGACGTCGCGCAGCACCAGCACCTCGCGCTGGGCGGGCGGGAGCGACGCGATGGCGCGCTCGAGGGTCGCGCGCAGCTCGGCGCGCTCCAGCGCGCGCTGCGGGTCCTCGCCGGGGTCGGCCACCTGGAGCGCCGCAGAGCGCTCCGGGCCCCCGGCATCGAGCGCCTCGAAGCGCGCGGGCTCGCCGGCCCCGCGCCGGCGGTGGCGCGTGCAGGCGTTCCTGGCCACGGTGTAGGCCCAGGTGGTGAGCGAAGAGTCGCCGCGGAAGTCGTGCAGGGTGCGGGCCAGCGCGGCGAGTGTCACCTGGGCCACGTCCTCGGCATCGTGCGGGTCGCCGCAGAAGCCGCGGCCGAAGCGGTAGATGGGGCCCGAGAGCAGCTCGAGCAGGCGCGAGAGGGCGCGCCGGTCGCCGGCGCGCGCGGCGGCGAGGAGCCGGCGCTCCTCCGCGCGGGTCAGTCGGAAGGCGGCGGCCCGCCCGGCCGCGGATTCGGCGTTTTTCTTGAGCTTCCTGACGGAAGCCGGCCCCGGACGCCCGCCCGCGAATCCTTTGCCGCCGGCCCGGCTCTCACCCATCGTGACGCTCACCCTCGAGCCCCTCTTCGTGCCCGGTCGCCCCGGGCCCGCGGCATGATAGCAGACGCGACTCAGGTGCTTCGTGCCGTCCGACGGCTGGCACCGGCCGCCCTCTTCCTCGCCCTACTTCCCGCGGCGGCGGGTGCCGGTCCGTGGACGCTCGAGCGCGTGCTCGAGGTGGCGCGCGAGCGCGACCCGCAGGTGCGCGCGGCGCGCGCCCGTGGCGAGGCCGGCCGCGCGGAAGGCGCGGCGGCACTCTCCTCGCTCTCGCCGCGCGCGAGCCTCACGGCCGGCGCCATCCGCGGCGACGACCCGGCGCTGCTCTTCTCCCAGAAGCTCCGCCAGGGGCGCTTCACCGCCGCCGACTTCGCGCCGCCCTCACTCAACCAGCCGCCGGCCGCGACCGCGCTCGAGTGGGGCTTCACGGTGGAGCAGCCGCTCTGGAACGGCGGCGCCGAGGTGACCGCTCCCGGGCTCGCCGCCCAGCTCGGCCGCGCCGCCTCGGGGGCCGAGCGTGCGGGCGTGGCCGACGCCCTGCTCTCGGCGGTCGCCGTGTTCCTCGACGCGGTGCGGGCGGAAGAGGCCCTGCGCGCGGACTCGATCGCTCTCGCGGCCGCGGACGAAGGTGCGCGCGCCGCCGCGAGCCGCTTCCGGATGGGCCAGGTGCCCGAGCTCGACACGCTGCGCGCCTCGGCGCGCGCGGCCGAAGCCCGCGCCGGCTGGCTCGGGCGCGAGCGCGACCGCGGCGTGGCGCTGGCGCGGCTCTCGCGGCTCGTGGGCGAGAGCATGGATGGCACGGAGCTGGTGGCACCCGCGGGCACCGCGGACGCGGCCGATGTTCCTGCTCCCGCCGGCGCCGCCCGGGGCCGAGGCGAGATGGTGGCTGCGCGCGCCCGCGCCGCGGCCGAGGCGACCGCCGCGCGCCGCGCCGGGCTCTCGCTGCTGCCGTCCTTAAACGCGCGCGCGGGCCTGAACCGGTATCGCGACTCCCAGGGCGGCGCGTGGGCGCGACGCTGGAGCGCCGGTCTCTCGCTCGACCTCCCGCTCTGGGACGGGGCGCGGCGGATCGAGGAGTGGCGCGCAGCGAAAGCGCGCGCGCGCGCCGCGGCGGCCGAGGCCGAGGCGCTCGAGCGCGAGCTGGCCGTGGCGGTCGAAGCCGCCGCCGCCGATCGCACCGTGGCGCGCGGGCGCCGCGACGCCATGCGACACGCGCGCGATGCATCCGGGGAGGCGCTCCGGCTCGCGCTCGACCGCTACCGCGCGGGGCTGCTGCCGCTCGGCGAGCTGCTGAACGCGGGCGCCGAGGCGGCGCGCGCGCGCCAGGCCCAGGTCGAAGCCGGGGTCGGGGTGACACTCGCCCACTACCGCTACCTGCACGCGACAGGAGGACTGAGATGATGCCGATGATGCCTTCGCGCGGCTGCCGCCGGCTCACGGCGCTCGCGCTCGCTTCCCTCGCCGCGCTCGCGCTCGCCGGCTGCGCGCGCCACGGCGGCTCGGGCGCAGGCGCGGATGACGCGTCCGCGCCCGTCACGGTCGCCACATTCATCGTGGGCGCCGCCCCGACCGGCGCGGACATCGTGCTCCCCGGGCGCGTCAGGGCGCGCGAGGAGGTGACGCTCACCGCGCGCATCGCCGCGCGGCTCACCCGCCTGCCGGTGCGCGAAGGCGAGCGTTTTCGCGCGGGCCAGGCACTCGCGCTCTTCGAAGCGCCGGAGACCCGGCGCGCGACCGAGGCGGCGCACCAAGCGACGCAGGCGGCGGCGCTGCGCCGCGACCTCGCACGCCTCCAGGAAGCGCGCATGGAGTCGCTGTTCACCGCGCGCGTCGCCTCGCAGCGCGAGCGCGAGCTGGCGCAGGCCGAACGCAGGAACGCCGAATCCGAGCACGCGCAGGCGGCCGCGGCCGAAGCGCAGTGGGCCTCGGGCAGCGCCATCCCCGCCCCGTTCGCGGGCGTGGTGGTGCGCCGGCGCGTGGACGAGGGCGCCACGGTAGCCCCTGGCGCGCCGCTCCTCGACCTGCGCACGGACGCTGCCGGCGAGGTCGAGGTGCCGCTGCCCGAGAGCGCGGTCGAAGCGGCGCAGGGCGCTCGCGCGTTCGTGCAGGCGGGCGACGGGGCGTGGCGCGAAGCGAAGCTCGCGCGGCTCGACGGCATGACCGACTACGCGACCCGCACCCGCACCGCGCACCTGGTGCCGCTCGCAGGGTCGGCGCTCGAGCCCGGCGCCTTCGCGCGCGCCCGCTTCGAGGTCACGACGCACGCTCAGGGGAGGACCGCTGCTACCGCACCACGCCACGACGACGGGTCCTCCCCATCATCCCGGGCACTGCTCGTCCCCGCGCGGAGCCTCGTCCACCGCGGCGCGCTCGCGGGGGTGTTCGTGATCCGCGACGGCGTGGCCGTGCTGCGCTGGCTGAGGCTGGGGCGTGCGAGCGGCGACTCGGTCGAGGTGCTCGCGGGCCTGTGGCCGGGCGAGCAGGTCGCGCTCGCGCCGGGCGCGCTGTCCGACGGGCGCAGGGTCCGGGTCGAGCGATGACGTCGCGGCTCTCCTCCACCGGCATCGCCGGACGCATCGCCGGAGCGTTCCTCCACTCGCGCCTCACCCCGCTCATGGTGGTGAGCTCGGTGCTGCTCGGCCTGCTCGCGCTCGCCACGCTGCCGCGCGAGGAGGAACCGCAGATCAAGGTGCCGATGGTGGACATCACGCTGGCCTGGCCGGGCCAGCCGGTCGGCCAGGTCGAGCGCCAGCTCACCACCCCGGTGGAGCGCCGGCTGTGGCAGAACCCAGGGCTCGAGTATCTCTACTCCACCTCGCGCGACGACGGCGCGCTGTTGATCGCGCGCTTCACGGTCGGCATGGATCCCGACCAGGCGCTCACCCGCGTGCGCACCCGGCTCGGCGAGGCCGAGAGCGAGCTGCCGCCGGGAGCGGCGGTCGCATCGGTGGCGCCGCGCTCGATTGACGACGTGCCGGTGCTGGCGCTCACGCTCTCGGCGCCGCAGCGGCCCGACATGGACCAGAGCGACATGCGCCGCGTGGCCGCCGAGCTGGCGCTCGAGCTGCGCAAGGCGCCTGGTGTCGCGCGGGTGCGCATCCTGGGTGGCGAGCCGCGCACCGTGACCATCGCGCCCGACCCCGGGCGCATGAGCGCCGCGGGCCTCACGCTCGACGACCTGACGCGCGGGTTGGCGGGCGCCGGGCTCTCGCTGCCGGCCGGCGACCTGACCACGGGCGGCGTGCGCCACGAGCTGCGCGTCGAGTCGCCACTGCGCTCCGCCGCCGAGGTGCGCGCGCTGGCGCTGGCCGCGCGCGACGGGCGGGCGGTGCGGCTCTCCGAGGTCGCTGCCGTCACGGATGGCCCCGGCGAGCGCACCCAGTACGTGTTCCTCGGCGACAGGAGCGGCGCGCTGGCGCCCGCCGTGACGCTCGAGGTCTCGAAGCGCCCGGGTGTGAACGCCACCGACCTCACGCGCTTCCTCCACCGCCGCGTCGCGGAGCTGAAGCCGGCGCTGCTGGGCGGCATCGCGGTCACCACCACGCGCGACTACGGCGAGACCGCGAAGCACAAGTCCGACGACCTGATGTTCCACCTGCTGCTCGCCATGCTCTCGGTGATCGCGCTGATCGCGCTGGCGCTGGGGCGGCGCGAGGCGGTGGTGGTGGCGGTCGCCATCCCGGTGACGCTCGCGCTCACGCTCTTCCTCTACCGCTTCCTCGGCTACACGCTCAACCGCGTGACGCTGTTCGCGCTCATCTTCTCGATCGGCATCCTAGTGGACGACGCCATCGTGGTGGTCGAGAACATCGCGCGCCACTTCGGCATGAAGGACGA
>ERZ1292640.3729-Hain-H43-02um-R1-3729-length-11794-cov-10_pt1 | contig 11794 bp, 10 predicted proteins | sample MGYA00564404_ERZ1292640 | MGnify/ENA primary metagenome ERZ1292640 (study PRJEB36523, sample SAMEA6512636) | groundwater metagenome | collected 2019-01-08 | study: AquaDiva: Metagenomics assemblies of 32 groundwater samples | reverse complement strand
GACCCGATGGTAAGATCGCGCAGCTGTTGGAGGGAACCGATGCCAAACGTTGTGCTATTAGTTTCGCCGAGTTGTGGGGCCTGCCCCTCGGCAAAGAGTCTCTGGAAACAGTTGCGCGTCAAATATAGCTTTGGCTATCGCGAGGTGGATATCACCACAGAGGATGGTCGGCTTCTCGCAGACCGGCATTCGGTCAGGGCTGTGCCTGCCAGCATTATCGATGGACGATTGACGTTCGTCGGTGTTCCGAGTCGCGAGAGCGCCGAAAAAGCGCTGTTGCTCAAAATGAAACCGCGCGAGTAGGGGAAGTAGACTTCTATGGTCGATGACGACGACGATTTTGAATTGCCCGAGCTCCCTCGCATCGACAAGGGGCCTCCGCCGGAATGTCCTATGTGCGGCGACCCGATGAAGTTCATCGATGGCGACTGGTGCTGTGTCGATTGTAACGGCGAGCTGTTGGGACCTGAAACCGGTTAGCCCTGTGATCTGTGATGCGTTCTAGCCACAAGAAGAACATCATGGCTCTCTGTCCTGGTTCTGCCCGTCACCCCTCACTGATCACTCGTCACGGTTCCTGATGCTTCGCATCATCACCGGGCCTTTCCATCCAGTCCTTGAGCCTGCGCTGGTCGAAGATATTCGACGTTGTAAGAGCAACGATCCCTTTGCTCCGCTTGCTGTCATTGTTCCCTCGGCTTTTCTCGTCGAGCAGCTGAAACAATCCCTCACTCATCACGAGCCTCGATCCTTCCTCAATATACATTTTCTGACGTTCCATCAGTTGGCTCTCCGGTTGCGCGATGATCTCGCAGCGGTCGCCGAGCCAGGTCAGGACGGGCCCCTGCAACTGGTCGATGACTTCTTCTTCGAGCAATTAGTGCGCCAGGTGGTCAGGCGCAACCTTCCAGGGCTCGAACCTCTCACGCGTTTGCCTGCCTCACCGGGAACATGGAAAGGCCTCTGGGCGACAGTACGTGACTTGAAAGACGCGGTGGTTGCGCCGACGATGGCCTTGAAGGCGCTCACGGAAGAGGTCTTCGAAGAGGAAGACCGAGACTGGCTCCGGTCCCTGTTCACTCTCCATGCCGCCGTGATGGAGGCCAGCCGATCGCTCCGGGTCGGGTCTCCTGATGACCTGGCTGCCTCACTCGGTCGGGATCTCTCAGGCGCTCCATTCCTCAAGGGACTGCATCGCCTGTTCTATTATGGGTTCTACGACCTCTCGCAGGTCCAGCTCTCCTTCTTTGAATCGGTCGTCCGCGCTGTTCCTGCCACCTTGTATTTTCCGTTACAGGACCGTCCGGCCTTTTTCTTTGCCCGTCAATTTTTCGAGCGGCAGGTGCTTCCTCTGGCAGAGACCCATGAAGATCGGAGCGGGGAGAGGGAGCGAACCACCACAGCGGAGTTGGTCGAACTGTCCGTCATGAACGTGATCGGGGTCGAGGAGGAGCTGGCCAGAGTCTGCCGTGAAATCCTGACTCTGGTCGAGGTGAACAACTATCGCTTCGACGAGATCGGCGTCGTGGCTCGCACCTTGGAATCCTATCAGACCAGACTACAATCGGTGTTCGATCGTCATCTGGTGCCCTTCACGACTACGGCGGGCAAACCCCTGTCGCGCGAACCATTGGTCAAGACCCTCCTGCGTCTCGCCTCGCTCCCACTGAACGATTTAGATCGTGGGGCGATGCTGGATGTGGTCACGTCGCCATTCTATCAGGCTGGCGGAGACGGCTCTACCAGTGAGAATTTTCGACCGGACCTCTGGCGTTCGCTCGTCTACACCCTGGGGATTACGAAGGGGGAGGCGGAATGGAAACGTTTGGGAGAGCCGGCCAGTTCGTCCATTCTTCGCGATGCAGGGGCTGAGCCGGACAAAGACGATCAGCCAACAGCCGGAACGGGCGAGATCGCGCAACTGGCCTATTTATGGGAACTCGTATCGCGGCTGATTCAGGATTGCCGCGCCCTTCCTGCCCATGGATCGGTCGGCACCCTGACCGACGCATTTCAGTCATTGATGCGATCTCACATTCATGTGCCGGCCCTGTTCGAATCATCGTCGAGCGAGTCAGCTGAGCAGACGGATCTCATTAAGGTCGGTTCGCTGATCCGATCTTCCCTGGCCCGGTTACAGCAGCTGGACCCGTTGGGAGGGGACCTCTCCTGGGAGGAATGGGTCGATTTGTTTCAGCGGATATTGGACGAGACCAGTCTTCCTGTCGAGGAGGAGCGTCATCAGGGCGTGCAAGTGCTGGATGCCATGACGGCCCGAGGCAGAACTGTTCGATCGCTCTTTGTCCTGGGCATGAACGAAAAGCTCTTCCCCCGCTACGTGCGGGAGGACCCCTTTCTTCGTGACCGTCAACGAGTCGTGCTGGAATCAACCTTGGGCTACAAGATCGATGAGAAGCTGGCAGGACATGAAGAGGAGCTCTTACTATTTGAGCTCCTCAGCCGTTCGGCAACCAACCGGCTTTATCTGTCGTACCAGCGGGCCGATGAAGCAGGTCGAGTCATGGCCCCTTCCAGCTTCATCGCCATGGCGGTGCGGGACCCGCGATTCATCGCACAGCAGGAAGAACGAGTTCCTCGCCGGTTGACCCAGAGAATCAGAGAGCAGCCGTCGATCCAAGGCTTGTTGCCGGTAGAGGAATTGGCCTTGAGTTGCCTCATGCAGGGCCACGATGCGCTGCCGGTACTCGATGCGGTTGGACGGGATCTGCCCCTTGTTGAGCAGGGCCTCGCCACCTTGAAAACGATTGAGCGGGAATCCCCCGAACTTGGTCCGTTCGACGGCATGGTCGGAGCGCAGGCGCCTATCTCCTCGTCTGCCAAGGAGCGAAGCTTCTCGCCGACCTCATTGGAACGTTATGCGACCTGTCCCTTTCAGTATTTTGCTGAAAAAGTGCTCAAGCTAGAGCCAGTGCGGCGGATTCAGGAGGATCACCTGCCTCCCTTGACGCTCGGGACTCTGGTGCATGAATCGCTGCGTGTGAGCTACGAACGGTTACTGTCGCTCCAATGGCCGGACGTGTTGCTGCCAAATCCCAAGGTGCAATCAACTGTGCATGAGGCAGTGACCGAGACCTTCGCTTCCCATGCTGCGACTCAAGGGACTGGTCATGCGCTGCTCTGGACCTTGGCTTCTGAACAGGTGATAGAGCTCGTGACTGCTGCTGTGTCGTCCGATCAGGAGGAGTATCTCGCAACCGGATTCCGTCCTGTAGCATTCGAGGCCGCAGCCCAAGGAGTCGTCTCGTTGGAGTCCGATACGACACTGGTGTCCTTGAAGATCCATGGCACCTTGGACCGGGTCGATTACCGGGCTGAGCCTCCGGCGCTCCGGATCGTGGACTATAAGTTTAAACAGGGGAGTGAGATCAGCGCCGTCGATCGCAACCTGGCCCTGTCTGCCGTGCGGGGACTTCGCCTGCAACCGCCGCTCTATGCCAGTATGAGACTGCCGTCGCTGCCTCCCGCGACCGATGTCCAATTGCTCTTCCTGGCGCCTGAGTGGAAGCAGCAGATTTCCCGCTCCACTTTCGACGCGGGCCTCTGGACCGGTTCCACGGGGAACATGATCCGGCAGGCCCTCTCCACCTTGATTCAGGGGATTGCGAATAGAGAGTTTTTCATCCTGCCAGACGGCTATTGCGACTATTGCGAATTTTCCGGCGCCTGCCGCCGTCACGACGCGATGGCCTGGTGGCGGTCCTACCGGTCGCCCCAGGCGAAGGTGTTACGCAAGTTGAGAAAGCAGAAGATCAACGATGAGTGAGGCGCTGACACTCACAGATTCCCAGGACCGGTTCCTGGCTGAGACCACCTGGGACCGCAATGTCGTCGTCGTGGCAGGAGCCGGGACCGGCAAGACCACGATCCTGGTCAATCGCATTCTCAATCTCCTCCTGAGGGAGCCGAACCCCTTGGCCATCACGGAGATCGTGGCCCTCACCTTCACCAATAAAGCTGCCACCGAGATGAAGCAGCGGCTGCGCGCGCAGCTCCTTCGCCTGACCGATCACGCAGATGAACTGATCAACATCTTCCGGGCCCGCTACCATCTTTCCGCTGAGCAAGTCAGCGAACGGGCAACAGCAGCGCTGGAGCAGATGGAGAAATCTCAGATCGGCACTCTGCATAGTTTTGCCGCGCACCTCTTGCGTCTCCATCCAATGGAGTCAGGAATAGATCCATCGTTTCAAGAGGATGACGGCTCTCGATTCAAGGAACTGTTTCATTCTTGCTGGGATCGCTGGCTGGACGATGAGTTGGGATCTTCCGGGTCACAGCATGACCGCTGGCGGCTGGTGCTGGGCGGGACAGGCCTCGACGATCTCCGACAGTTTACCGCTGCCATGGCAGGGGATTTTGTAGATCTGGATGAACTGGAACGGCAGTGCCGCGCCAGCTCACTGGAGGGAACCTTGCGTGACTGGATCCTGGCCACTCAGGGCAGAGCCGCCACCCTCCTGGCAGAACAGGATCGACCGAAGAGACGGAAGGCGGAGCAGATGCTCGCAGCAGCGGTACGGTCGCTGGAACTGCTACTAGAAAAGGGCCCGTCCGGGTTCGAGGACCTCGCGCCGGATGAAAGGGCCGTACTGGAGAAGGATCTGGGGAAGGCCCCTGCCGGATGGGATGAGGTCACCTTCCAGGAGGCGGATTCGATCATTGGACTGGCACAACAACTCCTCGCGGTCGACCAGGCCTACTTCCAAGAGGTCGTGACGCTGGTGAGACCCTTCCTGGATCTGGTCCAACGCCGGTTTCTCACCTCCGGGTGGATTGCCTTCGACGGACTGTTGGCACGGGCCAAAACCCTCTTGCGTGACCATCCATCCGTGCGAGCCAGGATCAAACAGGCCTATCGAGCGATCCTGGTCGATGAGTTTCAAGACACAGATCCGGTTCAGTACGAGATCATCCTCTACCTCGGTGAGCGGGCTGGCAGCCATCAGACCGCCTGGCATGAGGTGGATCTGGAGCCTGGTAAATTGTTTATCGTGGGGGACCCCAAGCAATCGATCTATGCCTTCCGTCGAGCCGACATTGAAGCCTTCGAGCGGGTGGTGGAGAAAATTCGAGCAGGCGGGGGAGGCATCTATTCCCTGGTGACGAACTTCCGCAGCGACGGGGCCGTGCTCGATGTGGTCAACAATGTCTTCGACCGGCTCTTCCATCCGACCGAACATGTGCAGCCGGCCAATGAGCGGCTGGCGGTCAGGCCGCAACGGAAACCGGAAGTCTCAGTCTCAGGAGCGCAGCTTCGCCTCGTGACGCCGGGAGAGGAGGATGAGGAGTTCGATGTGCAGGCCGCGACCAGGGCTGAGGCGGAAGCGCTGGCCCGCTGGCTGAAGGAGGAGCTCCTCGCAAGCACGACCATCACGGATCGCGAACGACGTGAAGGGCCGCTTCAACCGGGCCACATTGCCTTGATCTTCAGAAAGTTGACCCAGGCCCAGGTCTATCTCGATGCCCTTCGCCGGTACGACATCGCCTATATTACCGACGGGGAAAAACATTTTTACCGGCGGCAGGAAATTATCGACTTGGTCAATCTGCTCCGGGTCATCGACAACCCGCACGACACGATTGCGCTGGTCGGCATCTTGCGCTCACCCCTGGGCGGTCTGGCGGACCGGGATCTCCTGGCCCTCCAGCAGGTCGAGGGATTGGACTATCAGCAGCGGGAACGGCTGTCTGCCTGGACCCATCCCCAGGCGGAACTGGTTAGACGGCTCTATGCACAATTGGCAGAACTCCATCAGCTCGCTCCCTTGCGGCCTGTGCCTGACGCTATCGATCTCATCTTCGATCGGTTGCCAGTCCTCGAGCTGGCAGCAGCCTCGCTCCATGGAGAACAAGCAGTGGCCAATCTGCGGAAGACCAGGGACATGGCAGAATCGCTGGCGGATCGCCCCCATCTCACCTTGACCGGGTTCGTCGATCTCATGATGACCAGAGTCGCGGAACAGCCGGACGAGGCGGAAAGCGCCTTGGCTGAGGAATCGCTGGACGCAGTCCGCGTGCTGACCATCCATAAGGCCAAGGGATTAGAATTTCCTGTCGTGATTCTGCCAGGTCTGCACCAGGGTTCCAAGAATCTCCGCAAGGGCCCTTCCATCCATCACGACTGGTCGAGCCGTTGTTATAGTCTCCAGATGGGAGGCCATTCGAATCTCGGCGCCCTGCTCGTGGACATGAAGATGGCGGCGCGGGAAGAGGCGGAGCAGAGGCGGCTCCTCTATGTCGGCATGACGAGGGCGCGCGATCTCTTGGTCTTATCCGGCGGGCAGACCAGCAAACCAGGCCATGACACAGTCCTCTCGCTGCTCGGAGAAGCGATGACCGACGAGGCAGCCCCATCGGAGGACAACCAGATCTGCATCGGCACGAGCCGACTTACTCGTGTCATCACACAGGCCACTGAGGCAGTGAGACGGCGCAGACAGGAGCCCCTGTCCGCAATGGTCCAGAAGCCGGCCCTTGGTCCGATTCTCATTCGTCGCCAAGCCAGGAAGGTGGAGTGGGAGACCCGTCGCACGACGCCACGACGACTGACCCCTTCAAGCCTCCCGGGACACAAGCCAGAGCCCCAGGCCTCTCGTGCCGGGACAGGACGCGAGGCAGACCTGTCCCGACTGATCGGAGTTTCCGCTCATGCGGTACTCGAACGGTGGGACTTCACCGAGCCTCGCGCTGAAATTGGTACGATCATCGAGCCGGCCATTCGTCGTACCGTGGCCCAGGACCATCCGGAATTGATGGCAGCCGTCAGGGAGGACCTCATCCTGCTGTTTGAGAGCTTCCTTTCCTCCGAGCCCTACAGAAGACTGCAACGGGCAACGGTGCTCGGGCGGGAAGTGCCCTTCGTCATGCCTTTGGGCGAGGGCCAGACGATGGAGGGAGTGATCGACCTGATTTATCGGCTTGACGACAGGATCTGGATTGCCGACTATAAGACCGACGATGTGGTTGCTGAAGATGTGCCGTCGCGAGTGGATCGCTACAGGCCTCAAGCGGAGAGTTATGCGCGAGCCGTCGCGAGTTCGTTGGGGTTATCGTCCGTCTCGTCTCAGTTGATATTTTTAAGGCCAGGTATTGCCGTCGATATCTAACCGGAGGCTGCCGATGAACGTCAGATCGATGAGTGTGTTCGTGATGCTCTGTCTCACCGCTTGCACCAGTCCGATCTCGAAACCGCCGACCGTGTTACAGGCTCCCGCGGGAATGTCTTCTGCTATCGTGACGCAATTGGAACGGGGCAACGCCCTGTTTGCCGCTCAGAAGTGGGCGGAAGCGGAAGAGGCCTATCGTCAAACCGTTGCTGCCGCGCCGACTTTTGCCGAAGCGCACTATAATTTAGCTACAGTGTTGTATCGGGCCGGCAACAAGGTCGAAGCGAAGAAACATTACATGGAGGCGGCGAACCTGGCTCCTGGGAACAAGGTCATCTGGGATGCGCCGCCATTTCGCGCGAGTAACTTCAATGATGATCTCAGCAAGAAATCCTATTTGGATGCCAAGCCGCAGTAGCCATCGCGAGGAACCAGCGTGACAGGATCTCGCCGTCCCTTGACTGTCTCGCCGGAAGAATTCGACCGATGGATTCAGGAGGCGCTGGCAGGATTGCCCGCCCCATTTGCGGCACTGGCTGACGAGGTCTCCATCGTGGTCGAAGAAGAGCCCTCCGCCGAAGACCTGCAAGAATTTGAGTTGGAATCTGAAGACGATCTGCTCGGTTTCTATCAGGGAGTCTCGATTGACGAGACCTCCTTCTTTCAGCCTGGCGGTGAACTGCCTGCCCGTATCGCTATCTATCGAGGCCCTATCCTGCGTCTCTGCCGGACGAAGGACGAAGTCATTCACGAGGTTCGCGACACGGTGGTCCATGAGCTGGGCCACCATGTCGGGCTGGATGACGAGGACATGCCGTACTAACAGGCTGCTGAAAAAATCTGCAGCTTCGTTCTCGCCTTGAAAGCCTCCTCAACATAGCCAGAGGCTACGCCTCCAGTGCTTTCATCGGCTGCGGCCTGGCTGGACAGACTTTTTGAGCAGCCTGCGCTAGGCCTGTTGCGATGCGCGGCGTTGATAGCCGAGGACGAGCATGAAGATTCCCACGACGATCATGGGAAGGGACAGGAGCTGCCCCATCGAGAACGACCCCAGGATAAATCCGAGGTGAGCATCCGGTTCACGAAAGAGTTCCACGACCATCCGGCAGAGTCCGTAACCTGCGATAAAACTCCAGAAGATCGTTCCAGGCGGCGGTAAAGTTTTCGCGACGATCCAGAGCAGAGTGAAGAGAAGCAGCCCTTCAAGGCCTGCTTCATAGAGCTGCGACGGATGGCGGCAGGCAGGCCCTCCGTGCGGAAACACCATGCACCAATCGACATCGGTCGCTCGGCCGTACAATTCCCCATTGATGAAATTGCCGAGCCGCCCGAATCCTAGTCCGATCGGTGTGGCGGCAGCAGCCAGGTCTGCGACAGTGTAGGAGGGAATGTGCTGTCTGCGGCTGAACCCAAACAGGGCCACGATGACGCCAAGCAGTCCTCCGTGGAAGGACATGCCCCCTTCCCAGACCGCCAGAATTTTGACCGGATGTTGCACGTAGTACGCAAAATTATAAAAGAGCGTATAGCCGACCCGCCCCCCGATGAACACCCCTAATGCAGCCCAGACGACCATATCGTAGACCTGATCCCTGGTGAGGGGGAGGCCCTTCGACTCGACCCGCCGCGCAATCAAGAAGTAGGCGCTGGCCAATCCGATCAGGTACATCAAACCGTACCAGCGAAACTGCAGGGGGCCTAGTTCAAAAAATACCGGGCTGATGTTGGGATAGGGGATCGCGTGGAACCAGTTCATGCATGCCTCATGTGAGAAGTTGGCAGATCATAGGTGAGGCTCCTGTCCATTGCAAGCGAGGGAAGGCTTCACGGAGGATGCTCGCCCTGACCCTTGCCAGGAGCCAGTTTGAGCCTGGTCGATTCCGGAGCTGTTGGTTTTCTGTCACGCCTGTGTCCTGACCTGTGAGGAAAACGCCACCCTAAATTAATCGCTCTTAATCGCAGGGGCCTGGCTAGAACAAATTATGGGAGATTTACGCGGTTTCTCGTGTGGCACGCTTACTGCTTAGTCCATAACATGATCGTGCGAGGCGCCGGAAGTGCAGTCCTCATTCAACCGTAAGGAGGTTCACATGTCGGACCAGGGACGTCAGGTGGCAAAGGTCGCAGCGTTGGTGGCGGGCGGTGCGGTGATCGGAGCGGGGATCGGGTTGCTTTTTGCGCCACAATCAGGCGCAGAGACCCGTCGCGATGTCGGTCGCTACGCGAAGAAGGTGCAATTGAAGGCAACGAGGTTGAGCCGGTCGGTGCAATCAGGCGTGAAAGACGTGATGGATCGCAGCAAGTCTCTGATCCAGAGTGATCGTCCGCGAGCGCACATCGAAGCAGTGTAGATCAATCGGCTTCCGGTCAAGAGATCTGTTTCTCCGACAGTCTGCTCCAGCCATGGGGCAGACTGTCGGTTCGCCAAACCAGTCCTCACCGCGATGCGTCACCCTTCAGGCTTGCGGCTCTCCTCTCCTTCGTGGGATTATCCCCATTCCTTGCCAGCAGTGGAGAGGGGATGTGGCGAAATTGGCATACGCACAGGACTTAAAATCCTGAGTCGAGCAATCGACGTGAGGGTTCAAGCCCCTCCATCCCCACCATCGCAATGCGTCCCCCTGCGTTTCACTGAATGTCCACCAGCGGAGGTTCCATGACCGGCAGATCTCTTTCTCAACGATTTCTGGTGTTGGGAGCGGTCTTTGCGGGATTGGCGGTTGCGGCCGGCGCGTTCGGCGCCCATGCGCTGAAAGAAATCCTCGATGAGCACAGACTGCAAGTCTTCGACACCGCCACTCGCTACCAGATGTATCATGCCTTCGGACTCTGTATCGTGGCTTGGGCGATCGATCGCTATCCGGGGCAACGGCTTGAACAGACCGGCTGGCTCTTCACCCTCGGCATTCTTCTTTTTTCAGGCAGTCTCTACGTGGTGTCTCTGGCAGGAGTTCGCTGGATGGGGGCCGTGACACCGATTGGAGGGGCGGCGTTCTTGGCAGGCTGGCTGCTGTTTGGCTGGCGAGTTTGGCGGAGTGCGATATGCGAGGCGGGCGGGAAAAGCGGGACGAGCGAGACGGGGGATGGTTCGAGGTCCGAAGTTCGAGATTTTTAGAACTTCGAATCCTAAACTTCGAACTTAGGATCGCGCCCTTCTCGCCAATCTCGCGCGTTACCGCGTTACGTTAAGGCGTGCAGCTTGCCGATCTCTTTCCGCTGATCGAGCCCCAGCCACCCTGGGAGTTCACAAAAGTTCCTTCGAGCCTCTGACCTTCTTTGCTGAACTGCAGACTATCTTCCTGGACCTGGCCGTCGATCTCCCACCGTAAGTACACATTGTCGCCTAGCACGATCGTTTCCACGAGACCGGGAGTCGATTGCGCTGCGCCGACTGGTGGAAAGAGGAGCGAGAGTTTCTGTTCTTGATGGTGCTGCTGGTGATTATGGATGATCCATTGCCAGGTCCCGCACAGCCTGCTCTGCCCGCGAATCCCGCGCACCCGATCCTTCCAATTCCTGATCCGATCCCATTCCTGATAGCTAGCCTGGAGCGCTGCCACTTCCAGACGGACGGCGCGGTCCACAATCTCGCCCTGATTCCCACTGGCCCATTCAGGGGAGGCTGCTGCATCAGAAAGTTGCGTCAGCGAATCATGCCAGGAGGCTTTGGCCTGTTGATCGAGCCATACCAGAGGCTTTGCCGTTTTGGAGAGCCGTTCTGTCACAGAGGTGAACTGCCGATCCTTCACGGCCTGTCTGATCGTAGAGGCAAGATGCCAGGCTGCCAAACTGCCGATGAACCGATGGGTCGCAGCAGTCAGGTCCGGCACCAGAAGTTCTTTGGCGACCTTGACCGGCAAGGCGTTGGCGCCCAGGGTCCTGGCCGCATCGCCCAGCTGGAGAGAAGGGCCGATCGTGGTCACGAACAGCGCGCTGGCGTCCTTGTCCGACTCCACCTTAGCCAGCCGATCGGAATGGGGCTGTATGACCGAGGGAAAATCAGGCGTGCCACTGGGAAGGGATTCGTATGCCATGGCGTTGAGCCAGGTTCCAAAGAGGGAAATTGCCACGAGGGCCAGGGCCATCAAGATTCGAGCAGGGGCTAGTTGAAACGATCGTACCTGCTGGCGCATAGCGCGACTCTGTCGTTGAGACAATGTCATGGGAGGCCGGTTAGGTGCCTTGAAAACAGGTCTTGAGAAAAGCGGCGGTGGCTTCCCAGGCTTCTGCCGTCGCGTCAGCACGATAGCTCTCCACCCGTTGCTCATTGCAAAACGCATGGGGGGCATTGGGGTAGGTCTTGATCTCGACGCGTTTTTTATACTCGGCCGCAGCGACACGAAGCCGGTCCACATCGCCACTGGGCACCCACTGATCCTGCCCTGCCTGGTGATAGAGCAGGGGAGGGTACAAATCTTTGATCTCGGTCGCAGGCTGCGCCACCCGCCCGTAATAGGAGACCGCCGCCCGGAGCCGTTTCCGCTGACAGGCGAACCGGATCGCGTAGGACCCGCCCATGCCGTAGCCGACGACTCCGTGGATATTTTGCTTGATGTGGTCGCGCGTATTGAGAAACTCACAGCAGGAATTGATGTCTTGCAAAACGAGCGTCTCGTTCAGTTTGGCCATGAGCGCATCCGCGACTTCTGCATTCGCCGTCACCATGC
>ERZ1292640.3728-Hain-H43-02um-R1-3728-length-11796-cov-11_pt1 | contig 11796 bp, 13 predicted proteins | sample MGYA00564404_ERZ1292640 | MGnify/ENA primary metagenome ERZ1292640 (study PRJEB36523, sample SAMEA6512636) | groundwater metagenome | collected 2019-01-08 | study: AquaDiva: Metagenomics assemblies of 32 groundwater samples | reverse complement strand
TGATACTTAGGCGGCCGCAAGCCTTTTATAGTTAATACCTTATTAACAAAGTGTCAATTCGGTGTTAACTGGTTTTGCTATGGTGGTTGCTAGGCTTATGGTGGTTGCGCGCGCCTCCCCGGGGGATGGGCTTGAGCAGTTCTGCCGTGGCATCCGTTTAGTGTCCAACCGCGATACTGGCCGTACGGTGGTGCAGGTGCTGCGCACAGTGCTTTCTAACTACCCTGTGGAGGAGTTCGGTTCGACGGAGCTTTCGCGCGCGGCGCGCCTCAATCGCATCACGTGCATCCACCATTTGAAGCGGCTGTCGGATGCCGGTATCGTAGAGAAGGATGACTCGCGCTACCGCTTGCGCGTGCGGAGCATGGACGCGTTTATGGAAGAGATGCGGCGCGAGATGCTTGCGTCGCTGGCCGAGATGGAGAAGCTTGCGTTCGAGCTTGACGAAGATTTTTTTGGTGTGCGCCCGCGTCGCGGGAGGAGGTAGTTGCTTATGTCGGATGATGTTGCTGGCGATGCCGCGGGGGCTGTTGGTGGGGATATGCTCGAGCGGCTTGCGCGCCTGCAGGCGGAGCTTGAGAATCTTCGCAAGCGCGTTGAGCGCGAGAAGCGCGATGCTGAGGCGCTTGCAGGCCATCGTTTGATGGCGGCGTTGCTGCGCGTGGTGGATGAGATGGAGCTTGCGCGCGGCAAGGTTGCCTCTTTGTCGGATGAAGGGGTGCGCAAGGGCGTGCTCATGGTTTTCGATAACTTGCGGGAAGCGCTGGAGAAGGAGGGTTTGGAGGAAATGCGGTGTGAAGGCGCGCCTTTCGACCCGTTCTTGCACGAGGCTGCGTTGCGCGAGGACAGTCCTGCGCTGGCGGGCATCGTTTTGAGGGTGTTGAAGACGGGTTACTTGTTGAACGGCAAGGTCTTGCGGCACGCGGTGGTTTCAGTTTCAACTGGCGCGGCGGCAGATGCGAGCGGGACTGCTGCGGTAAAGGCTGAAGGGAAGGTTGCGGGCAATGCCGCGGGCAATAGTTCCGTGAATGACGCTAAGAATTGAGTTTTGCAAAAAGGTGGTTTGAATGAAAATAATTGGAATCGATTTGGGTACGTCCAACTCGGCGGCAGCCGTCCTTGAGGGAGGTAGGCCGGTTATCGTGCCGAGTGCGGAGGGCGCGAGCCAGTACGGCAAGGCGTTTCCTAGTTTTGTTGCGTTCTCGCGCGACGGCGGGCGCCTCGTGGGGGAGCCGGCGCGACGGCAGGCCGTGTCCAACCCCGAGGGTACGGTTACGACGTTCAAGCGCAAGATGGGTAGCGACTACCGTTACAGCATATTGGGGAAGGATTACCGGCCGCAAGAGCTTTCGGCGATGTTGCTGCAGAAAATCAAGGCGGATGCCGAGGCGTTTTTGGGCGAGCCCGTGTCGAAGGCGGTCATCACCGTGCCGGCGTATTTCGACGACAACCAGCGGCAGGCGACGAAGGATGCGGGCGAGATAGCCGGGTTGGAAGTAGTTCGGCTGGTGAATGAGCCTACTGCCGCGTGCCTTGCTTATGGCATGGACAAGGCGGACGCGGACATGAAGATAATGGTGTTCGACCTTGGCGGCGGTACGCTTGACGTTACGATAATGGATTTCGGGAACAAAGTTTTCGAGGTGAAGGCGACGAGCGGCGACACGCAGCTTGGCGGCACGGACATGGATAACGCGCTTGTCGAGCACCTCGTGGGCGTGTTCCGCCAGCAGCACGGCGTTGATTTGCAGAGCGACGGCCAGGCGATGCAGCGGCTGCGCGAGGCGGGGGAGAAGGCGAAGATAGAGCTTTCCACCGTGCTTTCGACGAACCTCAATCTTCCCTTCCTCTCGGCGACGAGCAAGGGGCCGTTGCATTTTCAGCACGAATTGACGCGCGCCAAGCTCGAGCAGATAATAGACCCTATAATCAAGCGTTGCCGCCATCCCGTGCAGCAGGCGTTTTCCGACGCGAAGCTCTCGGCCAAGGACGTGGACAAGGTGATTCTCGTGGGCGGGCCGACGCGCATGCCCGTCGTGCAAAAGTTCGTCGAGGGCATCGTGGGCAAGAAGGCCGAGCGCGGCGTGGATCCCATGGAGTGCGTTGCGCTGGGAGCGGCAGTGCAGGCCGGCGTTTTGGCTGGCGAGGTGAAGGACCTTCTCCTGCTGGACGTGACGCCGCTCTCGCTGGGCATCGAGACGATGGGCGGAGTGTTTACGAAGCTCATCGAACGCAACACGACCATTCCTTCGAAGAAGAGCCAAGTGTTTTCCACGGCTGCCGATTTTCAGGCGAGCGTGGACGTGCACGTGCTGCAAGGCGAGCGGGCGATGGCCGGGGATAACATCGAACTGGGTCGCTTCAGTTTAATGGGCATTCCGCCGGCGCCGCGCGGCGTGCCGCAGGTTGAAGTAAGTTTCGATATTGACGCGAACGGCATCCTGCACGTTAGCGCGAAGGACTTGGGTACCGGCAAGGAGCAGAAGCTCCAGATAGTCGCGCCGCACAAGATGCCGAAGGACGAGATTGACCGCAAGATGCGCGAGGCCGAACAGTTTTCGCAAGAGGACGAGCGCCGCAAGAAGGAGGCCGAGCTGCGCAACGAGGCAGACTCGCTTGCGTACGCGGCCGAGAAGACCATCAACGAGCTCGGGGACAAGCTTTCCGCCGAGGAGAAGCAGCGCGTCACCACGGCGGCTGAAGAGCTGAAGAAGGCGCTCGGCACCGGCGACGCGGCAGTCGTAAAGGAGAAGAGCGAGGCGCTCAAGCGCGTGCTGCAGCAGGCCGGCGCGTCCATCTACCAGAAGGCGGGCGCAGCTAGCTCGCAAGGCGGCCCGGCAGGCGGAGGCTTTCAAGGAGATGGGTCTCACGAGGCAGGAGCGCAAGGCTTTCAGGAAGGCGCGCCTGGCGATGGCGTGAAGTTCGGCGCGTCGGGCGGCAACGTTGTGGACGCGGATTTCGAAAAGGTTGACGAAAACGAAGGCAGGGGCAACGGGGCGGGTAAGGGCGGCGAAAATGAAGGCGATGCTGGTAATGGCAATAAGCCCGGCAAGAAAGACAAGCGCAAATGATTTTTTGAGGAAGCTTGAATTTGGAGAGCGCTTGAATTTTAATGGCTGAAAAACGGGATTATTACGACGTGCTTGGCGTCAAGCGCACGGCTACTGCCGACGAGCTGAAGTCGGCTTACCGCAAGCTGGCGTTCGAGTACCATCCCGACCGCAACAAGGATGCCGGTGCGGTGGAAAAGTTCAGGCAGGTTTCCGAGGCGTACGCCGTGCTTTCCGACGCTGGCAAGCGCCGTCAGTACGACGAGTTCGGCCACGCCGGTTTCGACGCGCGTTACTCGGCGCAAGACATTTTCCGTAACGCGAATTTCGAGGACTTGTTCCGCGAGTTCGGTTTTGGTTTTCCCGGTGGTTTCGGAAGTGTGTTTCAAGGCTCAGGCTTCGGCAGCCGTCGCCGCGCAAGACCGGGCCGCGATTTGCATTACGAGATGGAAGTCACGTTGGAAGAGGTGGCTCGAGGCGTGGAGAAGAAACTCGAGTTTCCCGTGCTCAAGCGTTGCCGCGAGTGCCGCGGCACTGGCGGAGAGGGGGGAAAGGCCGTTTCGTGCCGCGAGTGCGGCGGTTCGGGAATGGTGACGCACACGCGTTCCTCGGGTTTCATACGCATCGCCACTTCCGCGCCGTGCGGCAAGTGCAACGGAGCGGGGCGCACTGCAGAGAAGGCGTGCCGGCACTGTGGCGGGAAGGGCATTATTGAAGAGGAGAATAAGGTGCGCGTGAAAGTTCCTGCCGGCATTGAGGACGGCATGCAACTGCGGTTGGAAGGCTTGGGGGAGGAAGGCGAGGGTGGTGCGGGCGATTTGTTCGTCACGGTTTTCGTCAAGCCCCACGAGTTTTTCCAACGCCGTGCTAGCGACGTGGTTTTCGAGCTTGACGTGCCTTTCACTCGCGCCGCGCTGGGTGGGGAGGAGGAAGTGTTTACCTTGTGGGGCAAGGCGCGAGTGAAAATACCGGCTGGCACGCAGCCGGGCGCGGTGCTGCGTCTTCACGGCGAGGGGCTTCCAAAGCTGCACGGCAGCGGCAAAGGCAGCCAACTCATAGTAGTGCGCGTGGTCATTCCCGAACGCTTGTCTTCCCGCCAGCGCGAGCTGCTGCAAGAGTTCGAGGCTTCGGCCGGCAAAGGCTTTTTCAACAAGCTTTTCGGATAGGCGCGGCTGAGCCTTCAAAAAATCGTTTTGTGCGAGTAGCTACAAGATCTACTTGCCACAGTCCAACTCCGAACTTTAAAATACCCTTAACGACAATAGTTTAGTAAGCGAGGTGCTAGGGCATGGTTGAAGAGTTTACCGTTATAATTGAAGAGGGAGAAGACGGATACTTAATTTCAGAGGTTCTGGAGTTGCCTGGCTGTCATACGCAAGCAAAGACGCTTGACGAGCTGATGAAGCGCACGAAGGAAGCGATTCGAGTCTGCTTGGGAAGCATGAAAGAGGCGCCACTCTTTGCTAAGTTCGTCGGCATCCAGAAAGTGGCGGTTTGATTGCCGAAACTTCCCTTGCTTAATGCAAAGGAACTGGCGAAAGTGCTTGGAAAACTGGGTTTTCAGTTGCTACGCCAGGAAGGTAGCCATATGTTCTTCCGTCATCCGGATGGGAGGACTACTGTCGTTCCGAACCACCAAGGCGAAGAAATCGATCGTGGCCTCCTTAACAAGATAATCCGCAAAGACATCCAGATTGGCCGGGACGCGTTCCAGCGGCTACTTTAGGTTCAAGCGGGTTTGACTATCCTGTGCAGGTGCCTCTCTGCGCATTATCCATCTGGTCTGAAGCCACAATCTGCCAGTTGTTCTATCGCCTTCCTGTCGGCGTGGCTCCTGCCGAGGTGTGTTCGCGCCGTTGGAGGTTTTCGCCGTTTACTTTTCCTCTTTCTGAAACGCATCTTCCAGCGTTTCTCTCGTCTTGCGCTTGTTCTCCGCCGTGGGAAGCACGAGCACCAGCCCTTCGTTCGGCTGTCCGTAAAACAACAGCGCGCCTTCCGGCGCCTCGAGCACAGCGGGGATTATCATCAAGTCTTCCTCCCCTTCCACCACTACGAGCGAACGGCCTCCTGCCGCAGCGTGTTCAAACGCCTTTCCGCACGCTTCCAGCGCCTCGCCCGTAATCGTCCCGGCGGGGTTGCGGGCTTTGAACACTTTCGCCTCAAAACGCGAGAGCACTTCCGCCGTTGAAGGGGGTATGGGCCCGCGTATCGTCTTGAAATCTATGAACGCCACGCGCGGCGTCACGCCGTGCTCGAGCATGACGGCGGTGGAAACGTCGCCCACCGTGACTACGAACGCCGGGTTGGCGCGCGCCCTCGCGGCGGCTTCGCCAGGCGAAAGCACTTGGCCGAAAGGCTTTCGCAGCCGTTCGCGGTGTTCTTCAAGCAGCTTGAGCGTCATGGTAAACACGCTGGAACGTTTGCTTGCTCAATTGCGTTGAGGGCTATGCGTTCCAATAAAGTTGTTTCAACTATTTTCAACTTAATACCTGCAAAACTAGTGTTTTAAAAAACAACGGTCTTCAGTTCTGTGGGGTGGAAGGCTTTCGTTTACGATTCCGCGTTTTCGTCTTCCTCGTCGTCATCCCAGTCTTCTTCGTCGTCCCATTCTTCGTCGTCTTCTTCGGCGGCCGCTCGCAGCGGCAGGACGAGCGCGTCTAGCAACATTCATTTCACCTCTGGTGGGTTTGCTTCTCTCGCAGGCGTCTCCCGGCGGAAGCAACAGTTAAATGCAGCACCGGATTTATAAGCCTTTCCAGTCGCTTATCGGGGCGGTGGTTTGATTGAATCTTGAAACCGTTGGCTGGGCTTTTGTAAGCGGGGCACTTGCTTTTGGTATATCCGGCCATATGGGGCGGCAGGCGCTTTTCGGCCTAAAGCGCAAGGGCGTGGACTCGTTTCAGCCGGGCGTTAATTTCATAGTGCTTAATGCCTAGTCACAAGCCTTTCCACAGGGTTTGAAAGCGCTTTTCCGCCACCATTCCACTCCAATCCACGCGGTCGCCTTCCAGCAATTTGGCTGCAGCCAGTACTCTCCCGGCAAGCCTCGTGGTTTTCGAGGCGTCCACCTGCACCACCCTCCCGGCAGGGTAGCGGGCTTCAGCCGCGAGCAGGCAATAATCAAGCGCCTCGCACAAGAGGTTGTCCCCCAGCTTCTTTCGCCCGTAGCCGCGCGCCTTCAACCGCTTGCTCAAGACAGCCGGGTTGCAGCGCAGCACGACGCACGCGTCGCACGCCAGCCGCACTTCGCACAGCAAGTGGCCTTCAGCAACGAAGCCTTTCCTTAAGCCGCGCAGTTCCTGCTGAAGCGCCTTCTCCAACCGCATCACGTCAACCTCGCTGCGGCTGCCGGCCTTGAAGCACTTCGCACGGCGCGCCACCCCGTTCGCCTCGACGAGCGTGACTCCAAGGCGCGCAGCCAACGCCTTTCCCACAGTCGTCTTGCCTGTGCCTGGCGTTCCGGTGATTACTAGCTTCATTTCTTGCGCCTCGCAGGTTTAACGAATATGAACAAGTGCGAGGTTCCCAACCAGTCGAGTTCACTGCCGGTCTTCCTGCGCGCCGCTGCGGCAGCCGAGCCTCGCGGCGTGTTGAAGCCCGCTTTTGTTGCGAGCGAAACCTCGTCTCTGACGCTATAACTGTTTAGCATTACCAGCCTGCCTCCAGGCGTGAGCACGCGGTGCGCCTCGCTGAGGATTCTTTCAAGCGTGCGGCCGCCATTGCTTCTGATATTGAGCGGTTCGTTGAGGACGTTGTGCAAGTGCACTTCGTGAATCGTGCCGTCCGGGAGCGGCAGGTGCTTGCCGTCAGCTTCAGCAAAGAAAATTCGCTGGTTGTCGTGCTCTTCACGATACTCGCCGAGCTTGCTACGTGCCAGCTGGGCGCCTTTGGCGTACCACTCCAAGTATTCGCCTTCAAGTTTTCTAATTGCCGGCGCCAGTCTCGAGCTTCCTTTGAAGCCCGTGCGTGCGTTGTCCACTCCCAAGTAAAGCGCGTCGCGCGGCAGCTGGCGGTTGTTCAAGAGCATTCTTTCCGGCACGGGGTTGCGCTCGTGGCCTATCTCGAGTATCAGCTTGGGGCGTGGCATATGAGCGTTATCCCGCGCGCCGTATTTATTCTTTCTACTTGAGGCGCACAGAGTCGAGGTCCATCACGACGCGCGTTTCCGTGTGCAGCATGCGGTTGAGCGTGCGGCTGAGTTCCTCGCACTTGCTTTCCTCGCCGTGGTTCGTGAAAATCCTGCCGGGCTTGGGGCGTATGTTGCGCGCGTACGCCAAGAGTTGCGACCAGTCGCTGTGGCCGGAAAAGCCGTCCACCGTCACGACGTTCATGTTCACCTTGAGGGCGTCCTGCTTGTTCGCGCTGTTCAACATTGGCACTTCCCGCTCGCCGTTCTGAATCTTGCGGCCGAGCGACATTGCCGCCTGCCAGCCGACGAATATCAGCGTGTTCTTGCTGTCGCCAGCCATCCTCCTCAAAAAGTCGACGGAAGGCCCGCCGGAAAGCATGCCGCTGGGCGCCAGTATTACTGCCGGCTCGTCGCCCTCGGCGATGGCCTTGCGTTGGTCTTGCGTCGTGATGGTTTTGAACATGGGCTTGTCGAAAGGCGAGTCGTTCTGCAGGATGCGCCGCTGCAAGTTGCGCTTCAAGTACTCGGGGTAAACCGTATGGATGGCGCTTGATTCTTTGCTCAAGCCGTCGAAGTAAACGGGAAAGTCGGGGTCCTTGAATTGTTGTTCGAGCGTTATCATTATCTCTTGCGCGCGTCCGCTCGCAATCACGGGGATTAGCACCTTCCCCCGGTTGGCTATCGTGCGACTTATCACGTCGCGCACGCGCGCTTCGCACTCGTCCAGCCGGGGCTTGACGTCAAGGTGCGAGCCGTAAGTGCTCTCAAGTATTAGCGTGTCGACGCGCGGGAAGTTCGTCGCGGCAGGGTTGCACAAGTTGGTTTTACCGTACTTGATGTCGCCGCTGTACACGACGTTGTGGAAGCCTTCGCCGATGTGCAGGTGGATGCTCGCGCTGCCCAGCATGTGACCCGCGTCGTGGAAGGTGAACCGCACGTCGGGAGTGACGTCGGTAACTTCGCCGTACTCGCGCGTTATCACGTGGTTCAACTCTTTCTTTATGTCCCTCTCTCCGTAAGGCGACTTGCCGTGCTCGGAGTGCATGACGTTCACGCAATCCTGCTGCAGCAGCACCATCAAGTCGCGCGAGGGCGGGGTGCAGTACACCGGCCCTTCGTAGCCGTAAGCGTACAAGTATGGAATAAAGCCGCTGTGGTCTAAGTGCGCGTGGCTGAGTATCACCGCGTCGAGCTGTTCGAGCGCGAGGCCCATCGCGTTCAAGTACGGGTACGCCCTGGAGGGGTCGCTCGTGTCGGCGTTTATCCCGCAGTCGAGCAGCACGTTGCTTCTCGGCGTTTGCAGCAGCAGGCAGCTGCGACCCACTTCCCGGAAGCCGCCGAGGGCGGTGAGTTTCACCCACTCGCATCCCGCAGGCCCGCCGTTGGCAGAGGTTATCTTCTTGCCGAGCCCTGCGAGGAACTTTTTGCGCACGTCGGAAGCGTTGAAGAGCGCGTTGCGTATGGCCGTCTCGGTTTCGGAAGGCATGGTGGGCGCGCGCAGCACTTTAGGCGACCAGCCGGTCGCGAGTATGATGCTCTTGAGCACGCTGCCGCCTTTGCCTATCACGACGCCTGGCTTGTTCGCCTCTATGTACACTTCATTGAAGTTGGGGTCGAACCTAATGTCTTTCACGCCCGCTTCGACGGGTATTAGCTGCTTGACTTGCTCGAGCGCCTTGTCGGGCGCCATGAGCATCGAACTGTCGCACCGCAGGACGACTTTCTTGCGCAGCCTCGAGGCGATCTTCGTAACGAGGTTCTCGTCGCGGTAGAATGCCGCGATGTTCTTCAAGTATATTACTATCTGAGGGCCTTCCAGCTCGACTTTCGCGAGTTCGCATTCGCTGGGCAGCGCCGTTGAGAGGGCCTCTTCGATTTCTTTTGGAGTATTCATGTTGTTCACGTTCATGGCTGTGGCTGCCGCAAAACCGTTTTGGCGCCGTTAAGGATAGTTTGGCGCTTAAGCAAATGCGTCTACCAGTTTTCCCGCACGCAAGCGCTCGCGCGCCTTCAGGCGGCTTTAGCCGCTCCGGCGGCAGTTTCGCTTTCTTTGAGTCTCTTTACTGAATCTTTCGTTATCACGATTACGTCAACGCCCTCGCCGGTCGCGCTGTCGCGTTTTATCGCCGCGCGCACGGCCTTTACGACTAGCTTCACGGCTTCGTCTTGGTTCATGCCGTCGCGGTAGCCATCGTCAAGCACGCCGAAAGCCACGACGCTGCCCGAGCCGGTTGACGTGTACTTCTCTTCCAGCACCCCGCCGAACAAGTCCAGGTCGAACAAGCGGGGTTGCGAGTCGAATCCGCCTATCACGAGCTGGACGAAATACGGAAAGTACTTGTTGCCTTGCAGTATATTGGCGAGCAGCATCGATGCGCCTTGCACGGTCATCACCTTGCCGTGCGAGTACCGGTAGAGTTCGAGTTCCGCGCGCAGTATCCTGGCGAGCGACTGGGCGTCGCCCACGCCGCCCGCAGTGGTGAGCGCCATCCTCTCGCTGACGAGCTGTATCTTCTCCACAGTCTTGCTGGCGATGAACGTGCCCATGGTGGCGCGCTTGTCTGCCGCGAGGACTACTCCCCCGTTGAAAATTACGCCTACCGTGGTGGTTCCTTTCAAAGGCAAGTCTTCAGGCATTTATACTCAACTCTCTAAAAGTAAACTCCCGATAAAACGAACTCGGATTGCTGAACGTATATGCGGCGCCAAAGTATTTAAACCCGACTCCCCAACCGGCTTATGAAGTTCGGGAGCTTGATGTTGCGCTCCTTAAATTTAAAAAAGCGTGTGCTTTCAAACAGTGGCTCACTTCTTTACCGAGTCGTACTCTTCCGTGACTACGACTTTCTTGCACAAGCCTGCTTGCAATGCGCGTTCGATTACGTACAGCTTGGCGACTAGAAATTTGGCGTCCTTGCGCACTGCGGCGGGCGCGGTTATCATCACCACGCCGCCCTCGAGCTTGAGGCCGCAGCCCGGCAAGCCTTCCTGGCACAATACCGAGAGCTTGTCTTCAGGCGTGGACAGCTTCTCCTCTATCTTGAACGAGTATTCCACGCTCTTGCCGGCAAGCGGGTGGTTGAAGTCAACTCGCACGCGGCCGCCGTTGACGCTCTGCACGCGGCACGGCCTTCCATCCAGTTCGACTTGCTGGCCCGGCGTGGGGCTTACGCCAGATTGCTTAAATTGTGTGAGGGGCACGAGCGCGATTAGGTCTTCGCGCCGCTCGCCGAACGCCTTGGTTGGCTCGAGCGTTAAGCTCTTTGCCTCGCCCACGTTCGTTTTGAGAAGCTCTTCCTCAAAGCCCGGTACCACTTGCCTTGCGCCCAACTCGAGCAGCACGGGCTTGCTTGTCTTCTCGAAGACCGCGCCGTTGGCCTTGCCTTCGAACGACAGTTTTATGAAATCGCCTTTAGATACTTGTTGCATTTCAAGACACCCCAGTAGCACTTACGCTGGCGGCAACGCCGTCCTGCACTAGCGCGAAAACGTTTAGTTGCACCGTCGAGTTTTCAGCCGCGCCTCCCGCCACTTCCGCGTTGAACGTCGTTGGCATTATCACGTTATTCTCCACCGCCGCCTTGCGCCGGTCTTCCAGTTCCACAATCGCCACGCGGCTAATCTTAACGCTTCCAAGCGCGATGCCTATTGCAGTGGCAGCTTGCCCGCCGTCAGTCGCAGTGAACTGCAAGCTTAACGTAGAGTTTTCAATAGTATAATTTACGACGCCCAGCCTTGCCATCACGGTCGTAACTTCCCCTTCGGAAGCGTTTTCGGCAACCGTCACAGTCACCGTTTCGTTTTCCGCGCTTGCGTTCTTGATGATGCTTTCGTTCGCCAGTGCTGCCGCAAGCCGCTCCGCCGTTTCAATGCTTACGGCGTTCACCGTAACGCGGTTGGAGGGCGTGAACTCCCACAGCTTTACTGTCACGCTGCCCGAGTGGTTAAGCTGTTCCACTTCCGCCTTCCAGTCGTGCGTGCGGAGGTCGCGCGGCACTTGTTTCGTTGCAGTGAAGGCGTTCGACAAGGAAATGACTCGCGCGGGTGCGGAAAAGATTGCTATTGATTGCTGGCTTGCAGGCGCGTCTTCCTGCGCGAAGAACGTTTGCGTCAAGCCGTTCTGGAGCTTGGCGTACACTGCCAGGCGCACAGAGTCGTTAGCCTGCCGCGCGACTTGCACGTAGGCGGGAAAGCCGCTTGCGCCGTAAGCCACGTCCAACTGTCGTTTGTAAATAGTTTGGTTCTTGCCGTCGCCAGCCACGAGCGTGATGTTCGCTCCGGCAAGCGTTGCGCTGGCCAACCGCATTACTCGCGTCCTGCCGCACGCAGAAGCGTTGTACTTGAGTTCAAACGCGCCTTGCGTGGCGTTGAACACCGTTGCGTTCGTGTCGACGAGCCACAGCGTGCTTGACAGTTTTGCTGCTTGCAGCACGCCGGGCACGGTCGTTACCGCCTTCTCGTCAATCGCGCCCGAGCTGCACTCGAACAAAAACTGGCTGGCGAGGGACGCTATTGCCGCGTCGGCGCCGCCAGTTCCTTCAAACGCAGTTGGCTGGGGCGTGGCGGCGGCAGGCGTGACAATCGGCTCATCGCTTCCCGGCGAGAGGAGCGTGGGCA
>ERZ1292640.3726-Hain-H43-02um-R1-3726-length-11803-cov-45_pt1 | contig 11803 bp, 6 predicted proteins | sample MGYA00564404_ERZ1292640 | MGnify/ENA primary metagenome ERZ1292640 (study PRJEB36523, sample SAMEA6512636) | groundwater metagenome | collected 2019-01-08 | study: AquaDiva: Metagenomics assemblies of 32 groundwater samples | reverse complement strand
CTCCCCTCTCTTTCAAGGGCTTTTGACACTCCGCTCGGCTCGATCGGATCTCTCCTCCCGGCTGGAGTCTGCTACCGGGCGCTCCGGCGCTTACCCGGACGGGACTTGCACCCGCAAGAACAACGCGTCTTTCAGGACGCACCATGTCTATTATCATAAGGCGATGATACTCTCGCGCCGGGAATGTCTGCTCGCCGCCGGGGCCCTCGCGGCCCGGTCCCCCGTCATCGACACGCACATGCACCTCTGGTCGCTGGATGCCAGCCGCTACCCTGTAAATCCGCCCGAGCCGAACGTCCGCCCGCAGACGGAGGACGGCAGCGCCGAGCGGTACATCGAGGAGATGAAGCGGGATGGCGTGGACCTGGCGGTGCTGGTCCAAATCCGCCAGTACGGGTGGGACAACCGCTACATCTCGGATTGCGTACGCCGGTTCCCGCGCCTGTTCGTCGGTCACGGCCTGGTCGATCCGCACGATCCGAACAACGCCGCCGTGCTCGAGCGCGAGGTGCGCGAGAGCGGCCTGGCCGGGATGCGCCTCAGCCCGATCTACCAACCCAAGGAGCAGTGGCTGAACTCGCCCGGCAACTATCCGTTGTGGAAGAAAGCCGAGGATCTCGGCGTGGTCTTCAATGTGTTCCTCGCCCCGGCGCAGAACGCACAGCTCGAGGACATGGTCCGCCGTTTCCCGCGGGTGAAGGTGGTGGTCGATCACCTCGGCCGCCCCGATATCATCAACCGGGCGCCGTGGGTCGAAAACGACTCGTTGTTGCGCCTGGCGCGCTACTCCAACGTGTGGGTTAAGTTCACCGAGCTGTACACCGCATCGAAGACGAAGGCGTACCCGTACCGCGACGTCCATCCGTTCGGGCGCAGGGTCTATGAGGCCTTCGGTCCGAGGCGTCTTCTGTTCGGCACCGGAATGGTCGGCTCGACGCGGCGCATCCCGCTGGCGGACGAGCTGCGCCTCATCCGCGAGGACATCCCGTTCTTCGCCGACCGCGACAAGGAATGGATTCTCGGCCGCAACGCGCTGGGCATCTGGAAGTGGAAGGGGGGATGAGGGGGGCCGCGTCGCCGTAGAAGCCCCAGGGGCGCCCTTGCGGGTTGCAAATTTGCAGCCCGGCGGGTGTACAGACCGTCGATGCGGCGGCGGGTGGGCCAAAGCCACTGAGATTGTGCACTCCAGAGGGGCCAAACTTCATCTAATGATCTATGAGGATGAGTCTGCGTATGGCAAAAAGGCCAGTATTCCTCCGGCTGCCAGTCCTCGTTTTCACTCTTTTCGCTTTTGGAGGCAATGTGATGCCCGCCGACAAGGGAGCATTCCCCGATCCCGCTGTTGACCTCAAGCCCGCTTCGGGCAAACAGACCGCCGTCCTCGCCGGCGGCTGCTTCTGGTGCACCGAAGCCGTATTCGAAGTCATGGAAGGCGTCGACGACGTTATCTCCGGCTATTGCGGCGGCACCAAGGAGACGGCCAAGTACGACATCGTTTCCACCGGACGCACCGGCCACGCCGAAGCCATTCTCGTCACCTACGATCCCGCTAAGACCTCCTACGGCCAGCTCCTCAAGATTTTCTTCAGCGTTGCCCACGACCCCACCACGCTCAACCGCCAAGGCCCCGACACCGGCCCCCAATACCGCAGTGCCGTTTTCTACGTCAATGAAGAGCAGAAGCGTGTCGCCGAGGCCTATATCCAGCAGATCAACGATGCTCATGTCCTCCGCAGCCCGATCGTGACCCAGGTCGTCCCCCTCGACAAGTTCTACACGGCCGAGGCCTACCACCAGAACTACGCCGTCCAGAACCGATCCAACCCCTACATCGTGAACGTCTCTGACCCCAAGGTCGAGAAGCTCAAGAAGATGTACCCCGGCTGCGTCCGGAAGAGAAAATGACCCGTGGGTAGTCAGCAGCGGATCCGCCGCAAGGTGCAACGTCACGTAACGGTGAACTGACGCAGGCGCGCTGGCGGCCCAACGGGAAAGATCGCGGTCCGTTACAATTGACGATACCTCCGGGCAGGTCGCACGCTTGAGGTAGTTCCATGACAGAAGTCTTTCGCTGGTGGTGGCGCACAATCCAGCGCCAGAGTCTCCTCTCCGGACTGGCCATCGGAACCCTCGCCGTCGGCATCGCGTTCGCCCTCGCCGTCTTCAGCATCGTCGATCAGGTCCTCCTCCGCCCCCTCCCGTTCCCCGAACCGGACCGTCTCGCTATCGCCTGGAGCGAGACCGGTGGCAGCCAGCAAGCCATGATCTCCGTTCCCGACTATCTCGACCTGCGCGCCCGCCTCCGCAGCTTCGACCACTTCGCCATCAACTGGGCCAACGGCATGGAGGTCCAAGGGAAGTGTGTCATCGGCGAGCACGCCGCTGCCTTCGGGGTTCAGTGTGCCGGCGTCTCCTTCAACTTCTTCTCCGCTCTCGGCGTCAAGCCGTTCCTCGGTCGCGACTTCACCCAGGCGCACGAGATCCCCGCCAACGCCAAAGTCGTCATCCTCAGTTACCGCTTCTGGCAGCGCCAGTTCCAGGGCGATCCGGGAATCATCGGCCGCCCCATCAAGGTGGACGGCGCCACGTACACCGTCATCGGAGTGATGCCACCGGCGGTTGACCTCCCAGAGCACAGCGCGCTTTGGACACCCACCTCGTTCGACGATTTCTTCCGCAGCGAGAAGGCCCGCGGTCTGCGCTACGTCCACCCCTTCGGACGCCTCAAAGCGGGCGTGTCCTTCCAGACAGCCGAGAACGAACTCCGAGCCCTGATGAGCACGCTCCCGCGCCCGCCGGCGGGCGAACGGCTCCCCTGGACATCCACCCTGCTCCCACTACACGACGCCCTGGTCCGTGACACCCGCGCCGGCCTGCGTGTTCTCCTGGCCGCTTCCCTCGTGCTTTTGCTCATTCTCACTTCCAATCTTGTCAACCTGATCCTCACCACCACGCTCCACCGCCGCCGCGAGTTCGCCGTTCGCGCCGCCTGCGGCGCCACCCCGGCCCACATCCGCCGCCAGTTACTCGCCGAGTGCCTCCTGGTCGCCTTGGTCAGCGGCGCCCTGGGCGCCGCCCTCGCCTATGCCGTTCTCCCGCTCCTCATCCGGTCCGCGCCGGTGGATCTATTCCGCCTCGGCCAAGTCTCCATTGGATTGCCCGCTCTCCTCTACGCCCTTCTCATCTCGCTCTCAATTGGTCTGCTGTCCGGGATCGCACCCATTCTCACCACCCATCGCACCCGGCTCGCCGACACCCTCAAAGAAGGCGGCCGCTCCGGCCGTCATGGGAGCCGGCGTACGGCTGCCGCTCTCGTCGTCTTTCAGGTGGCGCTGGCCTGTCTCCTCCTCCCCGCCGCTTCGTCGATGCTGCTCGATTTCCGCCGGTTCCAGCAGGCCGATCCAGGCTTCAACCCCCGCAACGTCGTCACCATGGCCCTAGGGGGCGACCTCGAAAACAGGCCGAACATCCATCAGCTTATCGAACGCATCTTGGACCGCATCCGCCAGATCCCCTCCGTCGAGGCCGCCTCCGCCTCAATCGGCGCTCTCCCTCTTCGGGGCTGGCGCTCCGATCTCCGCTTCCGGCCAGAGCGAGATGCCTCGTCTGATCCCTCGACCTTCTACACCGCTCACCACCACTTGGTGAGCCGTGAGTATTTCGCCGCCCTGGGAATCCCCTTGCTGGCTGGCCGCACCTTCCGCCCCGAGGAGGTGCAGCGCTTCGCCCTGGTCGTGATCGTTAACCAGGCGCTGGCCAACCGCTTCTTTCACGGCCGCGATGCCATCGGGCAGCGGATCCAGCCTGAGAATCGCCGCCCCCTCGAGATCGTCGGTATCGCGCAGAATGTGCTGTCGAGAAGCCTCGATCAGCCTCCATACCCCGCCATCTACAGCCCCTCTCTCCCTCCGTACGACCTGATCGTGCGCTCTGCAACCAACCCCTCGGCGCTGGTCCCATCCATTCGCTCCGCCGTCGAATCGGTCGCGCCCGACTTCATCATCTTCGATGTCGCCACCATGGAGGAAGTCGTCCGCTCCTCTCTCACGCGCCTGCGCGTTTGGACCATCGCGCTCACCACGTTCTCGGTTCTCTCACTTCTGTTCGCCATGGCCGGCGTGTATGGCATGGTGTCCTACTCGGTTCGTCAACGCCTGCCGGAGTTCGGCCTGCGCGCCGCCCTCGGCGCCCGTCCCCGCGACCAGTTCCTCGCCGTTGCGGGCCAGACCCTCGTACTCACCACTGCAGGCGCCACCATCGGCCTGGCCGCCTACGCCGTCTTCGCCCCCAAACCCGATCCCTGGCTCCTGTCCGGTGCGGCCGTTCTCATCCTCGCAAGCGGCCTCCTGGCTGCCGTCAACCCCGCCCGCTGGGCCATGCAAGCCGACCCAGCCACCCTCCTCCGAGTCGACTGAGCCCGACACCTTCACACTGCGACCGCCTCGCCGAGGAGGCGGCGACGCCAGTATCGTTGTGGGTAGCCAGAACCGGATCCGCCGCAAGGTGCAACCTTACGTCGCGGTGAACTGCCGCGGAATCCCCACTCGCCGATGGCCCAGGCGGAGACGGCCCACGCCAGCTACGCTGCTTCGCGCCGGGAATCACGAGAGAAATTCCTGCATCCCGTTCACCCCGGAGCGCATCCATAAATACCGTAGTCAGTATCAGAGGGAAGGGGGATTTCAATGAAGACCAGAGTTTGCATGAGAGTAGGTCTTATCACGCTGCTGGCCGTGACGCTTGGGTACGGGCAGGCGATGGTCCGGGCGGACGTCCCGTTCCAGTTCACCGTCCGGGGAAAGGTGTTCCCAGCCGGGCAGTACCAGTTCATGAAGGAACCCGGCAAGGAGATGATAAGGGTCTCCGGCACCGCCAAGGGTTCCGCGGTCATTGTGCCCATCTTGACGCAGCTCTCCAAGGCGGTTCACACCCTCAAGAACACACACCTCGTGTTCGACAAGGTAGGGGCAACTCATTTCCTCTCGGAAATCTGGTTTCCAGGCCAGGATGGCTTCCTGGTGCAAAGCACCAAGGGGCAGCACGAGCACGCAGTCGTGGATGTGCCGCAGTAGCCGCGGGGCGCACGGTTCACCTACTGCTTGCGAAATACCGCTCCGGCAACAGCCGGTAGATAAGCGCTCGAAACGAGTCGAAACCCCGGCGCACTGGGCCAGCAGAGCAGACAAAGTTCCCGCAACGGGCACTGCAACCTGCACGACCTGAGGCAGATCGAGCCTTTGGGTATTTCTTTACCGGGTAGGGCCACTGCATAGCCGTTGCCTGGCATTACGAACCAACGGGTAGACGTAGATGTGTTTGATGGCTCGACCGTCAGCCTTGTGCTCCCGGTCCATGCGGCCGCGACCGGTGGTCTGTCCAACGTAGATCCAATTGGCCGCTCGGTAGCAGGTTCCGCGAAAACGATCCGCGTCCACCAACGTTTCCAGCAGCAAGGGACGGTGACCGTAGTGGCTTTGCCAATCCTGCGGCAGTTGGCGGGCGCTGCGCGCCAGGATCTTGCTCGCCAAGCCCTTGACTCGCACCGAGGGCAGAATCAGGAATCTTCCGTTGTTCACGATCAGCTGCAGGTTGGCTTGGCGTTGCTCATCGTTCCATCCGATCCAAACGTCCCGCGGCTTCATCTTCCAGGCCGGCGAGGTCCACAGCAGACAGGCGAGTTCCCGCTGGCGATTCCGCACCCAATAGCGCAAGTTCGCGCCGAACGGCACGCGGCAGCCCAAGTAGTGATAGCGTTCCACCTGCTCGCGCCACAACCGGCTTTCGGCCGGGCCTTCCACCAGGGCCAGCTCCAGCGGCTCACACTCGCTGGCCGCGCACTCGATGGGTTCGGGCTCGAAACGCGCCTGCGATAGATCCACTCGCCGCGGCCCTCTCCCGCCCAACTTCCGCAGGGCCGGAAGCCGCAGCATTCCTTCTGCTTCCAGACGCTCCAACAGTTGCCGGCACTCGTGATTCTTCAACCCGCCGTTTGGCCGCTTCCATTCCAGCAGTTCGCATACCGTCCGAGCGATTTCGGTCACCCCCAGACCGGCATAGTCGTGCGCCACCACGCGCATCAGTTCCACTTCCTGCGCGGTGAACGTGCGCCCGCAAAATGTCACTGGGACCATGGTGCTCCGGAGACCTCACGCGGAACTGAAGAAGGATTCCGTTCCCGCCGAAGGCAGCCAGTCCGGCAAAACCGGGACATCGGCCAAATCAGGCCACGGCATTTCTGCCACGGGATCCCGTCCCGGTTGGGTTGCTTCCACTGCCCGCCCGCCAGCCGCGGTGCAAGATTCGCTTACGATCGCGACCGTCGGAAGGATGTCCAGCAGTTTCGGCTGTGGGGATCGTAGCAAATCGGTCAGCAACTCAAAGACGTCCTTGTCCTGCTGCCGCGCCGTGCACAAGACACTGGTGAGCACGGCCTGGGCCCGAGCCCCGTTCTCGGTCCGATTGCCACCCCAGTTCTTGCGGATGACCACCAAGAGGCGCATTACGCGCTCCGCCAGATTGTTGGTGGCATCCACCAGCCCTGGACAGTAGAGGAAGGTGAACAGGTAGGGCCGCTCGTGCCGCAGATGTTTGGCCAAGCGCCGATTGGCCGGATCCCGATAGTTGCGGGCCAGCAAGCGGTCCAGCTTCGCTTCCAGCCGTCCGGTCGCCGTCCACAAGCCGTGGAGCGAGATCTTCTGCTCCAGATAGCGATCTCGCAACGCCAGCCCCTCCTCCAGCAGTTGCTTCACCGCCAGCGGAAAACGGGCCGCTGCAGCCGGGGCTACGGCGGCCAGTTCCCGGCAGCGCCGGATCAAGTGCGCCGCGCAACTTTGATGGGCCGCCTTCAAAAACTTGTAGTAGATCTGCAAGCCATCATGGATCAACCAGCCGGCGTACTCGGCTCCCAAAATCGACGCCGCCTCGGCAAATCCCCGCCCCGGTAGAATCTCGCAGAAAGTGACCTGTTCGGTGACTACCGCCCACAGCCAGCGCAACTGCGCTTCCACCTTCCAACCGGTCTCGTCCATGTGCGCCAGCACACTGCGCCGCGCCGCATCCCGCAGCGCATGCCAGGTCGCTTCCGCTTTGCGCGCCACCCGCTGGATCGCCCGGCAAATCCCGCCCCGGCTCATCGTCAATCCAAAACCGTGTTTGAGAATGGCGGCCGCATCGGCATGCGGCAATCCCAGGGATTTGTTCATCAGCACGCCCAGGGTCACGGCCTCCGGACCCACCTGCACGGCGGCCGCTCCCAGGGCATCGGATGTTTGCAGCGGGTGTCGGCCCTGTACGCGCTTGTCGCACCGCTCACAGCGGCAGATCGGAAGGTGGAAGCGCCGCACCCACGTGCGGCGCACAATCTCTTCCTGGTATTGCGATTCCACCCGCTCCACGGTGAGCGGTCCGCCGCACTCCGGGCACTGCTCGGGAGCGGCTACCTGGATCTCTTCGTCTACGTGATCGGGGATTGGCCGCTGGGAGTATCGGCCATACGCCGGCCCGGACTTGCGGCCCGGAGGTTGGGGATCACTCTTAAGCTGGCCGCGCGAGAACGGAGCGGCCTGGCGCTTGGCGGCTCGTTGCGCGGCTTCCAGTTCCTTGCGCAGCCGCTGGTTCTCTTCGTTGAGCCGCTCTAGTTCCTTATTGTAGGTGCTCGGCTTGTTTCCGAGCTTGGTCGCGCTCCCGCCGCGTACGACCCAGTTCCTCGGTGAGTTCGCGAATCCGCCGGACCGGATTGAGATTCTTGAGAAACAAATCATATTGTGAACGAAACCTCCGCGTTTGTCCAGCTTTTTTTCTGGACCTCGTCCGAAAGCCCGTCTTTATTAGGGTTCAACCCGGTAAACAAATACGCCTTTGGACACTACGGGCGCGAGATACTTACCACGTCAAGCGCAAGGTCAACTGCAACACACGCGCGCCGGTGCCGGAACTCCGCGTGGCCAGCATGCCGGTGCTTCCCACGCTGTTGGGATTTCCCGGATGGTTCAGCACGTTGAAGAAGTCGACGTTGAGGCGCGCATGGAAGCGCTCGTTGATCGGGATGGTCTTGAACAGCGACGCATCCAGGCCCCATTGCCGGACGCTCGGCACGTACTGGTTCCGCAGCGGAGCAAGGCCGGTCCAGGTGGTGCGTTGCACGGTGCCGTTGGCGAGGGTCACCCACTGCGTGTTGCCGCCATAGAAGCCGTACAACGGGTCGGTCGCGGCGCTGCGGCTCAGGTAATCGGCCGGGTAGGGCAAGAGCGGCGCCACGGCGGGCTTGTAATCGGAGGGGATGCCCAGGTAGCCGTTCGGCCTGCCGGTCCTCGGATCGGTGCTGTTGATCCTGTACGCCGGAATGTAGCCGTTGTACCAGAGGTAGCCCGGGTAGCAGGTGCCGCTGGTACAGTCCTGAATGGGGTGCTTGTAGCCGTAGACTTCGAGCTTGTTGCCGGTGGGGAAAAAGCTGGAAGGCAGCGTGAGGTATGTGCTCGCCAGCGAGCCCATGCCCGCCACCTGCCAACCACCCACCAGCCGGTTGAGCCAGCTTCCGGCGTTACCCAAGACCGGCTTGCCTTTGCCGAACGGCAGGTCCACCAGGAAGTTCCACCGTACCCGGTGATGCGGAGTGCCGATGTCGCGCTGGTAGTTGAACAACTTGTTGCGCGCGTCGAGGTCGGTGGGCACCTCGCCGGGCATGAACAGGTTCACTTCCGGAATTGGCGACGTGCCGGAATATCCCCCGCCGCCGGCCATCAGGTTGTTGTCCATCACGTAGAACAACTGGTAGGCGAAGCCCTTGGAGTAGCGGCGCTCCAGTTCGAGCATGAACCCGTTGGAGTTGCCCCAGCCGGTGTTCTGCCAGCGCTCGATGGTTCCGTAAGAGGTCTGGTCGAAGAAATTCCGCGCCACGTTGGCATACTCACCCGTCGGCAGCGGCAGCCCCTTGGTCTTGTACCAGACGTACTCGGGCGTGGCGGCATTGTACTGGTAGAGCTGTTCCAGCCGGGTGCTGTGGTTACCGAAGTAGCCGGCGCGCGCCACCGTGTTGGACATAATTTCCTTCTCGATGGTGAGGTTCCAGTCCTGGACGCGCGGGTCGGGCATGTCCTTATTGAAGTAGGACACCCCGCAGCAACCGCGGGCCAGGCTTCTCGCGTTGCTGGGCTGCACCAGGTCCTTGGTGTTCTGTCCCGAGATGTAGACGGGCACCGAGCGGAGCAGATAATTGCCGATGCCGTCCGGCGAATAGGCCGCCTGTTCCGGGTCGCCGTCGCCATAGAAGCGCGCGGTCATGGGGGCGTTCATGCGCATGCGCGCGGCCCAACCGCCCATCACGAAGTGGAAGTACGAGATGCGGTAGCCGCCGCGGAGCACGAACGATTTGGCCCCGTCTCCCGCGCGGTACGCAAAGCCAATCCGCGGCCCAAAGCCGTCCTTCGAAGTGTTGATCATGTGCTTGGGCAGGCCCGCCTGATCGTAGGTCTTGAACTTCATCCCCATTTCGGTCAAGCGGTTCACGATGGACTGGAACGTGTAACCCAGCCTGATCAGTTCGCTGATGGGCGCGCCCAGAACCACCGATTTATCCGTGGGATCGAAACTGGACACCACATTGTTCTTCTCGTAATACGGCGGGAACAGGTCGTAGCGGAGGCCCAGATTGAGGGTCAGGCGCGGCGTCACGCGCCAGTTGTCCTGGAAGTACGCCGCGTACTCCTTGGACCGCGCATAGAACAGGCCGCGGTTCAACTGGTTGTTGTACCTGCCGATCCCCAGGTAGAAATTGGCGAACTGGTCGCCCGTGAAGGGAACCGCCAGGGGATTGGTGCGTGAGCTGGTGGGGTCGTAGAGCGCCGTGCCGGTCGAGGCCCAACTGTCGCTCCCGGCGCCCTGCTGCTGCTGCGGCAGCAGGTTCATCTGGTCGGTGCGGAAGTGGAAGCCGAACTGGAGCTCGTGCTTTCCTTTGATCCTGGTCGCGTTGTCGTCCAGAATGCCGTAGAAGGCGTAGAAGCCGTTGCCGTTCTGCGTTTCAAACAAGTAGCTGCCGCCGAATCCCAGGTTGTACAGCCCCGGCCACTGGTTCACGTTGAACGGGTTGGGAAGCCCGAGCACGCAGTTATAGCACTTCGTGGGATCGCCGGTGGCGACGTCAAAGCGCGTGCGCGTGCCGGCCACCAGCAACTCGTTGAAGAAGGTCGGCGAGAAGGTGTGCACGTGAGAGAGCGCGATACTCTTGTTCGGGCTGAGGGTGCCTTGGGTGTTGCCGGGCACCTTGACCCAGTCCATTGACGGTATGCCGTAGAACTGCCCCCTGGTCCTGTAGCTGCCCTGCGAGTAGCGGCCGTAAAACGAATCATTCTCGCTAAACCGATGGTCGATGCGGTTGGCGGTCGTCCCTTGGAAGTTGAACGGGGACCACGTGCCGATGTAGTTCGGGGCGGCCATGGGGTTCACGTTCGGCAGGGTGGGCAACTGCGTGACCGCGATCAGGTACTTGTAGAGCGGGCTCTGCCTGCTCTGCGGCAACTGGTTATTCGGGAAAGGTTGGCGGCTCCAGGTGTTGGTATCGGTGGTCCAGGGGTCGTAAAGGGTAATGGCGTTCCCGGCGGCGTTCTGGAAACCGGCCATGTTGCCGTTCCGCATCTCCTGCGTCGGCAACCGGCCTTGGAGGGTGAGACTGGAGATTTGACGGTACCACTCCCAGGAGGTAAACCAGAAGGTCTTGTTCTTTCCGTTGTAGAGCTTGGGGATGTAAACCGGCCCGCCCACGCTGGCGCCGAACTCGTTGCGGTTCAGGAACGGGGCCTTTTTGAACGAGTCCTGCCGCGCGCGCGCCACGCCGATGGCACTGTTCCGGTTGGTTTCGAAAACGGTGCCATGAATCGTGTTCGTGCCGCCCCGGGTGGTCACGATGATAGAGGTGGGGCGGGCAAACTTGGCCGAAGAGTTGCTGTTCTCGACTTTAAACTCCTGGATCGAATCGAGCCCGGGCTGCCGGGGCGTGATCGTGCTCCAGGAGTAGCGGTCGGCCAGGGCCGCGCCGTCCAGGACCATCTCGAAAGAGAAATCGCGCAGCCCAAACGCGCGCGTGCCTTCCTGGCCCGGCACGGTCTGCAACAGCGCCGTCAGGGCGCGTCCGTTGATAGGCAACTGCTCGATGCGCGTCCGTTCCAGCACGTGACCGAGCGTCGGACTGTCGGCCGTCACCATCGCAGTCACGTCTTCGACGACCACTTCCGTGGCGGTCTGCCCAACCTTCATGCTGACGTCGACCACCGCGCTTTGCTGCACTTGCACGGTCAGCGAAGCCTCGAACTTCTGCATTCCGGACGCCTCGACCGCCACCGTGTACGGGCCGGGAATCGTGCCAGGAAAGAGGAAGAGACCAACCTCGTTCGATGTGGTCCGTGAAACCGTGTTCGTGTTCTTGTTGGTGAGCGTCACCGAAGCGCCGGGAATGACCGCGCCCGTCTGGTCCCGCACGCTTCCGCTCACTGTTGCAGTGCTGGTCTGGGGCCAGGCACAAGGCGTGACCAATACCATGACCAGCAGGCAAAATACGAACCTATGCACTCGCAACGTACGCATACGACCCTCCTCTAGCAAACTGCCCCCGTAATACCGGGGCCGATACTCCGCTTCCCAATTCTCCGCCACTCTCGCGGCGCTGTCAAGCGGTACGAAACCCTCGCTCCGGGGCCTTCCACTCCAGCGCGTTGCCGGCCTCCCCGGCAACGCACACGTGCGTTTCCGAGGCCTATTGCACAGCGCGGCCTGGCCGCAAACTGTCGCAGATAAGGCAATGGCGTTCTCCGGT
>ERZ1292640.1895-Hain-H43-02um-R1-1895-length-17108-cov-17_pt1 | contig 11803 bp, 11 predicted proteins | sample MGYA00564404_ERZ1292640 | MGnify/ENA primary metagenome ERZ1292640 (study PRJEB36523, sample SAMEA6512636) | groundwater metagenome | collected 2019-01-08 | study: AquaDiva: Metagenomics assemblies of 32 groundwater samples | reverse complement strand
AGGCAGGCCTGGCCACGCCCTTCGCAGGCGCCCAGCACCTCGTTCATGTTCTCGACGTAGATGTCGGTGATCGCATCGGCCTGCTTGGCGAACACCGCATCGTCCTCGTTGAGCAGGCGGCGGTACTCGGTGACGTGCTCGTTGAATTCGTTCTGGAGGATGGTGTGGGCGATCGCGCTGTGGCGCGCGAACCACCAGATGAAGCCGTCGTTGAAGAGCTGGCTGAGCCGCAGGCCGAGCTGGAAGGGATCGCCCGGGCGCACCGCCGAATTCGCCGGAATGGTGACGTCGTTGTAGCCGTTGACGATCAGCACCAAGCTGGCGCGCCGCGGGGCCACGGCAAGATGATAGGCGAGCCGCTCCTGCAACGAGACGAAGCCGCCCATGGCGCCGTTGAATACATAGACGTCGCGGCGGCCGAGTTTTTCGCGCAGTAGCAGCTCGAGCCGGGCGTGCCAGGTGTCACGCGACTCGTCGGCCGAGAAGCCCTGGGCCACCGAGCCGCCCAGGACATGGACCAGCACGGCGTCGGGCTCGTCGCAGGTGATGCGATCGACTTCGGCGGCGTTGTAGCGGGCGTGCCGGTGCGAGAAGAGGAAGTCGGCCAGCGTCGTCGAGGAGCGGGGCGGGGGCGTCGTCGCGTCGTAGAACAGGCCGAACAGGCCCTCGCGGTAGCCAAGGGCCACCGGCCCGCCGGGCACGTACGGCAACTCCGCGTTCGGCATCAGGTAGTGATAGTCGCCCGAGATGAACACCGGCTGGTAGGGACGCCGGTACTGCAACGTCTCGAGGCCGAAGAGGGTGCGGGCGGCGATCTCCGCGGCGAACGCCGACACGGCCAGAACGGCAACCGTCGCGACGATCGCCCGAGCCCAGTTTCGGGCCGGTTTATCCTGTCCACCCATGGGCCTTTTTCACATGTTTTGCAGGGCTGCGACAATCGTCCCGGATTGACCGCCGCGTCGGCCACCCCTATACGGGCCGCGGGCCACGCTCCCCCACCGGAGTGCAGCTCTTCTGTAAGGGAGAGGTAAATGATGAAGCCGAACATGCGTCCCGCGCGTCCCGATTTTTCGTCCGGGCCCTGCGCCAAGCGTCCCGGATGGACGCCAGAAGCCCTCAAAGATGCGGCCGTGGGCCGTTCCCATCGATCGAAGCTCGGAAAGAAGAAGATCGTCGAAGCGGTCGATCGCACGCGCGCGCTGCTCGGCATTCCCGCCGACTACCGCATCGCCATCGTGCCCGCGTCGGACACCGGCGCCGTGGAAATGGCGCTGTGGTCGCTGCTCGGCGCCCGTCCGGTCGACATGCTGACCTGGGAAAGCTTCGGCGAAGGCTGGGTCACCGACGTGGCCAAGCAGCTCAAGCTCAAGGACGCGCGCGTGCTCAAGGCGCCGTACGGCCAGATCTCCGACCTTGGGCAGGTCGACTGGACGCATGATGTCGTCTTCACCTGGAATGGCACGACCTCGGGCGCAAAAGTGCCAAACGGCGACTGGATCTCGGCCGACCGCGAGGGGCTGGCGATCTGTGACGCCACCTCTGCCGTCTTCGCCATGGATCTTCCCTGGCCGAAGCTCGATGTCGTCACCTGGTCGTGGCAGAAGGTGATGGGCGGCGAAGGTGCGCACGGCATGCTCGTTCTGTCGCCGCGCGCGATCGCCCGTCTCGAGAGCTATTCGCCTCCCTGGCCGATGCCCAAGATCTTCCGCCTCACGTCAGGTGGAAAGTTCTCCGAGGCGATCTTCAAAGGCGACACGATCAACACGCCGTCGCTGCTCTGTGTCGAGGACGCGATCGATGGCCTGCGCTGGGGCGAAGGCGTCGGCGGCCTGAAAGGCCTGATCGCGCGCTCCGAGGCCAATCTCGGCGTCCTCGAGAAGTTCGTGGCCGACCGCAAGTGGGCGGCCTTCTTGGCGAACGACAAGGCGACCCGCTCCAACACCTCGGTATGCCTTGTCATCAGCGCACCGTGGTTCACGGCCCTGCCGGCCGACAGGCAGGCCCTGGCTGCCAAGAAGATGGCCGATCTCCTCGAGAGTGAGAAGGCGGGCTACGACCTCGGCTCATACCGCGATGCCCCGCCGGGCCTGCGCATCTGGTGCGGCGCCACGGTGGAGAAGAGCGACCTGGAAGCGCTGCTGCCGTGGCTCGACTGGGCCTATGGCGAGATCGAGCGCGAATTCAGCGGATCTGATTCATAGTCTTTCGGACCGCGCGCATCCCGCATGCCTCATGAGCGCGCGGGACGCGCGCGGCCCAATTGAATTCGAGGAGTCATAAAATGGCCAAACCAAAAGTACTCATCTCCGATGAGCTGTCGCCCCGTGCCGTCGAAATCTTCGCGGAGCGCGGCTGCGATGTCGACTTCAAGCCCGGCCTGAAGCCGGCCGAGCTGCGTGCTATCGTCGGCAACTACGAGGGACTCGCCATCCGGTCCGCGACCAAGGTCACGGCCGAGGTTCTGGCCGAGGCCAAGAAGCTCAGGGTCGTTGGCCGCGCCGGCATCGGCGTCGACAACGTCGACATCAAGGCTGCCACTGCGCACGGCGTCGTCGTGATGAACACGCCCTTCGGCAACGCCATCACCACCGCCGAGCACGCCATCGCCCTGATGTTCGCGGTGGCACGCCAGGTGCCGGACGCCAACGCCTCGACCCAGGCCGGCAAGTGGGAGAAGAACCGCTTCATGGGCACCGAACTCAGCTTCAAGACGCTGGGCCTGATCGGTTGCGGCAACATCGGCGCGATCGTGGCCGAGCGGGCGCTTGGGCTCAAGATGCGGGTGCTGGCCTACGATCCGTTCCTGAGCGACCAGCGCGCCGCCGAACTCGGCGTCGAGAAGGGCACGCTCGACCAGGTGCTGGCGCGGGGCGATTTCATCACCGTCCACACGCCGCTCACCGACCAGACCCGCAACATCCTGAGCCGTGCCAACCTGATGAAGACCAAGAAGGGCGTGCGCATCGTCAACTGCGCCCGCGGCGGCCTGGTCGACGAGCTGGCGGTGCGCGACCTGCTGGTGTCGGGCCACATCGCCGGCGCCGGTTTCGACGTCTTCGTCGAGGAGCCGGCCAAGGACAACGTGCTGTTCGGCGCCCCCAACCTCGTCTGCACGCCGCATCTCGGCGCCTCGACGGTGGAGGCCCAGGAGAACGTGGCGCTGCAGGTGGCCGAGCAGATGGCCGACTATCTGCTGACCGGTGCGGTCACCAACTCGCTCAACATGCCCAATGTCTCGGCCGAGGACGCGCCCAAGCTCGCGCCTTACCTCGACCTTGCCGAGAAGCTGGGTTCGTTCGCGGGCCAGCTCACCGATCGCGACATCAAGGCCGTGTCGATCGAATACGAGGGCGCCGTCGCCCACCTCAACATCAAGCCGCTGACCCAGGTGGCGCTGATGGGCGTGCTGCGGCCGCAGCTCGATTCGGTAAACATGGTCAATGCGCCCGTGATCGCCCGCGAGCGCGGCATCGACGTGGCCGAGGTCAAGCACGAGCGCGACAGCGACTACACCACGCTGGTCAAGATTTCGGTGACCACCGACCAATACACCCGCTCGGTATCGGGCACGCTGTTCGGCGGCAAGCACCCGCGCATCGTCGAGATCAAGGGCATCGAGATCGAGGCCGAGTTCGCGCCGCACATGCTCTACATCACCAACGACGACAAGCCGGGCTTCATCGGCCGGCTGGGAACGCTGCTGGGCGAGAGCAAGGTCAATATCGCGACCTTCCATCTCGGCCGCGACAACCCGGGCGGCTCGGCCATCGCGCTCGTACAGGTCGACCAGCCGATCTCGGCCGACCTGATCGCCAAGATCGCCGCCGTCGAGGGCGTGGTGCAGGCGAAGGTTCTGGGGTTCTAGGTACCCGGCCGAAGGGGCGTCCGACGCGACGCCTCCACGTCGGCGACGGTGCTGCCCGATTGTCCGCGACGGCGTTTCCATCGCGCCGTCGGCCGGCGTAAGCTTGGCGCCGGCAATGTCGTCCAGCAGCTCCTCCTTCTTGCGCCTCGTCGCCGGTTTCGCCGTGGCGCCGATCATGCCGGCCCTCGTGCTCGCCGCTGGCCTGCTGGCGGTCGGGGACGAACACGCCCGCGAGACGCTGCAATACGCGCCATACGCCGCCTTCGCGTCATACCCGATCGCCCTGGTGTTCGGCGTGCCGATGTTCCTCGTCCTGCGCTGGCGGCGATGGCAGGGATGGCGGACCTATCTGCTGGCCGGGCTTGCGCTCGGCGTGCTGCTGTTCGTCCTGTCGCTGGTCCTGTCGGAGGATGGTGCCGAGGGCCTGCCGGGGCACCTTCGCGTCATGCTGCCGTTCCTGGTCGCCAGCACCGTCGCGGCGAGCCTGGCCTTCTGGCTCATTGCGCGGCCCGACCGGGCGCGCATCGTTCCCGGGTGAGACGGCATCGACGTCATGCGCGGCCTTTCCAACCGATGAACAGATCCGGGCGGCCCAGGTGAGGGAGAAGGAACTCCGCGTCGCGCTCGTGTGCTTCGGCGGTGTCTCGCTCGCCGTCTACATGCACGGGGTCACCAAGGAAATCTTGAAGCTGGTCCGCGCCTCGAGCGCGCTCCACGCAATCCGCGACCCCGGGCGGCGCGCCAAGGCGTCCTTCCTGGACAAGGTCGATCCCGCCGATCGCGAATACGACACCGAGTCCGTCTACTTCGACCTGCTGCGCGACATCGGACGCACGATCGACCTGCGGGTCGTCGTCGACATCGTGGCCGGCGCCTCCGCCGGCGGCATCAACGGCGCCATGCTGGCGCGGGCGCTCGCGCACGATCTGCCGATGGGCGCCCTGCGCGACTTCTGGCTCGATCGCGCCGACGTGGGCGAGTTGCTGGCGCCCGAGGCGCGCGCCGGCGTCTGGAGCAAGTGGATCCTGCGGCCCGTACTGTGGGGCCTGGGTGCTTTGGGGACCTGGCGGCAGATCGGCGATCCAGAGGTCCGGGGCAAGCTCTCCCTTTTCATGCGTTCGCGGTGGTTCAAACCGCCGCTCAGCGGCGCGCGAATGCTGGAGTTCATGCATGAGGCGATGACCGCCATGGGAGCGCCGCGCAGCCGCGAGGCGTCGCTGCTGCCCTCCGGACAGAAACTCGACTTGTTCCTCACGCTCACCGACCATTACGGCTATCAGCAGCTCGTCCGCATCCACCATCCGCCCGTGATCCACGAGCGCGAGCATCGCCACGTTCTGCGCTTCGGCTACCAGCGCCGGCCCAACGGCGACGTCGACAGCGATTTCGACCTGGCGGGCGTGCCGGCGCTCGCCTTCGCCGCGCGCGCGACGTCGTCGCTTCCCGGCATGTTCCCGCCGGCCCAGATCGCCGAGATGGATCGCCTGCTGGCTCAGAAGGGCGCCTCGTGGCCGCAGCGGGCGGCATTCATCGCGCGAAAGTTCGCGTCCTACGGCCGGCTCAACATCGACCCCGCCCTGGGCTATTTCGTCGATGGCAGCGTGCTCAACAACCGGCCGTTCCGTCAGGCCATATCGGCCATCCATGGCCGTCCCGCCTACCGTCTGGTCGACCGCCGGCTTCTCTACATCGACCCCGATCCGGCGCCGCCGGGCGCGGCCGCCCATCACAGCAAGCCCGGGTTCTTCACGATGCTGAAGGGCGCCCTGTCGGATCTGCCGAGCACCCAACCCGTGACGGACGAACTGACCTGGATCGACGAGTTCAACGAGCGGGTCGAGCGTCTGCGCGAGATCGTCGACGATGCCCGGCCTCACGTCAGCCGGCTGGTCGCGGCCATCGTGACAAATTCGTTCGATGCGCCGCTTTCCGTCGAACAGGTTCGCACCTGGCGGGAGCTGGCGACCCTCGCGGCCGCCCGCGACGCGGGCTTCGCCTATGACGGCTATGTCCGCCTGAAACTCGCCTCGGCCCGCGCCTTCGCCGCCGGCCTGATTGCCGGCCTGCGCGGCGTGCCGGCGCGCTCTCCGATGGCGCAATCGATCGCCGAGATCGTCGATGCCTGGGCCGGGCTCACAGGCCGGCACTACGATGGCCGCGACGGGCTGAAGTCGCTCGACGAGGCGAGAGGGCTGTCGTCGCTGCCGCCATGGGCGGCGTTCCTGCGCGGTTTCGACATCGACTATGCCCGGCGGCGATTGCACTTCATGGTCGAAGGACAGAACCGGCTCTACCAGATGGTCGACCGGCCGCCGTTCGAGGGCGTCGATCCGGGCGCCATCGACGGCTTGAAGCGGGCGTTCTATGACCGCCTCGACTCGTTGGCCGGCTGCGAGCGACGTCCGCTTGACGATCCGGATATCCGCGATCTCGTCGATCATCTTTTTCCCGCCGCCCCGCCGGTTGGAAGCGTCGAGGACAACCGTCGCTATGCGCGGCGGTTCGCCGAGCGACGCCGCCACGAGCTCGACGCGCTGATGGAGCGCTTGGCGGCCGCGATCGATCTTCCCTCTGCCTCGGACGACATGGACGTCCTGCTCGCCAGGACGGATCCCGGCCAATGGCACCCGCAGGCGCGCCGGGAGGTTTTCGTCGGCTATCTCGGGTTCCCGTTCTGGGACGTCCTGACCTTCCCCGTCATGGCCGGACGCGAAAGCGGCGAGTTCAATCGCATCCTGGTCGACCGGCTGAGCCCGCAGGACGCCCGCAGCCTCGGAAGATTCAGCGGCCCGGAGAGTCTCAGGGGGGTGGGCTTCGGGCATTTTGCCGCCTTCTTCTCGCGCGCCTACCGGGAGAACGACTACCTGCTCGGGCGCCTGCATGCCTTCGACCGGCTGGTGGAGATCGTCTGCGAGTCGGCTAGAACCGGTTCGGGCGAAAGTGCCACGGCGGCCCTGGCGTGGAAGAAAAAGGGGTTCACCAGAATTCTCGACGCCGAGGAGAAGTACCTGCCGAACAGCGCTTCGCTGATCGCGGCGCTGCGCCGACATATCGGCGACATGGCATAGAACGAAGAGACAGGCCGCTCCGGTCGAGACATCGGCTAGCTTGGAGCATCATGAGAAATGATCTCTCGCGCCGTCCGACGAGGCAGCGCTATCTTCATTCCACGCAAGCAATGAATGAGGTGCCCGATGCCCCGTGTCAGTGAAGTCGAGGAGGACGGTGGCGATCCGACCCTGAAGGCAATCTTCGACAAACAGCGTGAGATGTTCGGCACTGTGCTCAACCCGGCGAAAGTGATGGCGCACTGCCCGCCGATCCTTCGCGCCGCCGGTCTGCTCGGCCAGGCGATCGAGCAATCCGGACAACTGCCCAAGGATCTGCCGCCGCTGATCTACCTACGGGTCGCGTCGATCAACGGCTGCCCCTTTTGAATTGACATCAATTCCGTCCGTGTGACGGAAAACGAAGGCGGGCTGGAGAAGGTCGCGGAAGTCCTGAACTGGCGCGACAGCAAGCTGTTCAGCGCAGCCGAGCGTGTGGCCCTCGAATATGCCGAGCGCATCACCTACACCGACAAGCAGGTCGATGATGCCCTCTTCGCCGAAGTGAAGATGCACTTCACGGAGGCGCAGATCGTGGAACTGACCGCAGCGATCGCGCTCGAGAACTTCCGGTCGAAGTTCAATCCGACCCTGGGCGTCGAAGCCCAGGGCTTCTGCATGGTCCCGACGAAGCCGAAGGCATGAGGAAAGGTCCCCCGCTTCGCTCGGGATGACATCGACTTTGTCATCCCGAGCGAAGCGAGGGACCCTCCTTTTTCATTCCGCCTTGATGTTCAGCGCCTTCAGCTTCTTGCCCCAGAAGGTGTGCTCGTCTTGCACGTACTTGGCGAATTCGGCGCGGCTGCGGTTGGGCGGCAATTCGAGGCCGTCCTTGGCGAGCGCGCCGGTGAATTTCGGATCCTTCATCGCGGCAACCGTCTCCTTGTGGATGCGGTCGAGGATGGCGTCCGGCGTCTTGGGCGGCGCGAACAGGCCGTGCCAGCCCGTCACCGTCACGTCGACGCCCTGTTCCTTGAGGGTCGGCACGTCGGGCAGGGAACTCACCCGCTTGGCGCCGGTCACCGCCAGCGCTTTGAGCTTGCCCGCCTTGATTTGGCTGACTGCGGGCGGCAGCGAAGAGAAGTTCATGGTGATGACGCCGCTGATCACGTCCATCAGCGCCGGCCCGGTGCCCTTGTAGGGGGCGTGCGTCAGCTCGATGCCGGCGGCGTCGGCGAACAGCGCGCCTGCGAGGTGGTTGTTGCCGCCCACGCCCGACGACGAATAGGTGAGCTTGCCCGGGTCCTTCTTGGCGAGTGCGATCAGCTCCTTGACGTTGTTGACCGGCACGTTCGGATTGACCGCCAGCACGTACTGGTAGTCGGTGGTCTGGATGATCGGCACCAGGCCGGCCAGCGTGTCGATCGAACTCTTGAGCACATGCGGGTTGGTCACGACATTGGTGCCGACGGCGTAGAAGATCGTGTAGCCGTCAGGCTTGGCGTTGGACACGAAGCGCGCGCCGATGGCGCCGGCCGCACCGCCCTTGTTTTCGACGATGACGGTCTGGCCGAGCAGCGGCGTCAGCAGATGGGCCAACTCGCGTGCCACGATGTCGGCGCCGCCGCCCGCGGCGTAGCCGACGACGAAGCTGACCGGCTGGGTCGGCCAAGCCGCCTGCGCCCGCAGGCTCGAGGGCAGGAGAAGGGCGCCTGAGCCGAGGGCGAGCGCGTGTCGGCGGGAGAGGGCATTCATCGTTTCCTCCTTGGATTGTGATCCCGAGCATAGCGAGGGATCTTTCTGAACCGCAAGGATCCCTCGGCCTGTGGCCTCGGGATGACGCTGCGAGTCAGTTCTTGCCGGCAACGTAGCGGCCCGCGCCGTCGCCCGCCAGCTTGCCGAGCACGGCGCCGGAGACCAACCCCGTGCCGCCGGGGTAGTTGTGATAGAACAGCCCGCCCACCAGCTCGCCGGCGGCGAACAGGCCGGGAATCGGATGGCCGTCGGTGCTCTCGACCTCGCCCTCGGTGGAGATCTTGAGCCCGCCGAAGGTGAAGGTGAGCCCGCAGGTGACGGCGTAGGCCTCGAACGGGGCCTGGTCGATCGTGTTGGCCCAGTTGCTCTTTGGCACGGCGAGGCCCCGCGTGCCGCGGCCGTCCTTGACCGCCGGGTTGAACGGCACCTCGGCCATGACCGCCGAATTCCATTCCTTGATGGTCTTCAGGAAAGCCTGCGGATCGACGCCCTCGAGCTTGGTCGCCAGCTCCTCGATCGTGTCGGCGCGCACCTTGGTCATGCGCTTGATGCGGTATTCGTCGCGCAGCTTGTCGAGCACCTTCGAATCGAAGATCTGCCACGCGAACTGCTGCGGCTGCGACAGGATCACCGCGCCGTACTTGGCGTAGGTGTAGTTGCGGAAGTCGGCGCCCTCGTCGACGAAGCGCACGCCGTTGGCGTTCACCATGATGCCGAGCGGGTAGGAGTGCTTCTGGAAATTGTCGCCGACTTCCAGGTCGCCGAACTCCGGCGCATTCATGTCCCAGCCCACGGCGTGGCCGCCCGACCAGTTGCCGTGCGGCTTGGCGCCGATCGCCAGCGCCATGTTGATGCCGGCGCCGGTGTTGAAGCGCGTGCCGCGCACCTTGGCAAGATCCCACGTCGGCCCGAGATAGCGCGTGCGCATCTCGGCGTTGCTTTCGAAGCCGCCACAGGCCAGCACCACGGCCTTGGCGCCGATCCGCACCTTGCGGCCCTTGTGGCGGGCGATGACGCCGCGCACGACGCCGTCCTCCTCGATCAGCGACACCGCCGCCGTCTCGTAGTGGATGGGGATGCCGGCCTTCAGCGCCGCCTTGTGCTCGAGGTCGACCAGGCCCGGCCCGCCGCCCCAGGCCTCGACCGCGAGGCCGCCCCAGAACTTGTACTTGCCGTTCACCTTGAAGGCCTGCCGGCCGTAGCTCGGCTGGAAGCGCACGCCCTTGGAGCGCATCCACTTCAGCGTCTCGAAGCTGCGGCCGATCAGGATGTCGGTGAGTTCGGGGTCGCAGCGGTAGTTGGTGACCCGGCCCATGTCGTCGAGGAACTCGTCGGCCGAGTAGCTGCCGAAGTCGACGTCGCGCTGCTCGTCCGGGGTGAGGTCGTAGAGTTCGACCAGGTCCTTCACACTATTGAAGACCACACGCATGGCGCCAGCCGTATAGGTGCTGTTGCCGCCGCGCTCTTCCTCGGGGGCGGCTTCCAGCATGGCGACCGTGGCGCCCTTTTCGCGGGCGGCCAGGGCCGCACAGGCCGCGGCATTGCCCGCGCCCACCACCAGAACATCGACCTGAAAATCGTCCACGCGGCACTCCTCGATTTTGGCCCCAACTTTGCGTTAGAATAGCGCAATGGGTGATCGTTTCGACCGTCTAGGGGTCCGGCATGCCAATGTCGAGGCCCTGCTGCGCAGGCCAGGCATCGGGCACAACAACGGCCCGACGTTCGACATGTCCTGGGAGGCCTGGGTGTGGCGCCGCGCCAGCGCCAAGGCCTGGAAGACGCCCAAGCCGGAAGTGGCCATGATGCGCCTGAAACGGGCCGAACGGCTGGGCATCACCTATCGGGAATTGACCTCGGCGCTGATGGATTCCGGGGCCCATCTCGGCGCTGCCGTGCTCCCCTTGTCGCTGGCCGCCCGCGTGCGCCGCGGTCCGAACCGCGAAATCATCGTCGAGCCGCGCAACAGCATTGCCGAGCTGGTGGCGAAATTTCGCGGCCGGCTGTTCATCCTGGGTGATATCGACGCCGTGCCGGGTCTCAGCGACACCGAGCGCGCCGAATTCCTTACTGTCCTCAACCGCGCCTTCGACGGCAAGGTCGAGGCCGTCGGCTGGGGACATGACGGCCCCGCCATCCGCACCATGCTCAAGGCCAACGCGTTGCCACATCAGGAGGTGTTCCTGGTCGGCTCCGGCATCGGCCACAAGGTGCTGGGCGAGAGGGCCGGCCTGCCCCTGACCAAGGACATCGATACGTGGCTCACCTCCTCGGGGTGAGGTATTTGATGAGGCATGACCTCATCTTTTGAACCACCTCTCAAGGGCGTCCGCGTCGTCGAACTCACCCACACCATCCTCGGACCGTCCTGCGGCATGATCCTGGCCGATCTCGGCGCCGAGGTGATCAAGGTCGAGCCGGTGGACGGCGACCGCACGCGCAGGCTGCGCGGCTTCGGCGCCGGCTTCTTCGGCTACTTCAACCGCAACAAGAAGAGCCTGGCGCTCGACGCCGATTCGACCGAGGGCCGGGCGACGCTGGTGAGGCTGCTCGAGAAGGCCGACGTGCTGATCGAGAATTTCGCGCCGGACTCGATGGCCAAGCGCGGGCTGGGGCCGAAGGATATCGAGAAGATCAATCCGCGCCTCGTCTATTGCGCGCTGAAAGGCTTCCTGCCCGGGCCTTACGAAAAGCGCCCGGCGCTCGACGAGGTCGTGCAGATGATGGGCGGGCTTGCCTACATGACCGGCCCCAGCGGCCGGCCGCTGCGCGCCGGCACCTCGGTGGTCGACATCGTGGGCGGCATGTTCGGCGCCTTCGGCACGGTGCTGGCACTGAAGCAGCGCGACCGGACGGGCAAGGGCGGGCTGGTCGAGAGCGCGCTGTTCGAATCGGTCGTCTTCCTGATGGGTCAGCACCTCGCCATCACGGCGATGAACGGCGCACCGCCGCCGCCGATGCCCGAGCGCGTGAGCTCGTGGGCGGTCTACGAGATCTTCAATACCTCCGACGACCTGCAGGTCTTCGTCGGCATCACCAGCGACGGCCAATGGAAGCGCTTCTGCGAATTCTTCAAGCAGCCGGAACTTGCGAGCGATCCCAGGCTCGCGACCAACAACCTGCGCATCGAGGC